>ERZ827496.4795-NODE-4795-length-10151-cov-4.142730_pt1 | contig 10151 bp, 8 predicted proteins | sample MGYA00519769_ERZ827496 | MGnify/ENA primary metagenome ERZ827496 (study PRJEB31778, sample SAMEA3449327) | human gut metagenome | biome: human gut; feature: human-associated habitat; material: faeces | place: United Kingdom | collected 2010/2012 ...
AAACCGTGCAGCCCGGAAAGCGAAACGAGCCGCTTACGAAGGTGCCGTGGCCGAATATGAGCAAACAGTGCTCACAGCCTTCAAGGAGACACATGACGCCATCATCAACTTCAACAAAATAAAAGACATCTACGAGTCGCGCCGCCAACTGGCCGAAGCTTCGCGCACGGCAGTGGAGTTGGCACAACTGCAATACATCAACGGGGTCATCGGTTACCTAGACCTTCTGGACGCCCAACGTAACTACTTCGACGCCCAAGTGTCGTTGAGCAACGCCGTGTGCAACAAACAGCTGATGATTATCAACCTCTATAAAGCCCTCGGCGGAGGTTGGAAGTAAAATCACCTTTACAGTCCCGTCCCCCGTTTCCCGATGCCTCTCATCGGAAAAACGGGGGACGGGGCTATCATCCTTCCCTTTTCCGGAAATCAGTTTTTGTGTTCTTCTTCCTCCTTCCGTTTCTTTTCTTGAATCAAACTCATGAAAGCCGAAGATATAAGACCAGTGGAAATGGCTATCATCGCAATGCCTACCATACAAATCACACCGCTCAGCAACCGTCCCAATGCCGTAACCGGATAGACATCCCCATAACCCACGGTGGTGAACGTCACCACAGCCCACCAAAAACCGTCGCCGATATTGGCAAAGGCTTCGGGTTGTGCCTCGTGTTCGATATAGTACATCAGGATGCCCGAAAACCCTAAGAGGATGCCACAAGCCGTACAAGCCGTTATCAATTCATCCTTCACCATCTGCAACACACGTCCGATAAGTTGGAACGAGCGGGAATAGCGTATCAACTTAAAAATCATTAAGATGTAGGCCAGTACCGCCAAATGTACAAAGATGGTCTCCCGATACAGGTAAATGATGAGAAAAGGGATGACAGCCACAAAATCTATCAAACCATAAAACGAAAACAAATACCTGAAACGGGAACGCCAAGCACGATACTGACGATATTGGACAGGAGCTGCTATGATGCGCAACACATATTCGACCGTAAAGACGAAGGAGGCCAAATAACAAAAGCTGTATAATTGTAATCGGTAGGGCGCAGAAGAGTCGAAAGAACTGTAAATCACGGAGAAAATCGCCCCGACAATGAAAAACAAGACCGTATAGCGGAACCACCTTGTCGTTAAATATCGGTATACGGCAAGATACAACTTTTCATGACGGAGCAAATGCGGTATAACCACCTCCCTACGGCCTGTTAAGTTTTTCCCTTGTTTTTCCATTTCTTATTCTTTAGTTTATTACAGTCACAAAGTTAGCACATTCTTCTGTAACCGCCATCTTTCCGCTCTTATTAAGCAGCATTTTTCCAACCGAGCTTTCAAACGAAACATATAATTTAATTGTCCCAAACTCCGGCATATATAACCTTTTTTATGTAACTTTGCAAGTCCTAAAAAGAAATACATAAAAACGTTATATACAATGGAATTAGCAAGTAAATACAATCCGGCCGACGTAGAGGGCAAATGGTACCAATACTGGCTCGACCACAAGCTTTTCAGTTCTAAACCCGACGGACGAGAACCTTATACGGTAGTCATCCCGCCCCCCAACGTGACGGGGGTGCTCCACATGGGGCACGTGCTCAACGAAACCATTCAGGACATCCTCGTGCGCCGCGCCCGTATGGATGGTAAAAACGCTTGTTGGGTGCCGGGTACCGACCATGCTTCCATCGCCACCGAAGCCAAGGTGGTAAACCGTTTGGCGGAAAAGGGCATCAAGAAGACTGACCTCACCCGCGAAGAGTTCCTGAAATATGCCTGGGAATGGACGGACGAACACGGTGGCATTATCCTGAAACAGTTGCGTAAACTGGGAGCCAGTTGCGATTGGGACCGCACGGCCTTCACCATGGATGAGAAACGGAGCGAAAGCGTCATCAAGGTATTCTGCGACCTGTACGACAAAGGATTGATTTACCGTGGCGTGCGCATGGTGAACTGGGATCCGAAAGCCCTGACAGCCCTCTCGGACGAAGAGGTGATTTACAAGGAAGAACACAGCAAGCTGTACTATCTGAAATATATGGTAGCCAATGAAAACGGCCAACCGGACGGAAGCGGACGCTATGCCGTGGTAGCCACCACGCGCCCCGAAACCATCATGGGCGACACGGCGATGTGTATCAACCCGAACGACCCGAAGAACACGTGGCTGAAAGGACAAAAGGTGATTGTGCCTCTGGTAGGCCGCAGCATCCCCGTCATCGAAGACGACTATGTGGACATCGAGTTCGGAACGGGTTGCCTGAAGGTGACACCGGCACACGACGTGAACGACTATATGTTGGGCGAGAAATACAACCTGCCTTCCATCGACATCTTCAACGACAACGGCACGATCAGCGAGGCTGCCGGGATGTACGTGGGCATGGACCGTTTCGACGTGCGCAGGCAAATCTGCATCGACTTGGAAAAAGCAGGATTGTTGGAGAAAGTGGAAGACTATACCAACAAGGTGGGCTTCTCCGAACGCACCAACGTGCCCATCGAACCGAAGCTTTCCATGCAATGGTTCCTGAAGATGGAACACTTGGCGCAAATCGCTTTGGAGCCGGTGATGAAGGACGAAATCAAGTTCTATCCGGCCAAATACAAAAACACTTACCGTCACTGGATGGAGAACATCAAAGACTGGTGCATAAGCCGACAGCTGTGGTGGGGACACCGCATCCCGGCCTACTACCTTCCGCAAGGCGGATTCGTGGTGGCCGAGACCGCCGAAAAAGCACTCGAACTGGCCAAGGAGAAGACCGGTGACACCAACCTGACTGCATCCGACCTACGTCAGGACGAGGACGCATTGGACACTTGGTTCTCCAGTTGGTTATGGCCGATTTCGCTGTTCGACGGCATCAACCATCCGGGCAACGAAGAACTCAACTACTATTACCCCACGTCCGACCTCGTAACGGGTCCGGACATCATCTTCTTCTGGGTAGCGCGCATGATCATGGCAGGCTACGAATACGAAGGGAAGATGCCGTTCAAGAACGTGTACTTCACCGGCATCGTGCGCGACAAATTAGGACGCAAGATGAGTAAGTCGTTGGGTAACAGCCCCGACCCGCTCGATTTGATAGAACGATACGGTGCTGACGGCGTACGTATGGGAATGATGCTGTCCGCCCCGGCAGGTAACGACATCCTGTTCGACGACGCACTCTGCGAGCAAGGCCGCAACTTCAACAACAAGATATGGAACGCCTTCCGCCTCGTGAAAGGCTGGCAGACGGCCAACATCGCGCAACCGGAAACGGCAGCCATCGCCACACGTTGGTTCGATGCCATGCTGAGAACCACAGCAAGGGAAGTGGCAGACTTGTTCAAAAAGTACCGTCTGAGCGAGGCCCTCATGGCCGTGTACAAGCTGTTCTGGGACGAGTTCTCCAGTTGGTACCTCGAAATGGTCAAACCGACTTACGGACAGCCCATCGACAACAAGACGTACGAACAGACCTTGTCGTTCTTCGACACGCTGTTGAAACTCCTGCACCCGTTCATGCCTTTCATCACCGAAGAACTTTGGCAACACATCTATGACCGCCTGCCGGGTGAGAGCATCATGATTTCACCGCTCCACACCGCTGCACCTACGGAAGACGATGCCACACTTATCTCCCATGTCGAAAACGTAAAAAGCATCGTGGCCGGCGTGCGTACCGTACGCAACCAAAAGAACATCGCCCCGAAAGAGGCATTGACATTGGAAGTCGTGGGCGGGAATCCGGAAGCAGACTTTGAAGGTGTCATCAAGAAAATGGGCAATCTGAGTGCCGTCAACACTGTGGTACAGAAAGGCGAAGGCACGGCTTCGTTCATGGTGGGCACGACGGAATATGCCGTACCGTTGGGCAACCTGATAGACGTGGAAGCGGAAATCGCCAAACAAGAAGCCGAACTGAAACACTTGGAAGGCTTCCTTGCAGGTGTCTTGAAAAAGCTTTCCAACGAACGTTTCGTAGCCAACGCCCCCACTGCCGTGGTGGAAATGGAACGCAAGAAACAAGCCGATGCCGAAAGCAAAATCGCGGCTTTGAAAGAAAGTTTGGCCAAGTTGAAGAAGTAAAGCCCTTCACCACTATTATTGGAAGCAACCGTTTGCACGCCCTACCAAGCATGCAAACGGTTCTTTTTATTTCCAACTCCCCCTATTCATCCATAAAATCAAACCAAGTGCTTTTTTAACAGAGTTTTCTTTGTCCGAACCCCGCTTTTCACTACCTTAGCCCACGACAATAACATATCGTTAACTCAAAAACACATTTTACTATGGAGCATCTCCTGTTTTGGATGATTCCCGTATCATCCTTGTTGGCATTGCTGCTGGCTTGGTACTTCTACCGCCAGATGATGAGAGAGAGTGAAGGCACACCGGCCATGCAGAAAATCGCCTCGCATGTGCGCCAAGGTGCCATGTCGTACCTGAAACAACAGTACAAAATCGTGGGACTGGTCTTTCTGGCACTCGTCGTGCTGTTTTCGGTCATGGCCTACGGCTTCAACCTGCAAAACTCGTGGGTACCGATAGCATTCCTCACCGGAGGATTCTTCTCCGGACTTTCCGGCTTTTTGGGTATGAAAACGGCGACCTACGCATCGGCACGTACTGCCAACGCTGCCCGTAACTCCCTGAACAAAGGACTGCGCGTGGCTTTCCGCAGCGGTGCGGTCATGGGACTGGTCGTTGTCGGCCTCGGCCTGTTCGACATCTCTTTCTGGTATCTCCTTCTGGATGCCTTTATCCCGGCCGACATCTACGCCCCGACAGCCAAACTCTGCATGATTACCACCACCATGCTGACCTTCGGTATGGGTGCCAGCACGCAGGCCCTGTTTGCCCGCGTGGGAGGCGGCATCTATACGAAAGCGGCCGACGTGGGCGCGGACTTGGTAGGCAAAGTGGAAGCCGGCATCCCAGAGGACGACCCGCGTAATCCGGCTACGATAGCCGACAACGTGGGCGACAACGTAGGCGACGTGGCCGGTATGGGGGCCGACCTGTACGAGTCTTATTGCGGTTCCATCCTGGCCACCTCCGCATTGGGTGCCGCTGCATTCATGGCAGGAGGCGACGTGGACATGCAGTTCAAGGCGGTCATTGCCCCGATGCTGATAGCCGCAGTGGGCATCCTGCTCTCCATTTTAGGCATATTTTCCGTGCGCACCAAGGAAGACGCAGGCATGAAAGACCTGCTCAACTCCCTGTCCGTAGGCACGAACCTGAGTTCCGCCCTGATTGTCGTGGCGACCTTCCTTATCCTTTGGGTGTTGCAGATAGACAACTGGCTGAACATTTCGTTTGCCGTGGTCATCGGGCTTTTGGTAGGTATCGTCATCGGACGCTCCACGGAATATTACACGTCACAGTCCTACCGCCCCACCCAACTGTTGGCTGAGAGCGGAAAAACGGGCCCGGCCACGGTCATCATATCCGGTATCGGGTTGGGCATGGTGTCCACCACCATCCCAGTGATAGCCGTCGTCATCGGCATCATCCTTTCCTATTGGCTAGCTGCAGGGTTCGACTTTGCCAACGTGAGCATGGGGCTTTACGGCATCGGTATCGCCGCCGTGGGCATGCTCTCCACCTTGGGCATCACCTTGGCCACGGACGCTTACGGCCCCATAGCCGACAACGCGGGCGGAAACGCTGAAATGAGCGGACTGGGCGAGGCCGTGCGCAAACGCACGGATGCTTTGGATTCGTTGGGTAACACCACGGCAGCTACCGGCAAAGGCTTTGCCATCGGCTCGGCAGCCCTGACCGGTCTGGCACTTTTAGCTTCTTACATCGAAGAAATCCGCATCGGGCTGACACGCTTGGGCGAAACTGTACTGACCATGCCGAACGGCGACACGTTGGCCATACATGATGCTTCGTTCACCGACTTCATGACCTACTATGACGTGACGCTGATGAACCCGAAAGTCCTCTCGGGCATGTTCATCGGCAGCATGATGGCTTTCCTTTTCTGCGGGTTGACCATGAACGCCGTAGGGCGTGCAGCAGCCCACATGGTAGAGGAAGTGCGGCGGCAGTTCCGTGAAATCAAGGGCATCCTGAGCGGAGAAGCCGAACCGGATTATGCCCGCTGCGTGCAGATTTCCACCAAAGGCGCACAACGAGAAATGGTCTTCCCTTCGCTGCTGGCCATCGTGGCTCCCATCGTTACCGGACTGGTATTCGGCGTGCCGGGCGTCATCGGCCTTTTGGTCGGCGGCTTGTCGGCCGGTTTCGTGTTGGCTATCTTCATGGCCAACTCCGGTGGTGCCTGGGACAATGCCAAGAAATATATCGAAGAAGGTAATTTCGGCGGGAAGGGCGGCGAGGTACACCGTGCCACCGTGGTGGGCGACACCGTGGGCGACCCGTTCAAGGACACTTCCGGCCCAAGCCTGAACATCCTCATCAAGCTCATGTCGATGGTGGCCATCGTCATGGCCGGACTCACCGTCTCGTGGAGCCTGTTCTGACCTTAACTTTATACTATATAAAACCATCCCCTCCGTCTTATCTTCACGATAAACGGAGGGGATTTCTGCACAATAAACACATAAAAACAAATATTCTTGAATCTAATTCACCCAATCGGATATTTCCCTGTATTTTTCACTATACTAAAAGTGTCACGCCCTCAATTTACAAATTAATCCCATTCTCCTCTATATCCCGACAAAAAGACATTGTTTTAATCCTTTACGCTTGTTTTAAATTGAGAAAACAGCATCAGATAAAGCCCCAAAAGAGAATAATCATACAAAGAAACTGTGTATTTCCGCATAAATCCTGCATATATGCAAATCAATCTCAAGAGATTGAAAAATCGTTTGGCTGAAAGCGATTTTCCGATGTGCGCAGAACGAACGGAAAACATATACTACACGACTTAAAACCAAGCCCCAAACGCTCCCCAAACAAGATTTTAAGCATACGAAAAACACTATTTGAACTCATTTTGTTTCCAAAAAACAAAAAACAAACGGATAGCGATTGTGACATTTCGCTTACATCCTATCCGCATCTGTCCGTACGATTCGACATAAAGGCGAAACAAAAAACGGGAAAAACACCCGACGGCTTACACTCTGCCTTTTCCCCAACACGCGAGAATGCCCTCGCACGGAACAAAACGCCTTCTGTCCGAAAATACGCAATTCTCGTCCCATGAGATTTGACATTCTGACATTTTGATAAATCCTCGCACCCGGCAAAACCCAAACGGACTTGACTTTGCCCTCGCCCAATCGCGATTTTGTCCGTTCAAGGGATACCTTATTCCTCCAAAAGCTTTTTCAGGAAATCATCCAAATCTTCGTCCAACCCCTTCAGCAATTCACCGTCCACAATCACCGTCTCATCGTCCACAAGGTACAAGTCGCAAAGCGTTTCCTTGTCCTCATCCACCAGGACGAAAGAATAAGGCTTCAATAAGGACAGGTTCTCCAACGTATCTTTCATATTTTGGATACACTGGCGCAACACGGGCGTAATCTCTTCATAGAAATCCTCATCTCCGTTATCCATCCACTGCTCTACCACGCAACGCGTCAGCTCTTCATCGTCATCGTTGAACGCCAACAACTCGCCGGAATCGGCTTTTACCTGAAGATGGATATCCGTCAAGGCCAAATCCTCCCGGCCTTGCGGGTATTTGGCTGCAATTTTCCTGAGTGCACGTTCAATCTGCTGAATGGTCTGTGAAGTGGCTTTCATAATCTGTCGTTTTACTTATACTTGTATCAAAGGTACAAAAAAAACAAATCCCAAAAGCAAATCCATGGAAAATAAAAATCCTTGCCCCCAAAAAGACATCAGTTCACCCAAACATAGCCGGATTGTACAGGGAGCCACCTCCTACAATCCGGCCACGAAACGCGAAATTTTAATTTTTCCTACTTTTCTACCACTGGAACATAATGAAACAATGCTTCGTCTCTTATTTTGCCGGGTCGTAGGCTTCGCAAATCCTTTCAAAATCAAACGGGCCGATTTCCCCATCATCCAATGCGGTACACAAATCCGGATCGTCGGCAAAGTATTCCATCAAACTCTTACGTGCCCGCTTTTTACTGGAATCGGAAGAACACACCACCGTACCTTCCTCTTCACCCGGACGGAAAGCAATGTAGCTGATGGACGTGCCGGACACTGTCATCGTACCGTCCTTACCCACAAAGAAGTCTGCGGCATAAGCAAATATGGCCACATGCTCTCCAACAGCCTTCGGAGTCATCCATTTCTTGTCCTTATACACCATGGCAAACTTGGAATCGGGCATCTTCGGGTTCCAGGCCGTCAGATACGCGATATCCTCGGACTCCACTTCTTTTTTGGTACCATCCGCCAACTTCAGGTTCACATCCCGGGTACCTCCATTGGGCATCCGGGCCTCCCCTGCCAACACCGTACCGTCATGCAACTTGATTTCCATAGGGAAATCCTTCACTTCACGTGCCACTTCTATGGCACCCGCCACCAATTGGCACGACTGCAAACCGGCCAAGGCCATCAAACCCAAGACCAAAGACCAACCTACATTCTTTTTCATACGCTTCTTGTTTTAAACTTTTATTTATTTCCCGCATCCGGCATCAATAACTTGCCGAAGGCTTCTTCCAACGAAAGTCACTCGTACGGAAACCTATGCGCAGGCCTATCCCCCAATTGAATTCCTCACCCACGTAGGCACCTTGCAAAAAACCACCAAGGGAAAACGAACGTCCGAATTGGTGCTCGTAGCCCAAACGAGCCATCCCCCAAAAGCCATTCAGGTTCTCGTCCCGGCTATCCCTCAAAACATCATCGCACACGTCGTATTCATAATCCACCACTGCATAGCCACCATAAAGGTTCAAGTAAAAACGGTCGATTTGGTTGCTCAACAAATCGAAACCCGGCCCTAAGGCAAACAACATCTGCGTCTTCTTGTCAGCCAAATTATCGCTGACGGGGCCGAAATCCGATTCCAACGTAATCGGCTTGGAACCTTCGTAAGTTGACAAGCCGACCAGAAACGCACCGTACACACGCCGCTTGGAATGCCCTTCGGCCTCGACCGCCAAGGTGTAACCGGAGTTTTCAAACGTGTGGGCAAAGTTCTCATAGGCACCGGAAAAAGAATATTGGGCCCACCCATGCCCTTGCGCCCTTACCGAAACTACAGCGCAGCACACCATAGCCAACATCATGTAAAACCTCATCCGTTTCATACATTACCTCCTTTCTCCGTTTCGTCCATCCCGTCCTGCAATGGAACGGCCATCACTTCATAGCTTCCATGCCCTTGTTCCCTTCCGGGAGTATACCGGTTGCAGATTTCTTGAAAATCAAAAGCATCCACCTCTTTATCTTCAATCTGCCCACACAATACGGGATCGTCGGCCAACAACTTGCACAAAGCCTTTCTTACCACAGCCTTTGTCCGTCCCAACGTGGAAAGGAATTGCCCCTTTCCATCTTCCTTAATGCCTATTATATACACATCCCCATCAGCAAAACTCATAGGAGCCAACTCACCCTTGCGGTTGAATCGCCAATCAAAGGCCAACAAACCTATTTTCAGATGCCTGCCCACACCTTGGCAATTAACCCAACCCGGTTTGCTTTCCTTTCCGCCACGCGCCACGTAAGGCACATAAACAAACACCCCGGACTGCTTTCCGTCACGCCTGAAACGCAACTGTTCCACTTCGCCCGACTTGATTTTAACCCGCTTGCCCTCATCCGTCACCAAACGAAACGACTTGCCTTGGAAATCAGGTAAAAACGTCTTTCCCACATATCGTGTACTGTCCGCCATCAAGACCATGGCCTCTTCCTTTCCTATTTCTTCATGGAACAAAGAAGCTACGCTACACGAAGGCAACAGACAGACCATCACCATACATGCCCCCATCTCTGCAATAGGAACGGATAGCCTTTTAACCAATTCTTTCATAAACCGTATTATTTTAAGTTTATTCACTGTCATCATTACGAAGTACACTGCAAATATACATATCGATATGTATATACCATATAAAAAACCACAAGTTTAACCCTCATTAACACACAAAAAAAAACGGAAACTAAGAGCCTGTTTAAATTTTATTTAATAACATCCTAATGGATGCCAGTTTTA
>ERZ827496.4797-NODE-4797-length-10147-cov-3.769719_pt1 | contig 10147 bp, 8 predicted proteins | sample MGYA00519769_ERZ827496 | MGnify/ENA primary metagenome ERZ827496 (study PRJEB31778, sample SAMEA3449327) | human gut metagenome | biome: human gut; feature: human-associated habitat; material: faeces | place: United Kingdom | collected 2010/2012 ...
TGCGATCGCTTTTACAGCCTGTGCAGGGTTTGCACCAAGAGCGATCTGTGCTACGTATACGTAACCATAGCTCATAGCGATTTCAGCAAGACTCTTCTTACCGATTTCTTTTCCGGCAGCAGCAAACTGACAAACTTCACCGATGTTAGAAGCCTTCGATGCCTGACCACCTGTATTGGAGTACATCTCTGTATCGAATACCATTACGTTTACGTTCTCACCGGATGCAAGTACGTGGTCCAAACCACCAAATCCGATGTCGTAAGCCCAACCGTCACCACCGAAGATCCATACGGACTTCTTAGCAAGGTACTGTTTCTTATCAAGGATTTCCTTGGAAAGTTCACAGCCAGCGGCAGCAGCTTTTTCAATCTCAGCAACCATTGCTTTTGTAGCAGCAGTATTTGCTTTTGTATTATCTTTTGTCTCAAAGTATTTATCTACAGCAGCTTTCAATTCAGCAGATGCCTTATCGGAAGCAGCCAGTTCTTTTACTTTGTCCATGGTCTGCTCACGGAGAACTTTCTGACCAATGTACATACCAAGACCATGCTCAGCATTGTCCTCGAACAAGGAGTTTGCCCAAGCCGGACCCTGTTTAGAATCTTTGTTTACAGTATATGGTGATGTAGCAGCCGGACCACCCCAGATAGAGGAACATCCTGTTGCATTGGAGATGTACATCTGCTCACCAAACAACTGTGTGATCAAACGAGCATAAGATGTCTCTGCACATCCTGCACAACTTCCGGAGAACTCGAGAAGTGGCTGATTGTACTGGGAACCAATTGGAGTAGCATCCGTAAATACCGGTTTGATATCTTTCTTACCAACGTTAGCAACGAGGTAATCAAATACTGGCTGCTGTTCTGCCTGAGATTCCTGAGGAACCATCTTGATTGCGCCTTTAGCAGCGGCAGGACAAACGGTAATACACTCGCCACATCCCATACAGTCTAATGGAGAAACCGTCATTGTGAACTTCATTCCATCTGCTACTGCATGTTTTGCATCAGCAAGTTTAATCTGTGAAGGAGCAACTTTTACTTCGTTCTCATCAAGGATGAACGGACGAATTGTTGCATGGGAACAAACAAATGCACAACTATTACACTGTACACAGCTTGCCGGATCCCACTCTGGTACCATTACGGCTGTACCACGTTTCTCGTATGCGGAAGCACCGAGTTCGAACTGTCCGTCTGCAATATCTTGGAATGCAGATACCGGAAGGCTGTCACCATCCATAATAGAGATTGGCTCGAGAAGGTCTTTCACCATCTTAACAACCTCTGGACGTCCTGTAAGTTCTTTTGCAGGAGCATCTGCTTCCGGATTAGCCCAAGAAGCCGGAACTTCTACTTTATGAACTGCATCTACACCAGCATCGATTGCTTTGTAGTTCATCTCTACGACTGCATCACCCTTCTTAGAATAGGATTTCTTAGCAGCAGCTTTCATGTACTCGACAGCTTCATCGATTGGCATGATGTTTGCAAGTTTGAAGAATGCGGACTGAAGAATTGTGTTAGTACGTTTACCCATACCGATTTCAATTGCTTTGTCGATCGCATTGATTGTATATAACTGGATATTATTGTCAGCGATGTATTTCTTGGAAGCAGCTGGCATATGTTTGTCAAGCTCTTCATCTGTCCACTGGCAGTTGATCATGAAGATTCCGCCCGGTTTTACATCCTGAACCATCTTGTATCCTTTTACTACATAAGATGGGTTGTGGCAAGCTACGAAGTCTGCCTGGTTGATGTAGTAAGGGCTCTTGATTGGTTTGTCACCAAAACGAAGATGGGAAATTGTAATACCACCTGTCTTCTTGGAGTCATACTGGAAGTATGCCTGAATGTATTTGTCTGTGTGGTCACCGATGATCTTTGTAGAGTTCTTGTTCGCACCTACTGTACCGTCTCCGCCAAGACCCCAGAACTTACATTCTACAGTACCTTCTGCAGATGTGATAGGAGCTGGTTTTACTTCCGGAAGACTGAGGTTTGTAACATCATCTACGATACCGATTGTAAAACGAGGTTTTGGAGCATCTTTCTCCAACTCTTTGTAAATAGCAAATACAGATGAAGGTGGTGTATCCTTGGAACCGAGTCCATAACGTCCACCTGTCAAAATAATATCATTCAAGCCGGCTTCACGAAGTGTAGCAGCCACATCAAGGTAAAGTGGTTCACCAAGTGTACCAGGCTCTTTTGTACGGTCAAGTACAGCGATCTTCTTAGCCGTCTTAGGAATTACTTTCAAGATGTGCTCGGAAGACCAAGGACGATACAAACGAACTTTGATCAAACCTACTTTTTCGCCTTTTGCTGTCAAGTAGTCGATTACTTCTTCTGCAACGTCACAGATGGAACCCATAGCGATGATGACACGGTCAGCATCCGCAGCTCCATAGTAGTTAAACAGATCATAGTCTGTTCCTAATTTTTCATTGACTTTGCCCATGTATTTTTCAACAACTGCCGGCAAAGCATCATATACTGGGTTACAAGCTTCACGATGCTGGAAGAATACGTCACCGTTTTCATGAGAACCACGCATAGCAGGATGCTCTGGGTTCAATGCATGCTGACGGAACTCTTCTACAGCGTCCATGTTGCACATTTCTTTCAGATCTTCATAATCCCATTTCTCAATTTTCTGAATCTCGTGAGATGTACGGAATCCATCAAAGAAGTTAATAAACGGAACTTTTCCTTCCAAAGCAGCCAAATGAGCAACCGGGCTCAAGTCCATAACTTCCTGTGGATTTGTCTCAGCAAGCATAGCAAAACCTGTCTGACGACATGCATAAACGTCACTGTGATCTCCAAAAATGTTCAAAGACTGCGTTGATACGGTACGAGCAGATACGTCAAACACGCAAGGAAGCTGCTCTGCTGCAATCTTGTACATGTTAGGAATCATCAAGAGAAGTCCCTGGGAAGCAGTAAATGTGGTTGTCAGGGCACCTGCTGCAAGAGAACCATGTACGGTACCTGCTGCACCAGCCTCTGATTGCATCTCAACTACTTTTACTGTGTTTCCAAAAATGTTCTTCTGTCCCGCTGCAGACCACTGGTCAACGGTATCTGCCATCGGACTAGAAGGTGTAATCGGATAGATACCAGCTACTTCTGTATAGGCATATGCCACATGAGCGGCAGCTGTATTTCCATCCATGGATTGTTTTGCTCTAGCCATTTTTATAGAATCCTCCTTATTAATTGAAATTATTTATCACTTAGAATTATTTTAGCACCATCACCAAAAAAAGTAAAGTGATAAAAGGAGAATCTCGTCGAATTTTACGAACATTTCATTTTTTTTTCATTTTTGCTTGACAATGTTTGTCCACAGGTGTATTATTGTGTTAATCGCTTAATACAATAATACAGAAAGGAGTACCACTATGCAATGGGAACTCACCAATGACCGTCCTTTGTATATCCAATTGACGGAGCAGTTAAAACGACTGATCTTGTCCGGTGAATATGCCCCCGGTGAACCATTTCCATCGGTCCGCGAACTGGCAACTTCTGCCAACGTTAATCCCAATACGATGCAGCGGGCGCTTTCCGAATTAGAACGGGAGGGGCTGTTGATCACAGAGCGAACCGCCGGACGGCGTATTACCAGTGACCATTCGATGTTGGACGCGATGCGTTCCGAACTTGCCCTCGCACACCTGAAAAAACTACGGAGCGAACTGACATCTCTTGGTTTTGAACCGGAAAAGCAATTGGATTTCATCCAAAAGGCATGGGACAAAGACTAAACTTACTTATTAAAATGGAGGATTATTTATGATTATTTTAGAAACAAAGGGATTGACCAAACGGTTTGGCAATTCGCTGGCACTTGACAACGTGGATATCACACTGGAGTGCGGTAAAATTGTAGGCCTTTTAGGACCAAACGGCAGTGGAAAGACAACCTTTCTGAAACTGCTGAACGGGCTTCTCAAACCCGATCATGGAACGATTACAATTGGCGGAGAAACTCCGGGCATCATCACCAAGCAGCACGTATCATTTCTGCCGGACAGCAACTATTTTCCAAAATGGATGAAAGTAACACAGCTTCTGGAATATTTTGGAGATTTTTACAATGACTTTGAGCGGGAAAAGGCAACCTTTATGCTTGCCAAACTGGATATTGATTCCCAGATGAAATTGTCACATATGTCAAAAGGGACATTGGAAAAAGTCCAGTTGATCCTCGCGATGAGCCGCAATGCAAATCTGTATTGTCTGGATGAACCGATCGGTGGTGTCGATCCGGCGACCAGAGATTATATTCTCAATACGATCGTAAGCAATTATTGTGAAAATTCAACCGTTCTTATCTCGACACATTTGATCGCAGATGTGGAAAATGTTCTGGATGAAGTCATTTTCCTGCAAAACGGACAGGTCCGCCTGCAGTCCAGTGTAGATGATATCCGGGAAAAAGAAAACAAATCCGTCGATGCACTTTTTAGGGAGGTATTCAAATGTTAAAAAAATTGATCAAACACGAATTCAAAGCGACCTATCGCTTTTATGTGCCGGTTTACATAGCGCTTGCTGCTCTTGTGGCACTTGCCTGCATCTTTTTAACGGTCATAGACCACTTTGATGTCAATGAACTGTTTTTGTCAATCACACTGCCCCTTGGTGCGATCGTAGGTTTTCTTGCCATCGTTTTTACGGTTCTTTCCCCATACATTTTCATATGTCTGCGATTTTACCGTTCCACGGCGACGCGTGAAGGCTACTTAACATTCACACTTCCGGCATCCACAAACCAGATCCTGTTTTCCAAATTTCTGGTATCTTTTTTGTGGGCAGTCCTTACCATCGCAGTAACGTTGTTTGCTTTATTTGTTCTATGTGCTGTTGGATTTGATTCGGAAATTACCTTTATGGCAATTCGTCAAATTTTAAAAAGTGAAACCTTTGATTTCACGACGATTCTCTCGTTTATTATGGGATACATCAATTCGATCCTTGCCATCTATGCATCGATCAGCCTGGGACAATTTGTACGCGATCACCGTGTCATCGCTTCCATTGCTTTTTATGCAGCCATCTACACGGCACAGCAGATTGTCAGTCTTGTCGTGCTGATTCCGGTTATGATCGGCACCGGCATTTTTTCAGAGGGAGACACGCTGAATTATTCCGCTACGGGAATGTTAACCATAATATCCCTTATCATTTCCGTTGTATTTTCAGTTATATTCTACGTTATTTCCGAACGTATTTTAGACCGCAAATTGAATCTGCCGTGATCATCGTTTGTGATAAAACTACATTAGAAAAGCCCCTGACTGCACTCACAGCCGGGGGCTTTTCTATTTTTATAACGTCATCCATTTTTCCATTCCTTTTCGTTTTAGCCAGATATAAAACACTCCGGTAATCAATGCAAAAACAATTGTTACCAAAAGCAAGTATCCCGGTGCACCTATTTTCTTTCCAGCCACAAAATAGAGAACTGCCACCCCTGCTGCCAATGCCCATCCACCAAACATGGAGATCACTACACCAAGACTTTGTTTGATTGGTGCCAGCTCATTGGTCCATGTGAGATTTGGCATATTGATTCCAAGAAAGAGACCAAACACAGTCATCATTCCGGTAAATACAATCGGAATCACAAGAATAAAAAGTGTCTTAACAATATCCATGTGAAGACAGACTGCGAGGCAAATTTCACAGAAAAGAACCGGAAGCCATGTCAACAAAAGCTGCACTCCGAGTTTAGCACGAAGAATGTTCCACGGTTTTACCGGCAATGACTGCAGGATCCACAAATTCTTTCCTTCCAGTGAAACAGAAGGTACCACCATGTCATTCATTGCCACCACAAGGCATACTGCTGTTATAACAATCACAACAATATATCCTTCCACCTCTTCTCCTGCAAAAAGCCGGGAAATCGTTTGCAACACCGTCTGCCCTTTTATCAAAGCAGCCACTCCAAGAATCGGAAGAAAAATTGTCCCCAGTCCACAATTCAGCATATAATTCGGGCTTGACGTAAACCGCTTGAACTCCTTTGTAAGAAGCGCACCAAATTCGCTTTTTCTTTTCTCATGTTTTTCACGGTAAACAGCTTTTCCACTCTTACCGGAAGCTGTCGCAATGCGGATAAAACTTCCCGCAAGCAGGCGAAATGTAAAAACAGCCATCGCAGCAATCCCAATGGTAAAAACAAGCATTGCCACTGCGTCACCTTCCCCCACTCTTCCAAAAAGATAGAGAGGATAGGCCCGGTCTTTTACTTTATTTCCATAAATCAAAGCATTTTGCAAAAGATCCTGAATTAATTCCTGCGCCTTGAAATAGACCAAATAATAGAGTCCGAAAAACACCAAAGAAAGCAACACTGTAATGAAGCTTTTGTTCTTTAATTTCAGGCTTATCTTCGCCACACACCATCCCAGTACACACGATAAAATAAGCACAATAATAGAAATGTGCAGGATCAAAAGAATGGAGCCCGCAATTCCAACCGGTGTAATATCTGTCACTATCCAATATACAACTGCCGCCGGCACGATAACAACCGCCGAATACATCAATCCCATAAGATAAACACCCATAAGTCTTGCTGCCAGTATACTTCGCACTGGGATGGGCATCGACAAAAGCAGGTCATTGTCCTTGGAAAGATACAATCCGGAAAAGGTATTAAATACACTTCCAAATGCTCCTAACGCAATCGCGATCATCCCCATAATTAAAAAATACAGCCAGCTCATATCTACCAACGAAAACGGTTTACATAGTTGTACCGCCAAAAAGGTAAACACGCCTCCCACAACACCAACCATAAGGATTACGTACATCAACATAAAAAGAATCGTCGAGATTTTGGAACGTTTTTTATTCTTTTTCGCATCGTAAAAATAACCTCGGAAAATCTCTGCCATCTGTTTTTTCACTAAGATTCCAAACATTATTCTCCCTCCAATTCCAGAAAAACTTCTTCCAAACTGTCGTCTCCTTTTACTTCTTCCATCGTGCCCGAACGAATCAATTTCCCATTTTTTATGATTGCCACTTTATCACAAAGTTTCTCTGCCACTTCCAATACGTGTGTCGAGAAAAAGATAGCACCGCCCTCGTCACAGACTTCCCGCATCATTCCTTTAAGTATATGGGATGCTTTTGGATCCAGACCGACAAAAGGTTCATCCATGATGATCAATTCCGGGTTATGAATCCATGCCGCTATGATTGCCAATTTCTGTTTCATTCCGTGGGAATACGACGCAATCGGCTGTGCCAGATCCGAAGTAATTTCAAACAGATCCGCATATTTACGAATCCTTTCCTGTCTTGTGTGCTCATCCACGCCAAAAATATCCGCAATAAAATGAAGATATTTGACCCCTGTCATAAATTCGTATAGGTCCGGATTATCCGGAATATACGCAATCTTCTTTTTGCACGCAAGCGGGTTTTCCTGAATAGAATCCCCATCGATTCGGATTTCCCCTTCTTCAAACTGTAAAATTCCGACAATCGACTTCAATGTCGTCGTTTTTCCCGCTCCATTATGCCCGATAAATCCATAAATCTCCCCTTTGAGAATATGCAGCGACAAATCCTCCACTGCCGTTTTTTCTCCGTACTTTTTTGTTAAATGCTCTATTTTTAACATTTTTCACTCTCCTCTTATTCCGTTTCTGTTAATCTCTTATCACCTTATCAAGACACCCATGCTCTTCACACGTTGTATCCGTTATCATTCCCTGCGCATCAATGAAAGTTCTTCTTTCATTCGCATCTTTATAAATCACAGATTCATGCGCTGCCGCACTCGGGTTACTGCTGTACGAACCCCTGACCAGCCAGACGCCTTCTCCCTCTGCCACGGTCTTGGTGTCCGCATCATACAAATACGGCAATCCCAGATCCTCCGTCGCTGCCCGCTCGATAATATCTACTCCGACACACGTCGTAAGTCCTCCCTGCAGATCCATAATCCGGTTCAATGTCGGCATCGTGTACATATAATAATACAACTGGATACCGTCCACCGCAAAAGCATTCCAAAAAGTCGGATTGATTTTTTTTTCGTAGAACCGCTTCCCGGATAATGTGTTGTCGTTCTGATATATTCTGCAAATGCGTTCAATTTTTGAAGCACTGTCATGTCCTCTGTCCAAATCTTTGCTTCCACCTTATGACGTGCCTGTGCATAATATTCTTCATCAAGATAGTTTTCCTGTGTATCATAAGGCTTCGTCGCAATGTAAATTACATCATATAATTTGTCATCGCGGTATGCCTTCACTTTACATACACGCACTCCTTCTCCTACCGTTACCGTGATCTTTCTTGCACTGAGCCGCTCATTTTTCAGATCACCTAACGGCTGATCCGCACAAGGTCCTACAATCGGATCTCTTCCATAGTTATAGCGGCTTCGAAGTTCTTTCGTCGAATTTTCCACCTTGAAAACAAGGGTTTCCGTATCCTTTCCAAGCCACTCAAATGCCTTACGATATGCGGAAGGGGTCGCATCTTCTACTTCAAAGCGCATATGTTCATCCAGCCATTTATTACTGGCATCACTTTCAAAAGCAATGTCAAAAGAACCTTTTCCATTTTCAACGGTAACGCCTTTCAACTCTGACTTATACGTGTCTCCTTCTGCATAGGTACTCGGAGAAAAACCTCCCTCCGGACTTTCTTCATCACAAATGGTCAATGTTCCCAAGCTGTAGTCCGTCGCCAAATAATTCTCACTTTCCTCGATCTTTACATTAATTTCTACGATGCCTGCCTGTATCGCAACCAATTCTCCATTTTCATTTACCTTCGTATACTGATCCGTCGTTTCCTCTTTATTCAGCCGACGGACTTCATAGGTACATTTTCCTTCCGGTTTCTGATCAAACACAATCGGAAGCGGCTGCCCTACAATTGCTTCCTCTTCCCCATAATATGCCATTTTCGGCATCGCCTTGTCAATTTCAAATGTTTCCGTCAACTCCCCGGTATATCTTCCTACACCTTTTACACGAACCAACGCCGTACCTGCATTGACATTATTCTCATAACTTACTGTAAAATCCGTACCCTGAACCAGATTCTCGCCGGAGTCGGCTATTACAGAAATCTCCGGACATTTTGCCTGCCCGTCATAAATGCAGAAGTAACCGGTATACACTCTGACCAAAAATCCACTGATATCGATCGGTGTCGGATTCTCTCCGGTATTTCCACCAGCACATCCCGAATCACCGTTCGGATCTTTCTCGGAATTACCGCCGGTTGACCCATTGTTTCCGGTAGAACTATTATCTCCGGCAGATGAATTATTGTTTGAAGAATCACTACCGCCAGTGGACGAATTTTGATTTTGACGAAAAAGTTCTTCCCACAACTCCCGAATCAAATCCTCTTCTGTCCGTGGATATGTCCCGGTACGGCCCGTGTCCGCTGCCGTATCCTCTGCCTCTGTTGTATCCGTTGACGTTTTCGCCCCTGTCACTGAAATCTTCTTTTTGCTGCTCCAGGTACTGTATTTTTTCTTCTTTTTCTCTGTGACAAAACTCCTTACACGCACATAATACGTAACTGCTTTCAATTTCTTAAACGTAATCGATTTAACCGTTCCCCTTGCCACTTTACTCCGTACATTCTTTTTAAATTTTTTATCTGTACTTACCTGAACCTGAGCCTTCGCCTGCTTTGGTACCTTTTTATATAAAACCTTCAATTTGCCGGCACTTTCGGATGTCACTTGCTTTATCTCCGGTTTGGCCAATTTGCCTTTTGCCTCCGCCGGCATAACCGGTCCTGAAAATGTTATCGCTGCTACAAGCACTCCCGCCGTCCATCTTTTTATTGTTTTTTTCATTTTAATCACTTCCTCCGTTGGTGAAATTATTTTACCATACATGAAAATGTGTTGCAAGAGAGGGAAAAGGATTTGCAGATTTGGGCTTGACATTTCTTCTCTGATATTATATGATGGTCAGCACAAAGAAAATCTTTTTTCTTTACGTTCCAAAGAATTGTACATGCTTATATTTAATTTCCCTTAATTATTTTGATTTTGACTTAATTTCACACATTTACTAAACAGCACTAAAGGAGGCATTTTATGCACAAAAAAACTTTACAAAATCTTTTTT
>ERZ827496.4800-NODE-4800-length-10143-cov-3.927240_pt1 | contig 10143 bp, 8 predicted proteins | sample MGYA00519769_ERZ827496 | MGnify/ENA primary metagenome ERZ827496 (study PRJEB31778, sample SAMEA3449327) | human gut metagenome | biome: human gut; feature: human-associated habitat; material: faeces | place: United Kingdom | collected 2010/2012 ...
AGCAGGCGTTTTCCGCTTGCAGCCGGCCTGCTGCCGTTTGCAGGGCCGCAAAGGCAGCCGCCTGTTCCGGCCTGTGGGCCGCGCAGAGAGCCAGCAGACGGCGGAGGGGATCCGGCTCCAGCCGGCCCAGCAGGCGTCTGGCCTGGATCGCCCGGGCAGCCGTTTTTTCTTCCGGAACCAGCCCGGCCTCCCGGACAAGGGTGGTCACTTCCTCAATGAGGGCATTGGAACAGCGCAGCTGTTTGAGCGCTTTCCGTGTTCCCTGCTCCCCCAGCGGGAGCAAAAGTGCCGCCAGCCGGGCGGACACCTCCGGCAGGCCTTCGGGCAGGGTGTCGATGATGGCCCGGGCCGCTTCAAACCGCGGGGCGTTTTCCGGCGTGAACAGCTCCGGCAGCACCACCGCAAAAACGGCGGGCTCCATCCACGTTCCGGGCTTGGGCGCTGCCAGCAGGCGGGTCAGTTCCTCCGTGATACGCTCGATGGAGACGCAGTCCAGATGGGCACAGAGCTCCCGCGCCGCGGCGGCCGCCTGCCGCTCGTCCAGCAGCGTCCGGCGCAGAAGATCCGAGAGCAGCGTCCCGTCGATATATTCCTCCTCGCTGACGGTGTCCTCGTCCACGAGCGTGAGCGCGCCGACACCGGCGCGCGCCAGCGCTTCGGCGCACCAGCTGCCCACGCCGCCGAGACCGAGCACCGCAACACGGCTGCGCCGCAGACGTGCGAGCGCGTCGCTGCCGAGCAGCATCTCGGAGCGCAGGGTCTGCTCGCTCATAGCGCGCCCTCCCGCTCAAAGGTCACGACAAAGTCCGTGCCGTCGTAGACCGCCTCCGCGACCTCCCAGCCGGCCTTCTCCTCTGCCTCAAGCGCATCGGCAAGCGCGCGCGCATCGAGCACGGTCGTGTCATAGCGCAGTGTTTTTGTTCCGGTCATGCTGATCCCTCCATAGTGACATTGAAAAAAGAGCCGCCCTGTTCGGACGGCTCTGACGCGTGTCTGATTTATCCGACGTACTTCATGCCGTTGAGCTCGGTAGCGCTCCAGTCGTTGAAGAACGTGCTCTCCCACTTCTCGAAGTCCGCCGAGCGCAGCGCCTGATCGGCGAGGTAGTCGCAGTAGCGCTCGCCCTGACCGACGAAATACACAAGGTGGTAGCCGCAGTAGGAATCGCTCTCGTTAAAGACGATGTCCACATCGCCCGGCTTGCGCGCGGGGTCGAAGCAGAAGTCATTGAACTCCTGCACCATCTGACCCTTGTAGATGTGCTCATACAGGCCGCCCTTGGTGTTCGAACCGCTGTCCTGGCTGAAGGAGTTGGCCAGCTGCGCGAAGTCATCCTCGGTCTGGTCGCTCTGCGTCCAGCGCTCATAGACATCGTCGATCGAAGCCTTGGCCTTCTGCTTATCGTCGTCTGAATACGTGCCGTCGTTGTCGCTGTCCTCCGCCTTGATGAGGATGTGGCGGGCGCTGACGGTGTGATAGCTGTTGTCGTCGCGGCTCTGGAAGAGCACGACATAGTAGCCGGTGTTCTCCTGCTCGACAACGGTCACGTTGTTGGCCGTGCGCTCAGCGCTGTAGAGCCACTCGGCATACGGGGCGGAGCTAACGCTCGAGCCCTTGGCGTTGGTGTTGACCGTGACGCTCGGCGTCGTGGTCTTGCCGTCGGCGGCAGTCGTGGCGGGCACGTTCGCCGTCACGGCGGCGGCAAAGCTGTCCGCGTCGTGCGTGGCAGCGGCGATCTTGTCGGCCGTGGCCTTGGCAGCCGCCATCGTGGCATCCGTCGTGGCGGTGCTGGTGTTGCCGTCAGCACCCGTCGTCTCCTCGGTCGCTGCCTGCACAAGATAGTACTGGTAGTTAAAGACGTCGTAGCTGTTTTTGTTCTCGGCGTAGTTTTCCGCGATCTGCTCGTCGGTGTAGGTATAGCTGTCGTACTGCTGCTGCGAATACTTCGAGGCGAGCTGGCTGAGCTCCAGCATGTGGCGCGCGACCTTCTTGGTCACGCCGTTGCCGTAGACTGCCTGCAGATACTTGCTGACAGAGCTGTACTTATACTGCTTGGCAGAGAGCTCAATGTAGGAAAACTGCTCATCGACCTCATGCTGATCGTCCTCGTCGAGCGTGATGCCGGCCTTCTTGGCGGCATCGCACAGCGCCGTGACCTGCACGAGGTTCTGCTTGGCAGCGTTCTTAAAATAGTCGTCCCACGTGTCAAACTCCTCGCTGATGGTGCACTTCTGCTCATCGAGCGGCTTTTTCGTGTCAAAGCCGATGGAGGAGAGGATGCTGCTGTACTGGTTGCAGAACGAGAGGTAGGCCGTGCGGTAGGCATAGTTGACTTCGGCCGAGGAATACTTCACATCGCCGACCTGCAGCGCGGGGCGCGCGGTGTAAAAGAGGCTGGAATTGCCAAGCAGGATCGCAACGACCAGCAGCACGACAATGACCGTGCCGACCGTCCACTTGATCTTGCTCTGCTTGCGCTCTTTGGCCTCCTTCTGAGAGGCGACCTGGCGGCGCTCGGTGCCCAGCGCGCGCTCGTCGCTGCGGCGCTTTTTGTCTTGGGATGCACTCATTCGTGATTCACCTGATCCTTCGAAAAATGTCTTGCCCGCGAAGAGAACCTCCGCGCGCGGAAAAGATGCATTGATTATAACGCAAACGGCCGTTGGTTTCAAGTTCTTTCTATTTCAGGGCCCGCGTTCGTGCATTTTTTCAGATTCACCGGCATACAATGGCCGTATGCCGCTCAAACAGGAGGTGACGCACCATGGATGAGGATCTGGACGACTGGATCTTCGGCGGGCAAAGCTCCGCGCCGAGCAACCGCTGATACGAGGCTGCTGCCGCTGTGTGCCGACGGATGCGCACGGCGGTTTTTCCGGCTGCGCGCCGCCGTGCAGCCGGACGCCAATGCCCCGCGCGCACGGGGCGTTGGCACGGGCGCACAGTGGAAATTCGGCGTTTTTACTGAACATTGCTCTGCATTTTTGTTTATTAAAACATTGACAAAGTGCGAAGCTGCTGCTATACTGAAGATGCAAAGAGGAAGAGTCGCAACCCCGCAAGGGGCGGCGCTTTTACAATAAAGGTTCAGTGGAAGCCTTGGAGGTGAGTCCGATGTACTGAATCGACCGGAAGCAGACAGGGTTCTGTAATTCCGGAGACGGCACGCAGTGGTGTGAAATCTTGAATGAGCATTTCCCTTCACAGCGGTCGGAGTCCGTGTGCGGCGCCCAGTACCCGTGCGCGGCAAGAAAACTAAAGGAGGTTCTAAGGTGATGGAACCGAACACCGCAGGATAGCCCCTTGTTCTGATGTTGGAACAAGGGGCTATCTTTTATTTGCGCTTCGCGCAAAATAAAAGATAGCCCCATTTTGATCCGAGGGGGCTTGCCCCCTCGTGCTCCCCGGCTACTCTGTGAACTTCGCCTTCCAGCGCAGCAGGCAGCACCGGCGCGGTCTTGTTTCTTTTGCTCGAAGGCAAAAGATAGCCAAAATTTCATCCGAGGGGGCTTACCCCCTCGTGCTCCCCGGCTGCTCTGTGAACACGGGGTATTCCGCTCTTTTTGGTTTACATAATTATACCGATTCGCACACCAGTGCACCGATCGCCACGAGGCAGCCGGCAAACACGCTCAGATCGGCAACGTTCCAGATGATGCGCCGGAAAAACGGGATGACCGCCCGCGGAAGATACACATAGTCCGTGACCGCACCGCGCGCCCAGCGCTCGACGAGGTTTGCCAGCGCACCGCCGAGCATCAGCCCCATACTGGCCTGCAGCACGGCGCTGCTCCGGCGGCAGACGCACACCACCGTCATCGCCGCGAGCACCGCAGCGGACGCTGTCTGGAGCGCTGCGGCCGCCTTCGGCCGGTCGGCAAGCTTGCTGCACAGCAGGCCGCGATTATATGCCCGGCGCAGCTGCACGCGCTGCCCGATGCGCAGCGGAAATGTATCAGCCGGCAGGGCATTGATCTTCCGGCGGATGACCGCCTCAGCCGCCAGCACCGACAGCGCCGGTACAACGGTTTTCCACATATGGTTTCCTCCTTCGCGCAAACAATATCCTGCGCACATTGTAGCACAAAAGCACCTATGCGAAAAGGTTGACAGGCAAAGTTCCGTTTTGGGGCTTTACAGGCAGGGCTGGATGGTGTAATGTATCTTCGGGACATGACGAAATGCAGTATAGATACGGCGTGATGCCGAGAGATTTTATTTAATATGCAAAAAAGGAGAACCTATCAACATGGAACTGACACAAAACCCGTCCGTGCTGGAGCTGGTGCGGAAAACCGCCGAACTTGCGACCCCGAAAGAGATCGTCTGGATCGACGGCTCTGAGGCCCAGCTCGACTCCCTGAGAAAGATTGCCGTGGAAACCGGCGAGCTCATCAAGCTCAACGAGGAAAAGCTGCCCGGCTGTTATCTCAATCGCAGTGACGTGAACGACGTGGCGCGTGTAGAAGGCCGGACCTTTATCTGCTCGAAGACCCGCGAGGCCGCAGGCCCGACGAACAACTGGATGGATCCGGACGAGATGAAGGCCAAGCTCCACGAGATTTTGCGCTGCGCAATGACCGACCGCACAATGTACGTGATTCCCTACTCGATGGGCGTGATCGGCACGCCGTTTGCCAAGTACGGCATCGAGATCACCGACTCGATCTACGTCGTGCTGAACATGGCGATCATGACGCGCATCGGCACAAAGGTGCTCGAGGCGCTCGGTGACAGCAGCGACGTGATCCTCGGCGTGCACACCAAGGCCAAGCTCGACCCCGAAAACCGCTACATCGTCCACTTCCCGGAGGAGAACAAGATCGTCTCGGTCAACTCCAATTACGGCGGCAACGTGCTGCAGGGAAAAAAGTGCTTCTCGCTGCGCATCGCCTCCGAGCTCGGCCGCCGCGAGGGCTGGCTGGCTGAGCACATGCTCATTCTCGGCATCGAGAACCCGCAGGGTGAGGTGCGCTATGTGACGGGTGCGTTCCCGTCTGCGTGCGGCAAGACGAATCTCGCCATGCTCATCCCGCCCGAAGGCTACCGCAAAAACGGCTGGAAGTGCTGGACCGTCGGCGACGACATTGCCTGGCTGCGCGTCGGACCGGACGGCCGTCTCTGGGCCGTGAACCCGGAAAACGGCTTCTTCGGCGTCGCCCCCGGCACGAGTGAGCGTTCCAACCCGAACGCGCTCGCGTCCACGAGCCGAAACACCATTTTCACCAACGTCGTGCTCAACGAGGACGATATGACCGTCTGGTGGGAGGGCATGACCAAGCAGCCGCCCAAGGGCCACCTGCGCAACTGGAAGGGCGAAGTGTGGGACGGCAGCGACGGTACGCGCGGTGCGCATCCGAACAGCCGCTTCACCGCCCCGGCGGAAAACTGCCCGTGCATCAGCGAGGAGTTTTTCAAGGGCACCGGCGTGCCGATCAGCGCGATCATCTTCGGCGGCCGCCGCGCGAAGACGGCGCCGCTGGTCTACCAGTCCCGCGACTGGGCGCACGGCGTGTTCGTCGGCGCGACGATGGCCTCTGAGACGACGGCCGCTGCGACCGGTGCCGTCGGCGTTGTGCGCCGCGACCCGATGGCCATGCGTCCGTTCTGCGGCTACAACATGGCAGACTACTGGCAGCACTGGCTCGACATGGGTGAGAAGCTGCCGAACGCGCCGAAGATCTTCAATGTCAACTGGTTCCGCACCGATGACAACGGCCGCTTCCTGTGGCCGGGCTTTGGCGACAACCTGCGCGTGCTTGAGTGGATCCTCAAGCGCTGCTTTGATGAGGTGGGCGCGGACGAGACGCCCATCGGCTATGAACCGAAGCCCGAGGACATCAACCTCGACGGCTGCGGCGTGACGGTCGAGACGCTCCGTCAGCTGCTGACGCTCGATGCCGAGAGCTGGCGCGAAAACTGCGCGGGCATCCGCGAGTATTTCGAGCAGTTCGGCGACAAGCTGCCGCACGAGCTGCGTGACGAGCTCGAGGCGCTGGAAAAGGCGTTTGCCGAGTAAAAAGATGCATAAAAAATCCCGCTGTCCATGGGACAGCGGGATTTTTTTGTGTGCCGCAGCGCGCTGTGATCTCTCGATGAGGCCCGGCAGAGCAGTCCCCCGTCGGAGCTAAAACAGCAGCGACGCCGCGCCATACGTCACAACGGCGACGATGATGCCGGCCGTGACGACGCCGAGCGCGATCGGCGGAAAGGCTTCCCTGACGCGCATCTCCAGCATGGCCGCGATGAGCGAGCCCGTCCACGCGCCGGTGCCCGGCAGCGGGATGGCCACGAACAAAAACAGGCCCCAGAAGCGCGCACGGCGCACGGTGTCGGACTTTTTGAGCGCGCGCTGCTCCATGCGCGTAACGAAGGCATTGAGCCGCTCGCTTTTCGTGCGCAGCCACGCGAAGATCTTGCGGATGAAGAGTACGATGAACGGCACCGGCACGAGGTTGCCGACGATGGACACCGCGATGGCGGCGCGGTAATCCAGCCCATGCGCCACACCGATCGGGATCGCGCCGCGCAGCTCGAGCACCGGCACCATAGAGATGAGGAAGGTCATAAAGAGCTTCCCAAACAGGCTGTTCCAAATTTTCAAATTCGAATCCTCCGAGAAAAGTATCCGGTCGTCAGCGGCGGAAGTGGACGATCTTCCCCGCCCCGTCCATGAGCGGCTTGCGGTTGAGCAGAAGCAGCAGCGCGATGCACACGCCCTGCGCGAGCTTCCAGCCCGGCAGCTGCAGGACGATGAAGAGCGTCTGCACCGTCAGCAGGATGCAGTTTTCCGTGACGCCGACGACGTAAAACCGAAACGGGATGAACTTGCGCGCATCGACCGCGCGGATGACAAACACGACAAAATAGCTCGCGCACGTGGCAATGGCCGCGCCCTGCACGCCGAGCTTCGACGGGATGAGCAGGAAGTTGAGCGCGATGTTGAGCACCGCGCCGATCATGGACGTGAAAAACGTGCGCTTGCTGCGCTTTTCGACCATGTAGACACTGCCGAGATAGCTCACGAACGCGGAAAAGACCATGGCCATGCCGAGCACCGGCACATACAGCCATGCGCCGTAATACTGCTCGGTCGTGAGCACATGGATCTCCGGCACGGCAAAGGCGATGATGCACGCGCCGGCGAGGAACATCACCGACTGGAACGAGCACCAGACCTTCGAGAAGAAGCGGATATGCTCGCGCCGGCTGCCCTGCGCCTCGGAGACGGCGGAAAACTGCCACGCCTCCATGAAAATGCTCGACACGAGCGACAGGATCGTCGGCATCTTGTACGACACGGCGTAGATACCGTTGGCGTCCACGCCGAGGTAGGCTGTGACCATGTAGCGGTCGGACACGCTTGTGATCCACCAGAACACCGTCGTCGGGATCATGGGGATGCTGTAGGCCAGCATCTCCCGCGCGGCTGCCCAGCCGGGACGCAGCATCAGCTGCCGCCAGAGCCGCTCGCGCACGACCAGAAACAGCGTGCACGCCAGATCCGCCAGCGCGACCGAGAGCACATAGCCCGTGATGCCCATGCGCAAGCCGACGAGGAAGAGAACGTTGAGCCCGATGACGAGCGCGGTGTTGATCATGCCCTGCACGGCGAAGAGCGCCGTGTGCCCCTCGGCACGCACGAACTGCGCGCACAGCGCGTGCAGACACGAGCACATCGTGTAGAGCGCGATCAGCCAGAGGAAGCCGTCAAACTGCGGGAAGAGTCCCAGCAGCGGCAAAATGGCCACGAGCAGCAGCGCACCCGCCAGGATCGTATACACGCCGACGGAAAAAATGTTTCGCCGCTGCTCGGTGTGATCCACGGCGAAGCGGAACACACCGTCCGTGATGCCGAGACTGATGAGCGGGAAGAGCAGATTGGCCGTCTGCGTGATGAGGTCGGCGGTGCCGTAATCCGCCGGTGTGAGATAGCTCGTGTAAAAGCGCACCATGAAAAACACCAGCAGCTTGCTGCCGAAGGTGCCGAGGCTGATGAGCATGGTGTTGGACACGAGCGTTTTGTATTTGTTGTTCGACATAGGCGTACCCGTGTTTCTGCCCGCGCAAGCAAATATTCTGCCGGTTCGACAGGCGCGGACAGAGATAGTATAGCACAGTCGGGGCAAAAGCGGAATTCCTTTTTGCCGTCCGGTGAGAAAAAGCGCAAAAAACCGCCCGCGCTTCAGCCCGCGCGGGCGGCAGACATCAGTGCGTGTAGTAGGCGAGCGCTGCGCTGTCGGCAACGATCGCGGCGCAGCTTCCGGCGGCGAGCGCCTCAAAGCAGGCCTTCGACCCGCCGGTGACGCGCTGGGCGGCGCCGAAGTTTTTCATGAGCTTCTCCTCGCCCGAGAGCGCGTTCATGTACGTCTCGTCCGTGCCGAGCAGGACGGTCGTGCCCTTGAGACTGCTGCCGGTGCGGTACTTCGAGTCGCCGCGTACGATGAGCAGGAGCTGGTTTTCCAGATACGGCGCGGTGAGCGTCATCTTCTGTTTTTTCTTGCTGTCCTTGCTGTCGGTCTGCTCAAGCACCATGCCGCCCCAGGCACAGTCGACGTTGCCGCTCGAGAGCTCCACATAGGCGTTGCGGTTGGCGATGGACTGATACTGCAGCGTCCAGCCGAGGCGGGCGCAGACCGCCTGCGCCAGCTCCACGTCAAAGCCGCTGTAGCCGTCGCCGTCGGCGTAGCTCATGGGAAAGCGCTCCTCATTGAGCCCCATGATGAACGTGCGCTGCGGAATGTCGCCGAGCGCATCGAGTGCACCGGCATCGCTGTCGAAGGTCGTGTTATCCGTGCCGAACCACTTGAGCGCAAGGCTGTGGATCGTCCCGTCGGCGGCAAGCACCTTGAGCGCGGCGTTGACATACACCGCCGCCTGATCCCCGTCGCGAAAGCCGATGCGAAACTGCTCCGTGCTGAGTGTCTTGACCACGCGGTAGCTGCCGACGGTCTTGCTGCACGCCGCGCAGCAGCACAGCGTGAGCGCGAGCAGCAGCGCCGCGATCCGTTTGCTGTATTTCAAGGGAAACCCTCCCGAAAGAAGAAATCAAAAAAGCGCATCGAGCACCGATGCGCTTTTTATCATACCGAATATCCCCCGGTCATGCAAGAGGGAAAAACTGAATTTTCTCTTACATTTTCGTCACGGACGCTCATTGTAGCGCGCGAGGAACTGCTTCGTGCGCTCCTGCTGCGTGTCGCCGAAGACCGCCTCGGGCGCGCCCTGCTCGACGATGACGCCGCCGTCCATGAAGATGACCTTGTCGGCCACGGCGCGGGCAAAGGCCATCTCGTGCGTGACGATGACCATGGTCATGTGCTCCTCGGCGAGGGCGCGGATGACCTTGAGCACCTCGCCCGTGAGCTCGGGATCGAGCGCGGAGGTCGGCTCGTCCATGATCAGAATGCGGATGTTCCGGGAGATCGCCTTGGCTATTTCAACCAGCTGCTTTTCCGCAACGGAAAGCTCCCTGACTCTGGTGAACGGGTCGTGATGCAGACCCACCCGTTCAAGAAGCGCGCTGCAGTCCTTATGCAGACGGGAATAATCGATTTTATTCAGCAGGCCGTTCTGCGGCAGACGGCCGACAAAGATGTTTTCCGCAATGCTCAGATCGTTGAGATAATTCAGCTCCTGATACATGATGCTGATGCCTGCGTCAAGCGCCTGTCTGGGGTTTGAGAACGAGACCTCTTCGCCGTCAAGCAGGATCGTACCGCCGCTCGGCGTGACGGAACCGGACAGGATCTTCATAAGCGTTGATTTTCCCGCGCCGTTTTCTCCGGCCAGCGCCAGGATCTGGCCGCGGTCGAGCCGCAGCGAAACGTCGTCGAGCGCCTGCACGCCGGGATAGCTCTTGCTGATATGCTGCATGCTTAACAGAACATGCTCCATGCTGTTGTTCACTCCATTTCCTCGTAATCGTCCGTGAAAAAGAGGAATGGGGGCAGCGCCCCCAGATCCCCTTTTCGTTCTGTCAGCCCAGATTGTCGCGGGTCAGCATGTACTGCTGCGCATAGTTGTAGACCTCGGCCTGCTCTCCATGGATAATGCGGACGGCCAGCGGGATCAGGCCCTCGCCGTACTTGGCGGGATCGTAGCAGACCGTGCCCTGGAAGCAGTTGTCCTTCTTGAGCATCT
>ERZ827496.4803-NODE-4803-length-10139-cov-3.364538_pt1 | contig 10139 bp, 8 predicted proteins | sample MGYA00519769_ERZ827496 | MGnify/ENA primary metagenome ERZ827496 (study PRJEB31778, sample SAMEA3449327) | human gut metagenome | biome: human gut; feature: human-associated habitat; material: faeces | place: United Kingdom | collected 2010/2012 ...
AATGAAGAAGCAATATAGTAAACCGGGAATAATTATTGAAGACTTTGCTATAGCACAAAATATAGCATCAAATTGTGGAAATGCTGGTGGACATAAGCATACTCATGCATATCAAGATGTTTGCACATGGATGGTTGAAGATGTAGCTGTATTTACAGATTCAAATTTCAATTGTGAAATACCAATTATGCCAGGTGAAAGATTTGAAGATATATGCTATAACAACCCAGAGGGAGGAATCTCAATTTTTGGTTCTTAAAATAAAAGATACAAAAAATATATGGTCATGCCGGTTGCATGGCCATATTGATATATGGGAGAAATATGAATAATTACTATTTAAAAATAGCAGATATAAAAATACATGTAAAATCGCCTTTTAAAATAAATATAGGTGTAGAGAGTGAAGACTTTATTTCTTGTGATGAAGGTGAGGATATATTTTTAGAATATATCGGAGTGGAGGAACCTATTAAAATCGAAGGGACTTTATTGTATGATTATGAAATAAAGTTTTATAAAACAGATTTGGGGATTATGCACCAATTGCATCCAGCTAAAAATTATGATCCATATGCTTGGGTTATACCTGTTGATAAATATCATTATGAAGTTCAATATTTAATAGGAGAAGAAAAGTGTATAGATTATTCGAGAAATATAATAGATATTTTGAATATAGAAAATGCACTAAATAAATTTAATGGATTTATACTCCACAGCTCATTTATAAATTGGCAAAATAACGGAATACTATTTTCCGCACCATCTGGCACAGGAAAATCGACACAAGCTGATTTATGGAACAAGCATGAAAATGCGGAAATTATAAACGGCGACAGGGCAGGAGTTAGGAATGTCGACGGTGTTTGGAGTGCGTATGGGCTGCCCGTTGCTGGTTCATCGGGTATTTATAAAAACAAAAAAGCACAAATTTCGCATATAATCGTTTTAAGACAAGGCACGGAAAACAAATTAACACGATTATCACCGAGGGATGCATTTATAAAAATTTATAGCGAGACGACGGTCCACACTTGGGATGATGAGTTCCAAAACAACATACTAAATATGATTTCGGATTTGGTACAAAATGTGCCTGTGTATTTATACGAGTGTTTGCCAGATGAGAGCGCTGTCGAATTTTTAAAAGAGCAGATAATAAAAGATAATAAATTATAAAATTAAAATAGAAAAATTATAAAGAGGTAACAAAATAAGACTAAAAAATACTTATTTATACAATTTACAAAGAGGGAAAAAATGAAGCAAAGACTAATAGAACCGAGATTGACAGAATTTCTTCACAGAAAGGCATCTATTACAAGCACGCCGATAAGTGGAACATTCGAATTATCGCCATTATGCAACATGGATTGCAAAATGTGTTATATAAAAATGTCGAAAGAAAAACAAGAAAGCATCGCAAGGCTGAGAACAAAGGACGAGTGGCTTAAACTTGCTAAAAATGCGAAGGATAGGGGAATGTTATTTTTACTTTTGACTGGTGGGGAGCCGTTTTTAGTGAAGGATTTTAAAGAACTTTATATCGAACTACACAAAATGGGCTTCTGTTTGTCGATAAATTCGAACGGGACGATGATTAATGAAGATGTGATAAAGTGGCTAAAATACTATCCTCCGACAAGAATCAACATAACGCTTTATGGGGCGAGTGATGAGACTTATTCAAGGCTTTGTGATAATCCAAAGGGGTTCACACAAGTTAAAGCCGCACTTGGTTTATTAAAGGAAAATAATATACAAGTTAAGCTAAATTGCAGCGTTACACCTTATAATAAGGATGATTTGAGAAAAATGATGAAATTTGCACAAGATAACGACTTAATAATCCAAGCGACTTCATACATGTTCCCTCCATTGAGGAAGGATTCGACTCAAATCGGTCAAAATAACAGATTTTCGCCAAATGACGCATCGCTTTATGGAGCATATATAAGTGCATATAGCAACGGATTTGACAACTTTAAAGCATACGTAGAATCTGGCCAAATTGAATTATATGACACAGACGACGACTGCGGTGTTATTGAAGGAGATTCAATGCGTTGTCGCGCAGGGATTACAAGCTTTTGGATGACATGGGAAGGAAAGATGTTGCCTTGTGGAATGATTCCAGACGAGGGAAAAGATCCATGGGAAGTCGGATTTGATTCTGCATGGGAAAATGCGAAAAATATCGTAAAAGATATAAAATTGCCAGTTGAATGTGCAGGCTGTGGCAAAAAAGAAAGATGCAAAGCTTGTGCAGCAATGGTTTATACGGAAACGGGAAGTTATGACAAAGTTCCACAATACAGATGCGAGATGACGAATTTTTATCAAGATGCATGTAAAAGGGTGCTTTGTGAATTGGAAGATGAAATGGTACAAATTTAAAAGGTGAATTTTAAGATTTATATAAATTGGAGTGATTAGAGTGAACAAAAAAAAGAAAATAATAGGAGTTGCGGCGGTGCTTGCTGTATGCTTGGCAATAGCAATACCAGTCGGAAGAGGAAAATTTAATTTTGATGATAAGTTTAAAATAGCAGGGAATTTTAAGGCAAATAGTTCAAAAAATGATGCTGAAAACGGCAAATCAGGAGACACTAATAATATAGATGGAAATATAGGTTCAGATTCGAGCAAAGATAGTGTTTCAGATGGAAAGAATCAAGATAGCAATAGCCCAAACAGAAATAATGATTCTGGTTCAAATAGCAAGAATAATGGAACAGGTCAAAATAATGTCGGAGGAAATTCCAACAGTGGCAACCAAAATACAGGCGGAGTTTCAGGCGATGGTAGTATAACAGATTTCGACAATACAGGCGAAACTATAAAAGATAATTACGAGGTGAACGATGCGGATATCAAAATCCAACACATCAACTCATATTCGGGGATATTTATCGAGGACGGTTCTGATGTTGAGGTCGACAATGTCGCCGCGATACAAGTAAAAAATACATCAAAGAAGGCGTTGGAATTCGCCCAAATCCAAATTTATAACGGAGACAAAAAGCTCGTGTTTGATGTGTCATCACTTCCTGCAAATTCGTCAGCAATAATAATGGAAAAAAACAAAGCCCCATTAGACAAAAGCAAAAGCATAACTTATGGCGGAACAACAGGAGGCTACACAAATAAATTAGAAAAAGATGCGACAATCAAATACCAAAAAGTTGACAACAACGGCATAAAAGTTACAAATAAATCCAACAAAAATATACCTTGTGTGCGCATTTTCTACAAATATAAATCAAGCGAGGGATACTACATCGGCGGAATAACTTACACTGCCAAAATCAACAACCTAAAAGCTAAAGAAAGTCAAACAATCTATCCATCTCACTTCGACTCAGACGGCGGCGAGATAATGATGATAAAGACTTACACAACAGCGCAATAAAGTGCTTTATGGAGGAAATATGGAATTTAAAAAAGAATTTATACTAAGAGAAATCGTTGGAGAGGCAGTCCTTATTCCAACAGGCGCAACAGCAGCACAATTCAACGGGCTGATGTCAGTAAACGAATTGGGCAAATTTATATGGGAAAACTACGAAAAAGCATCAAACGAAGACGAACTGCTAAAATTTGTTTTGGACGAATACGAAGTCGACGAGGACGTTGCCAAAACAGACTTGGACGAGTTTTTGACTGTGCTTAGGGAAAATGAGATTATATAGAAGTAAATTGTTAGAGCTGGACTTTGTTTTGCAGGGTTTGGCTCTTTTTTTTATTGAATTTTTTATATATTAATAGAAGAAAACGATTGTGGGATATAATTGTATATAAAAAATTCATATAAATTAAGTTATAGTATTGAAAAAATTGGAAAGTGAATGTACAATAAATACTATAAAAATCGGCAATAATTGGAAAAAAACAAACTTTCTTTAAGACGACAAAGGAAATTTATTTTTTATGCTAAAATTAATGCTAGATAAATAGAAAAAAATACCAAAAAGATATATAATCTTAGTGTGAGGTGGTTTTTATGAGTAAAAAAGGTTTAATTGTGGGTATATTGGTAGTTTTAGTAGCAGGGGTGGCTATCTGGAAAGTAACATCAAATAATTCATCAAATGATGTTGCAAACAATGTATCTGAAAAATCTGAAGCTAGTCAAGGAGAAGACTCTAAAAATGGACAAGCGAATAAATCTGATCAAAATGATTCCGACAAAGCTAATCAAGATAAGCAAGATTCAGATAATAGTTCCAATAATTCTAGCAAAAACGACGGAAATAACAGTGGTGGTGACAATTCAGCAATAGTAAGTAATATATCAGGTTTTACTTCTGAAAATGGAGGTAGTTCAAAATCTGGAAAAGACAATTCAAGTTCAAGCAACAATGGCAATTCAAAATCTGATAAAAATAATAATAGTAGCAATAAATCCAACACAATGTCATTACCATATACAATAGCATCAACAGGAATGAAAGTAACAAATATAGGAAAATACTCAGGAAAATTTGTAGAAAACGGAAGCGACAAAAGTGTTAGTAACGTACTTTCAATAGTAGTTACAAATACATCAAACAAAGATTTACAATATGGTGAGATTAAATTAAAAGCAGGTGGAAAAACTGCAACATTCAAGTTGACTAATATACCATCTGGAAAATCAGTTTTAGCACTTGAAGCAAACGGCATGAAATATAGTTCTGGAGCTGGTTATAAATATGCAGATGCAACATATGCGCTAACAAATATGCCAATGAACTCTAACAAAGTTAAAGTCAGCACAAGTGATTCTAAAGTAACAATCAAAAATACATCAGGAAAAGATTTAGGAACAGTTTATGTTTACTACAAAAACTTGGATAAATCAGGTGCTTACTTAGGAGGAATTACATACAGAGTTAAATTTGATAATGTTAAAAAGGGGGGAACATTATCTCAAAATACTAAGCATTTTTCAAAATCTAACAGCAAAATCGTTATGGTAGATACTGAAAAATAGTTTGTTGTCGGTAATAATTTTAAAAATACAGAGGATTTTTAATAAATAATTATTATTTTGGGGCATTTCGAGTGGATAAGTAGATTTATTGGGCGGATTAGTTTTTATTTTGGTTAGATTTTTTTGATAAATAAAAGGAGTTTGTCTAAATTAATCGAATTTAATAGACATAGGGTTATGTATTTTTAGAATTAATTATAAAAATAATTAATAAAGGGGGATTTTAAATGAAAAATCGATTGACTAAATTTTTCACCGTTTTTCTAGCAGTCGTATTGTGCATCGGTATGGCACCCGCAACAGGCTCCACTGCATATGCTGCTTCTAGATGGGGTGGAAGTAGTATTTCTAGTTGGTGGAATGGGTTATTCGGTGGATCTAATAGTGGATCTAATAACAATAATAGTTCCAGTAACTCAAATCAAGCTGGAGAAAATGATGCTACTGGACAAGGTAGTAATCAATTGACAACTAATAGTGCTGATGAAACTGGTACAGCTAATGATATTCAATTAACAAAGAAAGCTATAGCTAATGGTACTAAGGATGGAAAACCTAAATTTAATATTCAATTAGGTGTAAAAGGTAAAGAGGTTAAAAAAGGTGCTCCAGTTGACTTTACATTGGTAGTGGATTTATCAGCAAGTATGACAAATAATGGTAGCCAAAGTTTAGCAATAACTAAAGATGCAGCAAGATCATTTATAAATACAGTATTAGCTGATGGAAATACGAATGTAAGAGTTTCTATAGTTGCTTATGGTACAATGGGTCATGCTTATAACTTCACTAATAAATCTTGGGATTTATATGGTTCTACTGAAACAGATGGATATTATACAAGTGATAGACAAAAAGCACTTAATGTAATTAATAGTAATAACTTTGCACCGAAAAAATTATCACCAACTTCAGGAGATAATTTTACAGATTATGAAAGTGGTGGTACAAATACAGAAGCTGGATTTTTAACAGCACAAGCAGTAACTGCTACTAGAAATTCAAATGCTATGAGTAAAGTTGTATTTATGACTGATGGTGTTCCAACTTATCATTATAGCGATGGTACTACTGTTACTGGTGGTAAGAATACAACAACAGAAGCTGACTTTAATGAAGCAGTTTCAGCAGGTAAAGCATTAAAAGCAGCAGGTAATGATATATATACTGTTGGTTTATTAACTTCTTATGGTGAAGGTTCTGCTAAGTTAGAAATGGCTAATAAGTTATTATCTGATAAACATAGTTATTCTTATGGAAGAACTAGTTCTGTAAGTTATAATGAAATAACAAGAAATAAATATAATGATAGTTATTATGAAAAAAGAGATAATTTATGGATAGAAGATGGAGAAAATTATGTACAAGTTCAAGTAGATAGAGAATGGAATGGGTACCAATTTACTTATACTTATACTTATACTCAAAAGGGAGAAACAAAAACTGAAACATCTACAAGAATGTATTCAGATCCTGGATTAACTTTATATACAAAAACAGAACATCAAGGAACTTTAGGATATACAGAAAATGGTGCAGCTTATTCAGATAAATACTATCCAATAACAGATGCAAATACAGCTGCAGATCAAATAAAAGAAATATACACAAATATAGCAAAAGAAAGCTTAGTATTAGCAACAGGAGATATAGTTGACTATATCCCAGATGGATTTACAGTAGATGAAACTAGTGTAAGAGAAGCTGGCGGAACTATTAGTACAGATGCAAGTGGAAAAACTATAGTAAAATTCCCTGGTGTTCCAGCTGGAAAAGATGTAGCAACAAAAACATTTACTGTTGTATATACAGGAGATAAATATGGTGTTGCATACACTAATACAAAAGCAACATATTCAGGAACATTATATGATAATAATAAATTTAGTAAAGATTTCCCATTACCAGTAGTTGGATTAAATCCTGCAACTACAGACGATGAATATTACTTAGATCCAAATACTGATTCAAATCTAGCTATATTAGATAATGATACATTAAATCAAATAGCTGAAGATGGATATAGTATAAGTGATTTACAAGTGACATTATCAAATGTACCGGAAGGTGTTACTACTGCTAAAGTTGAAAAAGTAAATGGTAAATATGTAGTAGTATTCAATGCTCCAGCAGGAGATTATGAATTTAATTATGTAATTACTGCAACTGCTACTAAGGGAGATAGTTCAGTAGGTCTTCCAGCTGAAAACCAAGATGGCTGGAATGCTGATAAGACTCAATTTACAATTACATCTAAAGTTACTAATGTTAAAGTTCATATAGTTGCTGCTGCTAATAAAGCATTTGTAGTTGACTTTGACAAACCAGTAACTTATAGTGCAAATCAAGTATTTGATACAAATGAATTAAAAGCAAATATTACTTTACCAAAAACATCAGGAACTTATGGTAATATGTCATTAAATGATAATAGATCTATAACTTATACATTAACTAAATTTATGGATGGTATAGATAAATTCATATTTAATGAAAATTATGGCGGTAAAAAAGATGTATCAAAATCAGTATCTATGATACCTGCTACAAGTGTATACTATGACGATAGCTTTGGTTCAACAGAAGAAGGTAACGGCGGAATAGTATATAGTAAGAATTGGCAATCAATTGACAATCATGATGCAAATAAAGAATTACAAGATGCAGCTCAAGGATTAGATGCTAATTATGGATATGATAGTTCATATGATAACTTTATTGGAAATAGTAATGGTACTGTTCATAAAGTAACTGCTGATGCTAACGGAAGTACGACAGCATCAATTACATTTACAGGAACTGGTATAGATGTATATGCACTTACAAATCAAACTGGTGGTAAAGTATATGCTAAATTATATAGTTCTGATGGAAAACTTAAGAAGAGTTTATTAAGAGATTATTCTTACTTAACAGGTGAGTTATTCCATGTACCAGTTATATCATTTAATGGATTTGCTAAAGATACTTATACATTACAATTAACTATAATGAAAGGTTCTACTTTCTACCTTGATGGTGTACGTATATATAATCCATTAGGAACAGATATAGATCAACTACCAGCTGAAGCTAAAGAAGCTTATAAGGCAGATGGTGAATTAGGTTCTCAATTAGCTTATATAAGAGATGGTATATTAAAGAATAGTAAAATAATAACTGATGTACAAGGTACTGTTTATATTGATAAATATAAATCATCTACCTCATCAACAGGATATGTAGATGGTCATAGCGTAATTTTAGGTCAAGAGGGTGTATTAGATGAATATACTAGATATGGTTGTAAGACAGAAACTTATTTACCAGCTGGTAAATCTTTAACATTAACTTTAGACCAAGATTATTCTAATATTCAGTTAGGATTAAAATCTTCTGTAAATGGTGCAACATATACTATAAATAATGGAGCTACAAGAAATATAAATTCTTCAACTGATATGTATTATAAAGTTACTGCAAAGGATAAAAAGATAACAATAACTAACACTTCAAAGGCAATGATAGAAATAACAGCACTAAAGGTAGTTAAATAGGAGGTGTAAGGATGAAAAAAGGATATAAAAAACCACAGATTTTTATAGAACAATTTGAATTAATAGAACAAATTTCTACAGCTTGTGAATCTGAGTATCAAACACATGGTCACTATTATAACTCTTGTTCATATGATGATCCAGATATGGGAAATGTATTTGTAACAGAAGGTGTTTGTGGATTCGTATTTCAAAAAGATGAAAATGGTAAGTTTGAGTACGACTGTTTAAATGGTTTTGGGAATGCATTTAGTTCTTAATTTAAACATTAAAATATAATAAAAAGAAAGTCATGTCTTTATGGCATGGCTTTTTTTAAAAGGAGTTTTATATGAAAATAAATTATAATATTGCTGGAATAAACATAGAAGTTGACAGTGATTTTACATATGAACAAGATGAGCGATTTTATAAATTTATAGGAAAACAAGGTAGCAAAAATGATATAAATATAAAATTAATAAAACAGACGATGGATGTATCAGATAAATATAAAAATATATTTAATAGATCAGATTATAAAATATATATAAAAGATGGTGTGCTATATAGACAACATTATGTAGCACATAAAATCGGAGTTTTATCTTGTTTTATTCAAAAGAAACAAGATGATGGATTATATTATTGTTATGCAAATAGTAATTTACATTATAAAACTCATAATATATTTTCTATGATAGGATTTGAATATTTACTAAACCTAAAAAGTGCAATAATACTACACTCCTCACAAATTTTATATAATGGAAAAAGCATTTTATTTTCAGCTCCATCTCAAACAGGAAAATCTACACAAGCTGATTTATGGGTAAAATATGAAAATGCAGAGTTGATAAATGGTGATAGGTCTGCTATAAGAAAAGTAGATGGAATTTGGACATCTTATGGATTGCCTTATGCTGGTTCATCAAAAGTATATAAAAATATTGCATCACCAATAGGTGCTATTATAATACTTAGACAAGGTAAAAAGAATGGGATAAGAAAGGCCACGAAGATGGAGGCTTTTAAATATCTTTATAGTGAAACTACTGTGAATATTTGGGATGAGGAATTTATAAACAGAACCTCGGATATAATTGAGGGATTGATAAATGAAGTTCCTGTATATATGTATTATTGCTTACCAGATAAGAGTGCAGTCGATAAATTAAAAGGGGTATTGGAGGAAGAAGTTTATGGTACAACCACAAATAATGAAGTATTTATTTAGTAAGGCAACAAGGGCAAAATTACCTCTTAGTGCAGCTTTTGAGATTTCACCAGAGTGTAATATGAATTGCAAGATGTGTTATGTGAAGATGACCTCGGAAGAGATGAAAAAAGTAGGAAGAAAAAGAACTGTGGAAGAGTGGCTTGATATTGCAAAACAAGCTCAGGAGTTGGGACTTCTTCATATACTTCTTACTGGAGGGGAGCCGTTTTTACAAAAAGATTTTAAGGAATTATATCTAAAACTTAAACAAATGGGATTTATTGTGTCAATCAATAGTAATGGCACAATGATAAATGAAGAAATTATAAGTTGGTTATCACAAAGTCCACCAGATGTTATTAATATAACTCTTTATGGGGCTTCTAATGATACATATAAAAGATTATGTAATAATCCAAAAGGATTT
>ERZ827496.4804-NODE-4804-length-10137-cov-4.794882_pt1 | contig 10137 bp, 8 predicted proteins | sample MGYA00519769_ERZ827496 | MGnify/ENA primary metagenome ERZ827496 (study PRJEB31778, sample SAMEA3449327) | human gut metagenome | biome: human gut; feature: human-associated habitat; material: faeces | place: United Kingdom | collected 2010/2012 ...
CGATGCAAATGCATTAAAATATATTGCGCCATATTCAGGCTGCAGTATGGGTGAGTATTTCATGGAAAATGGACGTCACGTGCTGATCATCTATGATGATTTAAGTAAGCATGCAGAGTCTTACCGTGCACTTTCCCTGCTGATCCGTCGTCCACCGGGCCGCGAGGCTTATCCTGGCGACGTTTTCTACCTGCATTCACGTCTGCTTGAGCGTGCATCTAAGCTGTCAAATGAGCTGGGCGGTGGTTCTCTTACCGCGCTTCCGATCATTGAGACACAGGCAGGTGATGTATCTGCTTATATTCCGACAAACGTTATTTCTATCACAGACGGACAGATCTTTTTGGAGACTGAGCTTTTCCACTCAGGTATTCGCCCGGCTGTAAACCCTGGTATCTCTGTATCACGAGTAGGTGGAAATGCACAGATTAAGGCGATGAAGAAGGTTGCCGGAACATTAAAGCTTATTTATTCACAGTATCGAGAGCTGCAAAGCTTCGCACAGTTTGGTTCCGATTTGGATGCCGATACAAAGGCGAGACTTGCAAAGGGCGAGCGTATCGTGGAAATTTTAAAGCAGCCTCAAAATTCTCCGCTTCCTGTTGAAAAGCAGGTTGCTATTATTTACGCCGTAGTTAACGATCTGTTAGCAGACGTTCCAGTAGAGCGTATTCACGAGTTTGAGACTGGTTTAAACAATGAGCTTGATATTGATCGTGAAGGAAAAGCAGCGATGGAAGAGATACGACGCACTGGCGTACTTGGCGATGAGGCAAAGAGCGAACTGGAGCATTGCATCAACAATTATAAGGCGAAGTTCTTACAGTAATATTAAAGGAGAGTTTGTATGGCTGGAAATCAGAAAGCAATCAAACTGAGAATCAAGAGCGTACAGAGTACGATGCAGATCTGTAAGGCAATGGAGCTGGTGGCAGCGTCAAGGCTTCACAAGGCAATGGAGCGTGCTGAGAACAGCCGTCCATATTTTGAGGCACTTCAGGGCACACTGGCTCAGATCGCAGCTGAAAATATCGATATGATGTCCATCTACACGAAGGAACCGCAAAATGATGACTGGTGTTTTATCGTAATCGCGGGTGACAGAGGTTTTGCAGGCGGTTATAACAACAATTTGTTTCGCCTTGTCGAAGAACAGATGGAAGGTCATGAGGCGTGTGTGCTTCCGATAGGAAAGAAGGCATTGGAGCATTTTTCAAACCGCAAGGTGCCTGTTGTCTCAGATTCATTTACAGAGGCAGGCGATATCTCGGTTGCGGACTGCTTTGAGATCGCACGTTTGATATGCCATGGCTATAAGGAAGGTGGTTTTGGTCATGTAGCGATTGTTTACACGAATTTCGTAAACATGATGGTGCAGGAACCAAAATTTATTCCAATTTTGCCGCTGCCGGATATGAAGTCACTGCTTCCGAAGGATGCACCTGAGATAAAGAAGCGTCAGATTATTTACGAGCCGAACAGCGAGGCAGTATTTAATGCCATCGTGCCTGAATATCTGGCAGGACTGATCTATGGAGCCATGAGTGAATCTGTGGCCAGTGAGCTTGCCTCCCGCCGAATGATGATGGATGCAGCGACAAAGAATGCGCAGGAGATGATTGATAAGCTCAATCTCCACTATAATCGTGTTCGTCAGGCTGGTATTACGCAGGAGATTACAGAGATTGTTGCAGGCTCAGAGAGCTGATGAAAGGTGAATATATGAGTGAAAGACATGTTGGCAAGGTAATTCAGGTAATGGGTCCTGTTCTGGATATTCGTTTCCAGGAAGGACAGCTTCCGGAATTGCTTAATGCCATTGAGATTGAAAATCAGGGCAGCCGCGTCATTGCAGAGGTTGCCCAGCAGATCGGTGACGATGTTGTGCGCTGCATTGCGATGAACTCTACTGATGGTATGGTTCGCGGCGTGGATGCAGTTGACACAGGTGCACCGATCAGCGTTCCAGTCGGTGATGCATGCCTTGGAAGAGTATTTAATCTTCTGGGCGATCCGGTAGATAAAAAGCCGGCACCAGAAAATGCAGAGCGCTGGAGCATTCACAGACAGGCACCGTCCTATGAGGAGCAGATGCCTACGACCGAGATTCTTGAGACAGGTATTAAGGTTGTTGACTTGATTTGTCCTTACGCAAAGGGCGGAAAGATCGGTCTGTTTGGTGGTGCAGGTGTAGGAAAGACAGTATTGATTATGGAGCTGATTCATAATGTAGCGACTGCTCACGGCGGTACTTCTGTATTTACAGGAGTTGGTGAGCGTACACGTGAGGGAAATGACCTTTACTATGAAATGAAAGAATCAGGAGTTATCGATAAGACCACCATGGTGTTCGGACAGATGAACGAGCCGCCAGGAGCACGTATGCGTGTTGCCTTAACAGGTCTTACGATGGCAGAGTATTTCCGTGATAAAGGCGGTAAGGATGTATTGCTCTTCATTGACAATATTTTCCGTTTTACACAGGCAGGATCTGAGGTATCCGCGCTGTTAGGACGTATGCCTTCAGCCGTAGGTTACCAGCCGACATTACAGACAGAGATGGGTGCTCTTCAGGAGCGTATCACATCTACAAAGAACGGTTCTATCACTTCCGTTCAGGCGGTTTATGTGCCTGCGGATGACTTGACAGACCCGGCTCCGGCAACCACGTTCGCACATCTGGATGCAACGACCGTACTTGAGCGTTCTATCGCAGAACTCGGTATTTATCCGGCAGTGGATCCGCTTGGTTCTACTTCCCGTATCTTAGACCCGCGTATCGTTGGCCAGGAGCACTTTGAGGTAGCCCGCGGTGTGCAGGAGATCTTACAGAAATACAAAGAATTGCAGGATATCATTGCAATCCTTGGTATGGACGAGCTTTCCGAGGATGATAAACTGGTTGTAAGCCGTGCAAGAAAGGTACAGAGATTCTTATCCCAGCCGTTCTTCGTTGCAACACAGTTTACCGGTCTGGATGGAAAATATGTTCCGATTGCAGAGACAATCCGCGGATTTAAGGAGATTCTTGAAGGAAAGCATGATGATGTACCGGAGAGTTATTTCTTAAATGCAGGTACGATCGATGATGTCCGCGCAAAGATGCAGTAATAATGGAGGGTGTGTATGGCAGAAGAAAACAGACTCTTTCAGGTAGAGATCATTACGCCGGATCGTGTTTTTTATACAGGTGAGGGTGATATGATCGAGTTTACCACTGCCTCCGGTGAGATCGGTGTGTATAAAAAGCATATTCCGCTCACGACCGTGTTAGCACCCGGCATCGTAAAGATCCACAAGACGGGTGAAGATGACGTGATCGCGGCAGTACATTCCGGCTTTGCGGAAATTCTGCCGGATAAGGTAACACTTCTCGCAGAGATTGCAGAGTGGCCGAATGAGATCGACAAGAACCGTGCTGAAGCTGCGCGTCAGCGTGCCGAGGAACGGCTTGCCCACCGGACAGAGGCAATCGATGTCAAACGTGCTGAATTTGCACTTCGCAAAGCACTGGTGCGTATTGATATTGCAAAATAAGATTTACTTGACAGAAATAAAATTTACTGGTTATAATATAGTTCCAAAACCATTTTATGGAGTGGACTTTTCTTGAGTGATGAACTCTATTTTTCGCCACACAGCTGCAATGATTTGCAACTGTGTGGCGTTTTTTTGTTGTCAGATTGCACATAAGCAGTCACGGTTTTGTGGAATCTGCCAATTAAGAAGTCTGAAACCACGATGTGTCCTCATGTCATGAAACGAAAGGAATGAAAAATGAACCAGAATTTTATGAAAGAAAAACCGGTCATGCCGCTTGTGATCTCCATGGCATTGCCAATGACATTTTCCATGTTAGTCAATGCGCTCTACAATATCATTGACAGTTATTTTGTGGCGCGCATCAGCGAAGATGCGATGACGGCACTTTCTTTGGTGTTCCCATTGCAGAATCTGGTCAATGCAGTTGTTATCGGATTTGCAATCGGAATCAATGCGACAATCGCATATTTTCTTGGAGCACAAAAGCAGAACACGGCGGATAAAGCAGCGTCGCTGGGAACACTTTTTAATATGATCCACGGACTGATCTTAGCGGTAGTCTGTATTGCAGCCGCAGCACCTTTTCTTGCAATGTTTACAGATAAAAGGTCGATCATAGACATGGGCGCGGCATATGCGCAGATCGTATTTCTTTTTGCAGTACCCAATGCGGCAGGTCTTTGTTTTGAAAAGATTTTTCAGTCGGCAGGGCGCATGAAAACGTCCATGCTTTGTATGCTGATCGGCTGTGTGACCAATATTATCTTAGATCCTTTTATGATATTTGGAATTGGTTTCTTTCCTGAAATGGGGATCCGGGGAGCTGCTATCGCAACCGGGATCGGTCAGATGGCTTCTCTTGTCAGCTATCTGCTGTTTTATTTTTTTAAACCGATTCCGGTAAAGATAAGATGGAAAGATATGAAACCGGAAGCGGAACTTAGCAGGAAAATGTATTCGATCGGTGTCCCGGCAACATTGAGCATCGCACTGCCGTCTGTACAGGTCTCTGCATTAAATGCGATTCTTGCGGTTTATTCTGCCAGCTATGTACTTGTACTTGGGGCTTATTTTAAATTACAGACATTTTTATATCTGACAGGAAATGGTGTCGTGCAGGGGATGCGTCCTCTGATCGGATATAACTACGGTGCGGGAGAGTCAAAGCGTGTCAGAGAAATTTTCCGGTCAGCGCTGGTATTGATCGCGGGGGTCATGGTAATCGGAACGATACTTTGTATGGCAGTGCCGCAGACGCTCATTGGATTGTTTACCAGTAATCCGGAGACGATACAATTTGGAAAAGAGGCGCTTCGTCTGATCAGCATTGGATTTATTGCGTCATCGGTCTCCGTCACGGTATCAGGTGCGTTGGAAGGACTGGGAAAGGGAAAAGAATCGTTGGTAATTTCTGTGCTCAGGTACATAGCAGTTATTTTACCATTGGCATTTATTTTGAGTAAAATATTGGGGGCTGCGGGCGTCTGGCATGCGTTCTGGATCACGGAAGTGGTCGTGGCAGGGATTTCCTATGTGATCTGTAAAAAAGAAATATTTCAGTAATAAAAACACCTGTAATTATATGTTGTTGGGCATGTAATTACAGGTGTTTTTGAAAATAGAATATGCGTGGAGTGTGTAGTCTGTTGTTTGAAATAATGAGTTTAATTTTCTTTTAGTGAATTGTAAAGATCTTCATCTGACCAGTCAGGGTGAGCCTGACATAGAGAATACACTTTGCTGATAAATGTAACGTCCTTGTCAAGCAACTTAGCACAGCTTTGTGCAGGAATATTTTCCTGGAACATGTTGTGGATGATGTGTAATTGCTCAAGACGTTTGCCCTCCGCTAAACCCATCGCTAAACCATCCTCATGCCCATCCTCATAGCTGTCCCTGCGTTCCATCTTAATATATTCATCCATATCAAATTCTTCCAATAACATACCAACGACCTCCGATCTGTGTTTGATAAGAAAATCCTGCAAAATACCGTCCCTGATACATTCCTGTACAGCGGTATCTGCTGCCTGTTCTAATGGAATGCCGGTTCTGACCTTCGAAGAGATTCTGCCAATCAGAATGGAATATTCCTCTAAAGTCCGGCATCGCGCCATCAATTCCTGATTGTGTCCATAATTAATGTTGTAAATCCGCGCAGTACATTCTAAGCAGGGGCGGGTGCTGATGGGGCTGGACGTATTTTGCGCAGCGGAGTCAGGGACATCAATATCAGAAACAGGCATATCAGTAGTAACGACTGGCTGTCTGGGTGCAGCATCTGTTGTCAGGTGGTTTGATCCAACATATTCAAACGCATCCGAAAGATGCAGTTCCATATAATCTTTGTCATCTTCCAACGGTTCAACCCCATTATAAAAAATAACAAACTGGGGAAACGGCAGCGAAAGCAGCTTTTTCCCGTAAATGTTCAGGTTATTTTGTTTGATATAGCTTTCATACTGTTTGCCGAAATAGATCAGTCCGCGGATCGGCATGTTTGGGTTTAAGGTACTCTGGTGCTCATACAGATTCAGCGTGCCTCGGACGATAAATGACACATCATTTTTATATCCGAGATAGATCACATCATCGATCGTGTAAAAGATCAGTTCATCTGCATCATCGTAATCTGTCTGATTCAGGGCATTGTACAGTTCCAGCAAAACCGGTTTCTCATTAAAAATTCTGCGGAATAAGGCATCCCGGTACTTCTTCTGCACAAAAACATGTTTTGTGTGACTGCGTTTTCCTTTGTTTTTCCCCATGTAGTTTTCTCCTTTAATTATAAAAAATTTAAGTGTTTTTCACAATAGTTTTCTGAAATAGCTGGCGAAATGCCGGAATGAAAAAGAGTGGTATTCAGAAAATGATTTTATGGAAATAAAATCGAATTGCGATAGATGTAGTATAACATAAAAACATCATAACAGACAAGCAGAATGTATCTGGAAAATAGGATGCGTATTGTGGGTGGAAATCATTTGAATCAGAAAAATCAGGTGTGACAGATTTGCAGTTAATTAAACAGAAGGTGTATCAATCTCAATATCTGAGTGAAAGGATAACAGTACGTATGCCGGGATATCAAGTGCGTCCGCAATATCCATAAGTGTCTCAAGAGAAACGGAGGTTGGCATGTTGGGGGCTTCGATATTGCTCATATGAGTACGGCTGATACCGATTGTTTCTGCTAATTTCATCTGGCTGATACCCTTCAATTTTCGAAAGTAAGCAATATTAAGACCGATCATTTTAAATTCCTGTTCGTGTTTCGATGTCATGGCAAATCTCCTTTCTGATAAGTTTATACATAATATGTCAAACAATAAACAAACTAAAATAATGCTATTGCAAACTGTTAGTTTGCATAATATAATAACCATAGTGCAATTTAAAAAAATGAACACAATTATATTACAAACGGAGGAAAAGCATGAGAAAGAGAAAAATGTTAATCGGCGTGTTGACGGCAGCCATGCTGCTTGGAAATGTCAGTCCTGCAATGGTGCAGGGCGCGCAAGCAGCAGATGTGACAGAAGTGCCTGCAGAAACAGAGACGGAAGAATTAGCGACGGAGTCTGCGGTAACGGAAGTGGAGGAGACGACTGAAACTGCGGTAACAGAGACAGAAGAGAACCAGCCGTCGGAAATCGCAGCAACGGAGGCAAATGAGGAACGGCTGACAGAAGAATTAGCGACAGAGGTGGTGCCAACAGAAACGGAAGAAGCAGCAACGGAGATTGAGGTCACAGAAACAGAAGAGGAAGAAACAACCGAGGATGCTTACAAAACAGCAGATGCCAAGGCGGACAAAAATGGATTTATCATTGAGGATGGTGTGCTGACAGGATATACAGGACCTGGCGGGGATATTGTGATCCCGAAAGGAGTAACAAGTATAGGGAATTATGCGTTTGAGGGAAGTGGTTTGAAAAGCGTAGTGATTCCAGCAAGTGTAACAAGTATAGAAGCTGGCGCATTTTCTGATTGCGATAGCATGACAAGCGTAGTAATATCAGCAAGTGTAACAAGTATAGGGGATTATGCGTTTGAGAGAAGCGGTTTGAAAAGCATAGTGATTCCAGCAAGTGTAACAAGTATAGGGGATTATGCGTTTAAGGGAACCGGTTTGACGAACGTAGTAATTCCGGCAAGTGTAACTGACTTTGGAGATTATATATTTGAGGATTGTGATGAACTGCAATATGTTACTTTTTCCAATGGGATTACAAAAGTTCAGGTTAAAGAGGGTGGTGTTGGAAAATGGTTTTCAGAATGTAAAAAGTTAAAAAAATTAATTATTCCCAAAAGCTTGGAAAACATGGATTCTCGTATATGTGAGAGAAATGAGTCCCTGGAAGCGATTGAGATAGACAGTGATAACCAGGCATATCAATCGATAGATGGAATTGTGTATGATAAATCGAGGACTAAAGTGTTATATTGTCCTAGAGGATTTAAAGGAGGATTAGTAATTCCAGATGGTGTAACGGGCATAGGAGAGGATGCGTTTGGAGATTGCAGTAAATTAGAGAACATCCGTATCCCAAAGAGTGTAACGAGCATAGGAATGGCTGCGTTTGCGAGTAGCGGTTTGAAAAGTGTGGTAATTCCAGGAAGTGTAGAAAATATAGATGCATATACATTTGAAGGTTGCAAGAAACTAAAAAAAGTAATAATAAAAGACGGAGTAAAAACTATAGGTCTTTTCGCATTTGGAGATTGTACCAGCCTTACGGATATTATAATTCCGGCAAGTGTAACAGATATTGAATTTCAGTTTACGCATTGTAAAGAAACTCCATTCAACGGATGCAGCAATATTACAGTTCACTGCCAGAAAGGTTCTTATGTTGAAAATTATATATATTTTTATTGTTATGGTTTGGGTTATAAGGTTAAAACAGATCTAACAGGAACCAATCAGATAATTATTGCCTCCGATTTCACAAAAAACTATGGCGATGCAGCCTTTTCCATTGATGCTGTAACGAGCGGCGACGGTGAATTATCATATGTTTCTGATAATGAATCGGTTGCAAAGGTGGATGCAAAAGGCAAGGTAACGCTGACGGGTGTGGGAACTGCGCATATTACGATCAACGCATCTGAGACAAAGAATTATTCTGCGGCAAAGAAAGTGATCACGATTACGGTAAAGAAGAATGATTCTGCCGGAAATACGGATAATAATTCCAACCTGATCACTGCAAAAAACATTACCAAAACCTACGGCTGCAAAGCATTTTCCATTGGCGCAAAGAGCAAGAGTGGCGGAAAACTGACGTACAGCGTAGCAGACAAGAAAGTTGCGGCCGTAGATAAAAAAGGAAAGGTAACAGTCAAAGGATATGGACAGACTAAGATCACGATTACGTCGGCTGCAAAAGGAAAATATCCAAAATCGAAGAAAACGATTACTTTGACAGTAAAACCGGTAAAGACCAGAATCGCATCCGTAAAATCCACAAAATCCAAAAATATGGTTGTGAAGTGGAAAAAGGATACGAAGGCGACAGGCTATGTGATTCAGTATTCTACGGATAAGAAATTCAAGAAGGGTGTTAAGACTGTTACGATCACAAAGAACAAAACAACATCTAAGACAATTGGAAAACTGAAAGGCGGCAAAAACTATTATGTCCGTGTCTGTACATATAAGAAATCAAATGGAAAGCAGATCAAGGGAAGTTACAGTGCGGTAAAGAGCATAAAAGTGAAAAAATAACATTACAGAAGGAGGAAAGCACACATGATGTGTGAAAAAGAATTTCAGATTGAGATCATAGAGGCAAGAAAGACACAGAAAGTACGGCAGAGTGTAAGACCAAGCGGGAGATTTGTAAACGGTGGGGATTTTGAATACGGTCCTGCGATTACGGAAACGACCAGACAGACTATGTTTTGTTATACCTACCGGTTTTTAAAACCGGAGGAATGTGCGATCGAATATCAGGGACATACTTATAGGATGCCGGAAAAATTTACAATTGATATTTATGAGTCTGCAAAGAGAAAACTCAATAAAGAATATCTTCCCAGTGATCAGAAAAAAGTTTTAGAGGGTGAAAAGGGACACAAATTCGGATTAAAATTGCAGTATGATCCGGCAGAAATTAAAGAAATCCAGGAGAAGAAACAGATTGTATTAAAGGTAACCGTTTTGGCATGGGATGTTCAGACAGATATTGTTATGGAGCAGATTGCGTAAAATAGGCTGTTAATTACCAGATATTAAATACCCCGGCGTTTATGTGAGGATGATCATATAAATGCCAGGGTATTTTTATAATGAGATCTAAATTCCTTTTAATGCATTGTAAATATCTTCATCTGACCAGTCAGGGTGAGCATGGCACAGAGAATATATTTTATTGACAAAATCTGTGTTTTCATTAAGCAGGTCGGCGCAGTTTTCGGCAGGGATGCTTTTTTGAAACATGTTGTGGACGACGTGTAACTGCTCAAGACGTTTGCCTTCCGCTAAACCTTCCGCTAAACCCTCTGCTAAACCCATCGCTAATCCATCCTCATGTCCATCCTCATAGCTGTCCCTGCGTTCCATCTTAATATATTCATCCATATCAAATT
>ERZ827496.4805-NODE-4805-length-10134-cov-5.003969_pt1 | contig 10134 bp, 10 predicted proteins | sample MGYA00519769_ERZ827496 | MGnify/ENA primary metagenome ERZ827496 (study PRJEB31778, sample SAMEA3449327) | human gut metagenome | biome: human gut; feature: human-associated habitat; material: faeces | place: United Kingdom | collected 2010/2012 ...
GGAAACCCGAATGCCCGTGTGAAGGAGTTCATCGGTCGTGTCATGCAGGTCTGAAGGACACACCTCCCTTGACAGCTATTCTGATTCCTTGCTATACTTAAGTCTACGATAAAGAGGGAAAGGATCAGGAAAATAGGGAGACTAAGGGGGTGGTGTCCATGTTTCGACTATTGATTGTTGACGATGAGTATTATGTGCGTGTCGGTATCAAAAGCGCAATAGACTGGTCTGAAATCGGTGTGGAGGTCGTAGGAGAGGCCGCAGATGGAGAAGAGGCATTGGAAATGGCCCTTTCTTCCAGACCGGATATTATCCTTACAGACGTCCGCATGCCGTTTATGGACGGACTTACGTTGATGGAGCGGCTTAGGTCGAAAATGCCGGAATGTGGTTTTATTGTATTGAGTGGTCATAACGAATTTGAATATGCTCGTCAGGCGATCCGACAGGGAGCCTTTGCGTATCTTCTGAAACCGATAGATCGACAGGAACTAAAAGATACCCGTGTTTGCTGCTATGAAGAAAATGCAGGACAACAGGAGCGCAAGGGAATACTATGAGGTATTGTCTGGCGAGTATTTTGAACTGCAGCAGCGTTTTCTTCAGAGCCTGCTGAAGATATCGTGATCGAGGATATGTATCGCCAGGCAAGAGGGCTGAAAGGATAAACGAGAGGAAGAGGGCAGATACCGGAGCGGGGTCTGCTCTTTTACAAAAGGGGAAGAAAGAGGATAAAAATGATGGAAAACAAAAGAGGAAAAAAGATTATCTGCATTGATATTGGAGGCACGGCGATAAAATCCGGGATCATGGATGAAAACATGAATTTTTTAAGGACGGATGTGATGGATACGCCCAGAGGCGGAGCAGGAATCATGGATGCGGTATTGGAACGGATTTCAGAGTATTTGAGCACAGCTGCGAATCCGGAGGCAGTGTGCGTCTCCAGCGCGGGGATTATTGATTCTGACAGAGGGGTCGTTGCTGAAGCAAATGAAAATCTGATTCCCGGATATACGGGGATGAATATCTCTGAAAAAGTACGGGAACGGTTTGAGATTCCGTGCTATGTGGAAAATGATGTAAACTGCGCGGCCATGGCGGAGGCTTATCAGGGAGTCGGCAGAGGACATTCCTCTATGCTGATGCTGACGGTCGGAACGGGGATAGGCGGAGCTTTTTTGGAACGGGGAAAATTATTAAAGGGGCATACCTACAGTGCGTGCGAGGTGGGATATATGCATATGGACGGAAGCTCTTTTGAAGAACTGGCGGCAACATCTGTCCTGGTAAAGAGGACGGCAAAACGCCTGTCGAAAAGCTGTCTTGAGATTTCCGGGAAATGGATTTTTGAACAGGCTCAAAGCGGCAATAAGGTATGTATTGAGGAAATTGACAGAATGTGCGATATTCTGGCGAAAGGGATCGCCAATCTGTGCTATGTGCTCAATCCGGAAATCGTAGTGATCGGCGGGGGAATTTCTGCACAGGAGAATTATTTGCGGCCAAGGATTGAAAAGGGATTAGACCGCTATCTGATTCCGGAGGTTCGGAGAAAAACAAAGCTTGGGTTTGCAAAGTTTGGTAACCATGCGGGGATGCTGGGAGCATGCTGTGCGGCGGGAATTTTGGAAAAATATAGAATGAAAGATCAATGAGAATGTAAGAGGTATGTTTGGATGGGCAGTGTAAAGCATTTGATGATGGAAGAATATGAGAATATGACTTCTGTAGAACAGTCGATTGCAGATTTCTTTATTAAAAATGAAGAATACATGGACTTTTCAGCGAGAAATATCAGCAGAATTCTTTACATTTCTAATGCGACATTATCGCGCTTTGCCAAGAAATGCGGATATAAAGGATATCGGGAACTTGTTTTCGATTATGAAAAAGAGCTTCAGGAGCAGATAAATGAGGACAGTATCAGCGAACTTGCTAAAAAAGTAAAATGTACATATGGCGGCCTTCTGGAAGAAGTATTTCAGCAGTTGGATGAAGAAAAGATATGCCAAGCGGCAGAAATGGTAAGCAGCTATAAGCGTGTTCTTGTCTGTGGTCTGGGGAGTTCGGGCTATGCGGCTTCTGAAATGGCATTTCGTATGATGCGTCTGGGGCTTCAGATTCAGTCTGTGACGGATTCGCAGGTTATTCAGATGGCGGCAGCGGTGGCAGATGAAGACTGCCTGATGATCGCGATTTCATTAAGCGGCAATACACAGACGATTACGGAGGCAATCCGTATAGCAAAAAGCAGAGGAGCGGGAGTCGTACTGATTACGGCAAACAGAGAGGCTGAAATTGATTGTGATGTTGTATTATATACGGCAACTTCCAGAAATCTGGATCAGGGAATCGCAATTTCGCCCCAATTTCCTATTCTGGTACTGACGGATATTTTTTATGGATACTATTTTAAAAACGATACTAAAATAAAAAGGCAAAGATACCATATGACATTGGAAACCCTGAATAAAAAGAAATCCTGAAAATGGATTGGATAATTTTAACGATTTCTGAATATATTTTCACATTTTTTGTAGAAACAGCTTCTTTTGAGATAGTATTTCCCAAAGGAGGCTGTTTTGTTGCACAAATAATAGGACGTTGTTATAATGCAAACATCAACAAATACCTAAAGGAGGAACAGGGATATGAAAAAGAAAGTAATAGGAGTGCTTCTGGCTACGGCAATGGCATTTGGCTTGGCTGCATGTGGAAACAGTGCCGGGGGAGAAGCTGTAAAGCAGGAAACAGAAAAGGCAGAAGAAGCTAAAGCAGGGACAAAAGAAGAAAAATCAGGAGAGGTAACGACTGTAACACTTTGGTCATTTAAAGCAGAAGATAATGACCCTACGGCATCTTCTTCCAGATTGAAAAAGCTGATAGACGATTTCAATGCATCTCATGAAGATATCCAGGTGGAAGTCAGCTTTGGAAAAACGTATGATAATGTGGTGACCGCAATCGCAACTCAGGATACGCCGGATCTTTTTGATATGTACTGGCAGTATGCGTCGCCCTTGGCAGCAAGAGGAGCATTATATGATCTGACAGAATTCGTGGAAAATGATGCGGAATTTGAAAAAGCAGATTTTTTGGAAAGAGTATGGGATTTGTGTACTGTAGACGGAAAGATATATTCTATTCCCAATCTGGCATCTTCTTCTTTTGCAGTTTATAACAAAAATGTTTTAAAAGAAGCCGGGTGGGAGAACTTCCCGACAACCTTTGAGGACATGATTCAGTGTGCAAAGGATTGTTATGATCTGGAAAGTACAAGTATGGGAATGAATCCTTTGTCCCCTTGGCTGGATAACGTCCTTTGGCCTTCAATGACAGAAGCGAGCTGGAATGATGCGGATGGAAATCCTGTGTTTGACAGTGAGGCGATGCGTCTGGCATATTCTGCACAGAAGGAGCTTATCGATTATCAGGGCGGATATGCGGTAGCAACCGGTTGGGAAAGTGATTTTGGACCGGCAAGAGGCAGTGTGACAGATCCGATACTGACGGGTGAAGCTGGATTTCTTCTTCTTCCGGACAGCGCGATTTCGTCAATTTATAATGCAGGTGTAGAAGCAGGATATGCATATGGCGAGGATTGGGGCATTGCACGCGTTCCCGGAAAATCCATGTTTACTGCAGCAGTATATGAAATGAATGCAAAGACCAAAAATCCGGAAGCTTCATGGGAAGTAATGTCTTATCTGAATTCAAAGGAAGCGATGACATATCTTGCGGAGGGAGAAAAGGGAGTTGGCGCATTGATGCCTCGAAAGAGTGCGTTGGATGCCCTGTCGGAAAAAGAAGGGGTTTGCGATGCACTGAAGGAAGTTGCGGTATTGCTGAAAGAAGCGGATCTTCAGTCATTTCCAATGAGTGGCTATGTGAATGAGTATCTTGGCGCAATCGGAAATAACATGACTGCTTATATGGAAGGAACGATGGATATGGATACGGCAGTGTCCAATATTCAGGAAGAGGTTCAGGCAGCTGCAGACGCATTTAATGGCAAGTAAAACATCCTGGGAATAAGATATTGGGGTAATGGACGGGGTGGTGTGAGACCACCCCGTCTGTTTTAGGAAGGAACCTTCAAATAAACTAATTGAGGAAGGAAGGAATATGAATGAAAAAAGTGGTCGGGAGAAAAGAAAAGTTCGGATCTTCCAGTAAAAGGGAGGCACGTTTTTTTTGGAAGGGAATATTGTTTGCATCTCCATGGCTGATCGGTTTTGTGTGTTTTATTTTATTGCCTGTATGTTTGGCTTTTTATTACAGTTTTACAGACTATAATCTTTTTAACGAGCCTGCGTGGGTAGGACTGAAAAATTATAAAGATGCTTTTAAGGATCAGTATGTTTGGAAGGGTCTTAAAAATACGCTGTATATGGTTGTTATTTCACCAATTGTTGGTATGGTAGTGTCACTTTTGCTGGCACTGCTTTTGAATCAGAAAAATATTCCCGGTCTTCCGTTTTTTAGGACAGTATTTTATTTACCGTCTCTTGTTCCTGTGGTGGCAAGCGTCATGCTGTTGACCTGGTTATTGAACGGACATTATGGATTGGTAAATCAGATTCTGGGTCTGATCGGAATTGAGGGGCCTGCATGGTTAAATGACCCCAAATATACAAAGATTTCTTTGATGATCATGGATGCCTGGAGATGTGGGGGAACAATGATCATTTATCTTGCAGCGCTTCGTTCGGTTCCGGCATCCTTGTATGAAGCGGCAGAACTGGACGGTGCAAATGGTATTAAAAAGTTTTTTCATATTACAGTTCCCTGTATTTCTCCAACAATTGAATTTAATGTTATTATGTCCATGATTGGTGCATTCCAGTATTTTACGCAGGGTATGCTTCTGGTATCAGTTGGAGGAAACCAGATCAACGGGGGACCTGGAAATTCATTGCTGTTTTATAATTTGTATTTATATCAAAATGCATTTTCCTACTTTAAGATGGGGTATGCCTGTGCTTTGGCAGTGCTGCTGTTTCTGATTGTAATGGTTACGACAGCTTTGACAAGAAAACTCAGTGACAGAATCGTTAATTACGATGTAGAGTAGGAGGGATGAAATGAAAGCTGTTTATAAAAAGATACGTGAAATGATGATTTATAAAGGAGTAAGAGGCAGAGCTGCTCACATATTTGGTGTGATCATGTTGGTTTTTCTGGGGCTTGTATTTGCAATGCCTCTTTACTGGATGATTTCAACAGCACTTAAGTACGAGACTTATTGTTTCACAACGCCGCCGCAGTGGTTTCCAAATCCGATTAAATGGAGTAACTTTACGGAAATCTTTGGGAGAATGGATATGGCAAGGTATATAAAAAATACATTGATCACATCGATTCTTCCTGTGATCGGGACATTGATTTCCTGTCCGATGGTTGCTTATTCGATTACAAAGATCCCGTGGAAAGGAGGGAAGTATCTGTTTCCGATCATTTTGATGACGATGATGATCCCATCGATGGTAACGCAGATTCCAATGTATGCGACATGGTCAAAGCTGGGAATGCTGAATACATTCATTCCCCTGGTATTGCCCAGTTTTTTTGGAAGCACTTATTATATTTATTTGTTTCGGCAGTTTATGAAGTCGTTGCCGACCAGCGTAATAGAAGCCGCCCGTATTGATGGGGCAGGAGATTTCAGGATACTGTACAGTATTGTATATCCGATGTGTTCCTCTATTTTAACAACGGTAGCAGTCATGGTATTTATTGCCTGCTGGAATGATTATGTAGGGCCGCTGATGTATCTGCAGGACAGTAAATTGTATACATTGGGCATTGGATTGCAGATGTTTAAAAATGCAGCGCAGCCGGAATGGACGCTTCTGATGGCAGCAAGTACAGTGTTTACAGTGCCTTTGATTGTAATTTTTTTCTTTTGTCAGAATGCTTTCCTGAACGGAATACAGACAACATCAGGTATTAAATAGGAAAGCGGTAAAAGGTATGAATTCCACTAGAAAGAAAATGTGAGGAATAGAGATGGAAAGGTCAATAGAGTCGGTATTTCATAAGTTGATTGTGTCATGTCAGGCATTGCCGGAAGAGCCGCTTCATTCTTCTTTTATAATGGGAAGGATGGCAGTTGCGGCAAAAGAAGGAGGAGCCGGAGGCATCAGAGCCAATTCGGTAGAGGACATCAGAGAAATCAAAAAAAATGTTGATTTACCGATTATTGGAATTATAAAAAGAGATTATCCGGGCTGTTCGGTACGGATCACGCCGACAATCCGAGAGGTGGATGAACTGATGCAGGTAAAACCGGATGTGATTGCGGTAGATGCTACATGCCGAAGGCGTCCGGATGGCAGAAAACTTGAAGAATTTTATGCTGAAATCAGAGAAAAATACCCGCAGCAGCTTTTGATGGCAGATTGTTCTACGATGCAGGAAATGCTTTATGCAGATAAATTAGGATTTGATTTTATTGGAACAACGCTGGTTGGATATACGGAAGAAAGTAAGGGCTGTCAGATAGAAAAGAATGATTTTGAACTGATACGGGAATTGATTAAAAGAGTTAAACATCCTGTGATCGGAGAGGGAAATATTAATACTCCGCAGAAATTGAAACGGGTTATGGAAATAGGCGTATATAGCGTTGTTATAGGATCTGCGATTACCAGACCGCAATTGATCACAAAAAAATTTACGGATGCTTTAAAAGAATAAATAGTTAAGTTATAAAGCAGGAGAGGATAGCGGTATATGAAGACATTGATCGTATCGGATTCAAAATGTGATTTTGTGGATGTGTTAGAAAGCTGCGGCGCAGAAACAGAATGTATTGAATTTCAAAAAGTATTGACTGTTAATTTGGAGGACTACGATTCGTTTTGTATTTTGCCGGAAGAAAGCGGCGCTTATCTGGAAGCAAGATTTCGGGAAAAGCTGGAGAAAGAAGCGGGAAAAGGGAAAAAAATTTTTCTGCAGGCAATTCGGGGATTTCAGGATATTTTATGTGGAGAACCAACAGACAGTACTAAAAGCAGGATGATTTATCTTGAGCCCTCTGAAGAAAAAATCCCGGGATTTTGTACTGGAGATCTTTTGGATGATGAAGCAAACCGGATGTGTGTGCCGGAATTTCATGCGGAAGAAATTGAACCTGTTTTTATCTATCAGGAACACATTATAGCGCATACGCATACAAAGATGTCAGAAGAGGAAATCCTTAAAAATGGAAAGCCGGGGGTATGGAAAGTCGGAAAAAATATTTTATGGGCAGGATTTATATTGCGCAGTTTTAATGAAGCAAGATTTTCGCCAAGTGTGAAATGGAAAGCTTTTATTCAATATCTTGCACAATGGATCACGGGGAAAGAACCTGATTTTTATCCGGCGTCAATCGTACATTATGGGACAATGGAGAATTTAGAGGATTCTGAAAAATTTGAACATTGCAGAAAAGAAGCGATTGAAAAAGGAGTGCGCTGGTTAGAGCGATTTCTGGTCGATGAAGGAAACGGCGGAATCAAGGAAGGGATTGCGCATAATATTGATTCAGATGGAAAATATACGGTATTGGATGGGGTCAGAACAGACTGCACGGGAGAGAGCGCAGGGGCATTTAAAATGTATGCATATTTAAGCGGGGAAAAAGAATATGCAGCATTGGCCGGTAAGATGGAAAAAATTGTTTACGGTCCTATGTTTATCAGAGGCGGGCGGCTCGATGGTATGGTGCGATGGTGCACCAACTCATGGAATGTATGTTATCAGGATGATGTGGCGAGAGCGTTGCTGCCTGGATTGTATGATGCTTTGTATATGGGAAATTGTTCTCATGTGGAAGATATCTGTCGCGCAATGGATTTTTTAATCCGCACGACTGCAAAAGATGGATTGCGGATCTTCAGAACGGATAACTACGATCTGACAGAAATGGAAATGGATAGGCTGAGACAAGAGGAACACGGACTTCCTTCTGCTCACTATAATGCCTATTATCATGCGGCACTTTTGCTGGCAGGAAGGGCGAGCGGAAAGAGACAATATACAGAAGTGGCGCAAAAAGGGCTGGAGCGCATGATGGAGCTTTATCCGGAAACGGCCAGAGAACAAAGCGAGACGGAAGAAATGTGCAGACTGATCTTGCCGCTTGCAGTTTTGTATCAATCCACGGGGGAGGAAAAGCACAGGCAAATGCTATATCGCGTTGCGGAGGATTTGCAGAAGGTGCGACATCCCTTTGGAGGATATCGAGAGTGGGATACCGGATATCGGGCTGCTTTTTCAAGAGAATCCAGAGAAGAATGTTCTGTATTGACGGAGAATGGAGATCCGGTGGCCGATTTGTTATATTCCAGCAACTGGCTTCCGATGGGATTTGCCTTTGCATATGAAGCAACCGGTGACAGATGGTTTCATGAACTATGGAAGGATTCAGTGATTTTTTGCTTAAAAACGCAGATGTTCAGTGACAGGACACATTTGGATGGAGCCTGGTGCAGAGCATTTGACATGGATCTGAAAGAGGCATATGCGGCGCCGCACGATGTGGGATGGGCAGCTTATGCCTGTGAAACAGGTTGGACTGTTTCGGAAATTTTAATGGGAATGATGATGCCGGATATTTTGAAAAAAAGGAAATAGGATACTCATAAAAACGGTCACTTTTCATAAAAGGAAAAGTGACCGTTTTTTGGATGAGGGAATTATTCTTCTTTCAAAAGAATCTGCTGCAGCCTTGGCCAGAGAAGATGAGTGGTGATTGTTGAGATAATTCCCGGAATACCCAGGAAAAAGAAAAGCAGGCCAAGCCAGAGATTGGATGACAGAATCAATATAAAACCCAGTTGAAGCAATGCAGGAATGATACATCTGAAGCCACAGGAGGGAATCAGAAGAACAGCATTTTTTAAGACAGCTTTGACGGGAAAGCCGGAATAAAGCAACCTGAAGTAAGAGCATGGTGGTGTAGCAGCTGACTAAAAATAAAATTAGCACTATCAGTAAGTAATAGAGCAATGTGGAAGTGGATTTTTGCCTGTTTCCGCCTATTATATATATTCCGCAGAGAATCCATAAAAAACCGGAAATCAGACCGGGAAGAATGGATGCCTTTAAATTGTGAATAAAAAATGAGACAAAGGCAATGCGCACAGAAGGAGCGATTCTTCTGGTATATTCACAGCAGCGGTGATACAGAGCAGCCATTCCGGCAGCTGCAATCGGTGAAAAAAGCCATGCTCCGGCCAGAAAAATCAATCCTCCGGTATGAAGGGTGAGTTCAGTCAGGAGAAGTAAGGGAAGAACAGTTAGAAAAAATAGCAGGTTATTTAATAGAAGATCTGTCAGATTCGGAAATAAGATTCTGCGCAGGAAAAACAGAATGCCTGTTTGGGGATCTTCTTTGCCCGGAATAATTTCAGGGACAGGTTCGGGATGTTTTTTGGAACGCCGTTTTTGGGCAGCCAGTTCCTGTTCATAATGAAGCTGGCTGTAATTTTGTTTTTTCTTTTTCATGGTGCACTCCGTTTCGTACATATAATGATATATTGCTTTCTTCCTATTATAAAGGAAAAAGAAAATAAGGCAAGTTGATAATATTGATAGAAAGGATGAGAAAACAGAAAAAGAATGTGCAGATGCAGATGGTCTTGTATTTTCAGTGGATATGCTTCTGTATGGAGGTCTGGTTCCATCCAGAATACATTGCGATACAGAAGAAAGTCTGCAAAAACGGTTGACTGTATTGAAAGACATCCGTAAAAGAAATCCTGAAATGGTCATTTATGGATTTCAGGTAGTTATGCGTTGCCCGAATTATTCCAGCAGTGATGAGGAACCTGATTATTATGAAATTTATGGTGCGCAGATTCATAAAGCAGGGGAAGTTTTGCATAAAGACCGCTTGGGAATTTCTCATAAGGTTTTGATGTATCCGGGAGCGGATGAAGTAGGACTGACACTGATATCCAGAATCCTGAATCATCTTTATGAAAAGAAGCCCAAAATATATGTAAAGTATGCCAGCGAGAAATCGAAATATATGCCATGGAAGCGTATGTTTGAGGTCGGATTTCGGGCAGGGATAAATCGACGCAATTTCCCGGATGGTTCCCGGTGTTTTAAAAAATGAGGATTCCGGCGTGACAGAAA
>ERZ827496.4806-NODE-4806-length-10129-cov-3.456720_pt1 | contig 10129 bp, 6 predicted proteins | sample MGYA00519769_ERZ827496 | MGnify/ENA primary metagenome ERZ827496 (study PRJEB31778, sample SAMEA3449327) | human gut metagenome | biome: human gut; feature: human-associated habitat; material: faeces | place: United Kingdom | collected 2010/2012 ...
CTATGACTTATGGCGCTGAATGGACTACGACCAATATGCGTGGTACACGTTTCGGCGGTGGCGGTGATAACAAATATAGCGAAACCTTTGCAGGTATCACTAAAGCAGGTTCTGAAAAGGATGTAGATACTTATGCTGCTTATCTGCAGGATGAATGGAAAATTACTGATAAATGGCTGCTTATTCCTGCTGTGCGTTTTGACCATCACAATGCCTTCGGCAGTCATACATCTCCTAAAATCGGTACTACCTATAGCTTCAGCGATAATAGCCGCTTCAAGGTCAACTATGGCAAGAGCTTCCGTGCGCCGACAGTATATGAATTGTACTCTACCATGGATAAACGCATGGGCATGATGAATGTTCAGGTATTAGGTAATCCTGATTTAAAACCTGAGAAAGCAACTAATTTCGACATCGGTTTTGAAGCAGAGCAAGGTAAATGGTCCGGCAAATTAGGTTATTATCATAATGAAATAGATAATCTTATTGATTCCGATATGTTCTACCGTGGCTATGTTCCCGGTGTCGGCATGGTTGTCAAGAGCAAATATTACAATGTAGGCGAAGCGGAAATCAGTGGTGCAGAAGCAGAGGTTGGTTACAATTTCAATGATAATTGGAATGTTAAGGCTACTTATAACTACACGGATGCTAAGGATAAAACCACTAATGCTCGTCTGAATAACAGAGCCAGACAAAACGGTGTTGTCCAATTAAGTTATACTGATAATGCAGAATTGCCGTTTACCGCAACTTTGTGGTCTAAGTGGTATGTAGATTATCTGTACAAGGTTTCCAAAAATGTTAATACCTATACCTTTAACACGTTTAACTTTGTTGCAGACAAGCAAATTACTAAAAACCTGCATGTTTATGCCGGTGTAGACAATATCTTTGACAAGACCTTACCCTATGATGAAAATCATAGCTATACTATCGACGGCCGTACCTGGCGTGTAGGCGCAGAGATGACCTTTTAATTAGAGTTTTGATTCCATAATATACAGCATACTGCTCCTTTCTGTACTTTGGGGAGCAGTATGCAACTCCTGTAAAAGTACGACAGCATTTGTAGATTTGTGAGGAAAATATGCAGGCAATAACAGATTTGATAATGTACTTTCATAAGGGCGGACTGGTTATGTGGCCGTTGCTCGCCTGTTCTATAACTGTGATAGCAATCGCCATTGAGCGGTTTATATATTATAAGAGCGTGGACAGCGGCGCAGCCTTTGCCTCCCACTATTGCGCCGCCGTGCGCAGCGGTGATTTTGCTGTGGCGACGGAGCTGGCGCGCAAGGGCAGCGGTCAATGCGCGCAGATGCTTGCCGATGTGGCGGCAATTGCAGGCGGTAAGGCAGAAAAGAGCGCCTTCCTCGAAAGCCGTGCCGGTATTTTTATGGCGACGCTGCGCGATAAGCTGGATTACCTGGGCATTATCGTAACGATGTCCCCGCTTTTGGGACTGCTGGGCACTATTGTGGGCATGATTGGTGCCTTCAGTATTTTCAACGTAGAAGCGGGTGCGCCGATGGCGATTACCGGCGGTATCGGTGAAGCGCTGATTGCAACGGCGACGGGCTTGTGCGTGGCTATTCTTTCACTGTGCGCACATTCCTATTTCGCTCACCGTATGGACAACATGATTACGGATATGGAGCAGTGCTTCAGCGCGCTGCTGGAGGCTGAAACAAGGAGAGCAAGATCATGAAGCTGCGAGATGTGCGTAACAGGAAAACGCCGCCGCTGATGATTATCCCGATGATTGATATTATGTTCTTCCTGCTGGTCTTTTTTATGCTGAGCACGATGTATATGATTGACCTGAAAACGATTCCGGTGAAGCTGCCGCAGGCTAAAAATGCGGCGACGGATAGAACGACAACCTTCGCCGTAACGATGAAGGCCGACGGCAGCATTTATTTGGGCGATGCCCAAACGGATGCGGAGGCCTTGGCGCTGCAGGCAGGCCTGGAGCAGAAGAAGAACAAAAACTTCGCAGTTGTCATCCGTGCGGAAAAGGCGCTGGAGTACGGCGAGGTGATTAAGCTGGTAGATAAGCTGAAGGGCGCAGGCGTAGCACGCTTCGGCCTGGCGACGGATGGCGGTAAGTAACTATGAAGCAGATAGAAAAGCTGCAGGCGAAGGCACGTCATCGCTTTGGCTTTTGCAGTTCACTGATAATACATTTTATATTGTTCGTCGCACTGGCGTTTTCGGGCGTTTTTGCCATGCAGCCGCCGGTTGCGGATGCTGACACTGTTGTGTTCTTTGATGCCGGCGGCGGAGGAGGTGGTGGCGGCGATGAAGCTGTCGCTGATGCTGCCGACGATGGCGAGGAGCAGGTGGAGGAAGTCGTGGAAGAAGAAACGATTACTCTGCCTGATGGCAAGATAGAGCATAAGCAGGTTGTGAAGCATGTAGTGAAGCATGTGCCTGCAGGTGCAAAAAAAGGCAGCGGTAGTGGCAGCGGCGTCGGTCACGGAACAGGCCATGGCACAGGCACTGGCAGCGGTATTGGTGCAGGCAGCGGCAGTGGCAGCGGCGGCGGTCACGGTGCGGGACACGGCAGCGGCATTGGCGATGGCACAGGCCCCGGCATTGCGCGCAATCCCAAGGTGCCTCCGCGTGTAGCCTCAACTGCGGCTCCGGTTTATCCGCAGGCACTGCGTGATGCGGGAATCGGCGGGCGCGTTGTCGTGCGTGGCGTTATAGGAACTGACGGGCGCGTAGAAAGCGCCGAAGTAGTGCGCTCTAGCGGCAACAGCACTTTGGATAACAACGCCCTCAGCGCCTTCTATAAATGGCGCTTCAGTGCTGCCAAAAACGACGCTGGTCAAAAAGTACGCTGCTACTTCGTACAAGGCTTCCCGTTTGTAATTGAATATAAATAATAGGCTTTATTCTACCAACAGTTTTTGTAGTATTAACGAAAATATTGGCCTAAGGTGTACATAATTTATATATTATACTATTATATATAAGAGAATATAGTTACATTATATTCCAAAACAAATAAACTAATAACTTATTATATAAGTATGTACTTATGAACATTACTTCTCTATGCGATATACGTATAATAAGAATTTTACTATCTTACTATGAACTATTGATTAGAGAAATCATCATTTATTTTGTTATCATAGGAGGATTTATGAGAACAGCTTTAACGGAACTTTTACAAATTGAATACCCTATTATCCAAGGTGCTATGGCTTGGGTATCTGAACACAAATTAGTTGCTGCCGTTGCTAATGCAGGTGCAACAGGTGTTATCGCCCTTGGTGGCCGCGATGCTGAATGGACTCGTAATGAAATTCGTGCATGTAAAGAATTAACAGATAAACCTTTCGGTGTTAACCTTATGTTAATGGCACCTAATAAAGATGAGTTAGTAAATGTTATTATCGAAGAAAAACCTGCATTTGTAACACTCGGTGCTGGTAATCCTGTACCATATATCAAACCGCTCCAAGAGGCTGGTATTAAGGTTATCCCTGTAGTACCTTCCCTTAAATTGGCTAAACGTATCGAAGAAGCAGGTGCTGATGCGATGATCGTAGAAGGTATGGAAGCTGGTGGTCATATTGGCAGCCAAACAACAATGTCCTTAATGGAGAATATTTTGCCAGAAATCTCTATTCCTGTAGTAGTAGCTGGTTCTATTGTAGATGGTCGCGGTCTTGCAGCTGCATTACTAATGGGTGCCGAAGGTGTACAAATGGGCTCTCGCTTCTTGCTAGCAGAAGAATGTCAAGCACATCAAAATATGAAAGAAGCAATTATCAAAGCAACCGATACTGATTCTGTTGTAACTGGTCTTCTCTCTGGCCACGGCGGTGTTCGCAGTTTAAAAAATGAATTTACTACTCGCTATTTAGCAGCAGAAACTGATGGTGTTACTACACCTGAAGAGCGTACAAAAATGTCTCAAGGCACTAATAAACGCGCCGCTATTGATGGCGATGTTGTAAACGGTGCGGTACAAGTTGGTCAAGCCTTGAATCGTCTTGTAGCTATCGAACCAGCTCATACAATTGTTCAAACTGTAATGAACGAAGCAATTATGTCTATTCGTAAGGCTCAACGCCTTATTGAAATTGTTTAATGAATCAGGAGTACTATATGTTACCATTTCATGGAAAATATCCAAAATTAGATCCTAAAAGTTGCGTCATGCCCGGTGCTGAACTTGCTGGTGATGTAGAGCTTAAAGAATATGCATCTATTTGGCAAAACTGTGCACTTCGTGGTGACGTAAACAAAATTGTAGTAGGTCGTTATTCTAATGTACAAGATAACTCTGTTTTGCATGTGGACGACGATAAAGCATGTATCTTAGGCGATTATGTAACAATCGGCCACGGTGCAATTGTTCATGCAAGCACAATCGAAGATAATGTTTTAGTTGGTATGGGAGCTATTGTGTTAAGCGGTTGTCATGTTGGATCTGGCTCTATTATCGCGGCTGGTGCAGTAGTAAAAGAAAATACTGTAATCCCTCCAAACTCCTTAGTAGTTGGTATTCCAGCCCGTGTTGTTCGCACAGACGAAACACAAGTCGAACGCATTCACAATCAAGCTTTAAAATATAAACACTTATGGACTATTGAATACGGTATGCTTCCTGATGCAGGTGGCGAGGAATACGATAAAAACGCCAAAATCGTATAATCACATATACAATAAAATTTGCACAAATAATCAGAACCACCCGTAAAACGGGTGGTTTTATGATTCGCGACTACGTCGCGAACCAGTCTAAAGACAACAAAAGCCGAGGCAATCACTGCCTCGGCTTTCATAATTTATGTGGTCTAAATTTTATTGAATTGTTGGTGCATAAATCGCTTGTCGAAGATCCCCCCTACGATGTTCTTCCATCATCTTAGAAATGTCTTCTTATTCGGCAGGTTTCACGCGATTGTTGCCGTCTTTCATAGCTTCTTTCAAGCTAAAGATAACCATTTCATTCATGTAGAAACGCAATTCATCATCATGTACATTGGCCGTATTGCGATCCAAGATATCGATGATTTGTTGCGCATAGTCCAATTTAGCGTCTTCAGATACAGTCGCATTCTCTGTGAAGAACTGTTTGTAATCGTTGTACAAACGATCTAATGCCAAACGCCCATAGCTATCGTTTTTATAACGATGGCTTACGATGTACCAACTACGACGAACGTTCATGTAGTACAACACATTGTTGCGGTAACGCTCTTGACCAGTCATAACGCGGGAATCGTCCATGATACGTTTGCCCTTTTGGTCCAATTGGAATTGTGTGAAAGCATTCACTACGTCGCGAACTTCTTCGCTAGGTACAGGAACTGCAACTTCTGCTTCAATCACGTTTAATGGTTCAGCCGGTTGTTCCGGCATCATCAATCGATCTTGAGCCGCATCCGCTTGACCTACCGCACACACACAAGCAAGTGCCAATACAGGCATAAATTTTTTGAATTTCATAAATCCTCCTAATGATGAGCCGCCTCCCAAAGGGCGGCTTTCATATTCCTTACATGATTCTTACATGACTAGAGTATACTAAATAATCCATTTAATCAAGTCAAATTTACTTTGTAAGCCCTGCTTGTTGCATCAACAATGCAATTTGAGCTTTCATTTGTTCATTATCTTCCTTCACAGAAGACAATTCATTGAGGCTTTCTTGCATGCGTGCATTTTCAGCTTTCAACGCTGTTACTTCATCTTGCAACACATAAATAGAGCTGATAGGACCGCCCTTATAACGTTCAGGAACAGCTTTCTTCGCATCGGAAGTGCCGAATTTACGAGTTACACCGGCATTCACCATGTTATGGTGGCTACCTACGGACATCCCTACATGGAACATGGTATCTTCCGCCGTGTAATGTGCAATGCCTAGAGCCGCCGCCGTTTCACCGCGATAGTTGCCGATACCGGCCATCACCTGAGTCGGTTCCAACGGATCATACTGAATAGGTTTCAATGCTGAAAGTGCCGCCGCATGAGCGCCCACACGTTGCGTTTCGCCCGCTACCGCATTAATGGCATTTGACAAGCCGCCAGTAGCATTTTTCAATTGATTTACATTAACCGCATCGGTACCGTTTACGCCAGGACCAACATTACTAATCGTATTGCCGCCGTTATCGAGACCGTCCTTTGTGAGGCTCACCTGATTGCCGCCGGCCGGAGTGATTGTCACGCCGCCACTGTTCATAACGGTTGTATTACCGTCAGCGTCCTTAGTCGTTACGGTTTCTAGACCTTTCAAGTCCTTCGCCATACGAACCTTAAGGTTATTGTTGCCGTCGGATACGACACCCAAATTATCTTCTGAGGTCAACTTATTGGCATCGGTAATGCCGCCGACTACATTCACCTGTTCGTTAAGCTGTTTCTTGATAACCGTACCGGTATCACCACCGTACTTCATACCATCATCTTTGGTTGCCATCTGATGTGTCTTACCGTTTTCATCCCGATATTTAATACGAGTGATTTCGTTTCCGTTAAGGTCAGGATCGCCTTTATCAACGGTAATATCCGCATTGCGGCCGTCCTTACCGCTTAAACCGATGTGACCGACACCGTCTTTACCGGACATGGATACAGCATCTTTACCGTCTTTGCCGGCAATGCCTACCTTGCCGTCCGTACCGTCAGCACCGTTAGGTCCTGTAATGGATACGCCGTCTTTGCCGTTTTTACCGACTTTCACCTTATCGGTAGTTAAACTGTCAGTCTTGAGATCCTTCGCCATCTTGATCGTAACATTACCATTTTCGGCTACGGTCTTAATATTCTCACCGGAATATTTATCATCATTTTCTGTACCTTCACCTTTAATGGTAACCTTTTGACCTAAATCACGATGGAATTCGCCTGTATTACCGGCAAAATCCATACCTTTCTTCGTGATTTCATCGCCCAAGTTGGTAATTTTATTATCCAAGGTCTTGTGAGATTTCTGCAACTGGTCTTCTGTAGCAGCACGACCGCTTGAGATATTATCAGGGTCCCAATCTTTGTTTTCCAGACCTGTCACATAGCCGTCCTTACCGTCAACAGCAACTTTCCCTGCCGCAATCTTGCCGTCTTTGCCGTCGATCGTTACCTTGTCGCCGGCCTTAATGGTACCGTTTTCGCCGTCAATCGTTACATTGCCCGCTTTAATAGTACCTTTATTACCATCGATTTCAACCTTATCGCCGGCTTTGATTGTGCCGGCGTTGCCGTCTATAGCCACTTGTTTTGTCAGATCTGTGCCCATTGTCACCTGATCCTTAAGACCCACTTCATAGTTTTTCGACCCATCCGCATTGGTGCCAGGTGTAACGATAATATTTTTACCGGCTGTCACCGTTGTAGTCGCAGCCGCTGTCGCCTTATCCAATTGGGATTTATTAACCGCATCTTTAGGATCCGTACCGTCGGCTACATTCGTAATCTTATTACCTCCGTTATCGAGGCCATCCTTTGTGAGGCTCACCTTATTACCGCCGGCAGGATTGATTGTCATACCGTCACCGTTGATAACAGTGTTATTACCACCGTTTGTGAAAGTTGTAGACGTTAACCCCTGTAATTCTTTCGCCAATTTTACATTTAATGTACCGTTACCGTCGGATACAACACCGATATTATTGTCGGATAATTTAGCTGCATCAGCACCGCCTTTGATAGTTACTGTATCACCTAATTTTCTGTTGCTTACGGCACCCGTATCACCGGCAAAGTTCAAGCCTTTTTCAAGAGTTTTATTGATATCGGAGATATCCTGTTTATTCTTATTGATGTTCTGCGTATTGTTGGCGATATCTCCGGCATTTTTATTGATGTTCTGTTTGTTACCCGCAATATCCTGTTTATTTTTGTCGATGTCGGATCTATTCGTATTAACTTTGTCGTTAACCTTCTTCAACTGATCTTCCGTAGCACCACGACCGGATACAGCCACTGGATTATCCACATTCCAATCCGTATTCGTGAGACCTGTTACATGACCTGTATCACCATCTACAGTTACAGGGTGGGCAGCACCAACATTGATTTTATTGCCTAAACCGACAGTAAATTCCTTACCGCCATTCGCATTCGTACCTTCCGTTACGGTCACATTCGCATCCTTTGCTTTCACAGTGGATGCCTTCGCAGTACCGTTGATAGCTTTTTGTAACTGGCCATAGTTAACTGCATCATTAGGATTACTACCATCCGCCACGTTGGTAATCTTCTGATTGTTCGCATTGATACCGTTCGGCGTTACATAAGTCTTACCGCCTACAGTCAAGCCGTCATTGTTGATAGTCGTACTGCCGGCAGTAACGCTTTCTAGACCGGTTAACGTTTTCGCTAATTTTACATTTAATGTATCCGTTCCGTTGGATACAACGCCGATATTATTATCGGATAGTTTTGTCGGATCAGTCACACCACCGATAATATTCGTCTGTTCACCAAATTTACGAGTAAATTGATTAGCTGTAGCCGATGCAGCTTTCACATCACCGGCATATGCCACGCCCTTATCCATCTCCGAAGTAACTGCATGCAATTGACTGCCGTTGATAGCATCCGTAGAAGTAGCGGAAATACGACCTGCCGCTACATTAGTAACTGTCCGTTCCATGCCTGCCTTGCCGACACTTACAGTGGATGCCGGATTAATACCTGCAAAGTTATGTACAGCCCCGTTAATGGTTGCGGAAGGTGTCGCTACAGCTGCTGCCGTTTCAGAACCGGTCCCCAGAGCTACAGCACTTTCATTATCTACCTTTGTATTATTACCGAGAGCCACAGCATTTTTCGCCGTCACGGAAGCATTGTTCCCGAGAACCATAGCCCCATCAGCGGAAACATTGGAGTTACTGCCCACTACATAAGAATTATCGGCCGTAATACTGTTCTTATAGCCGAATGCACCGGACATATTACCTTTAACAGTACCGTCTGTAACAGTTGTAATTTTATCCTGATCGGCACCTGCACCACTACCATTTGCTTCCGTCGTGGTCATAACAGTAGCGGAACCGATGGTATTTCCTGCACCGATAGCATACGCCTGATTACCGTAAATCGTATTCTTGGAACCAACAGCAGCAGACTCTTTCCCGGATTTAGAACCGTCTTTCATATCTAAACCGACCTGGTTCGTATCACCGATAGAGGATGAACGATCACCGTAAGCACCAACCTGCGTACCAAGAGCAAGAGAATTTGTTCCCCAACTACGTGTCATGATACCGATGCCGGTGCTGGCTACACCTTTAGTCAAAGAGTTGATACCGATTGCTGTAGAGCCTGTACCATAGGCTTCGCTCAATGTACCGATAGCCGTAGTTGCATCACCGATAGCCGCCGTATTTGCATATTTACCTTTTACATTAATAGATGCCGAACCAAGAGTGCCGGCGAATTTATCTTCAATTTCCTTGTTAAAGCTCTTTTTAATACCGTTTCCTGCAGCCAATTGAGGCACAGCTGTTTCCAATTCAGTACGAGCCATATCGATATCATCACCGCCGATGGCAACAGATGAATTACCAATAGCTCTTGTATCTGCACCGAGAGCAAGAGACTGTGTACCATAAGTTTTTGCAGTGCTGCCGATAGCTACACCTTGCGCATATTTAGGGTTAACAGTACCGCCATCATTCTTAATTTTTACATTTGTTTCCGCAGATGCACCGATAGCCACATCACCACGAGCACCGTAGGAAGCAGCATCCGCCCCCATAACAACAGCGCCGGATCCAGGATTACCATGATGCGTAGAAACAATACTCTTTGCGGAACGACCGATAACGATATCCCCGTTTTCCAAAGCTTGTGCCCCTTGACCTATAGCTACCGTACTTGTCGGGATATTCGTGCCTACAGTACTTTCACCGGCTGCTTTTGCACCGTTACCGATGGCTACACTATAATCACCAAGTGCATTAGTTATATCACCAATAGCGATACCACCATTATTTGAGGCCTGCGCTCCGATACCATTTTTAATCGGTGCCCCCAAAGCATCCGTAGGCATCATAACGCCCGTCAACATAACGGCAAGCGCAGTAGCACCTACCATTTTAGAGAATACAACCGACAAAGAAGAACGTTTCGTCATGTTCTTTGCCGTTTC
>ERZ827496.4810-NODE-4810-length-10122-cov-3.444720_pt1 | contig 10122 bp, 8 predicted proteins | sample MGYA00519769_ERZ827496 | MGnify/ENA primary metagenome ERZ827496 (study PRJEB31778, sample SAMEA3449327) | human gut metagenome | biome: human gut; feature: human-associated habitat; material: faeces | place: United Kingdom | collected 2010/2012 ...
AACAAATTTCCCGTATATCAATGAGCTGGAAGCACTTCTGAAAGATGCCGTTGTCCAGGCTACTTTTGCAGCACCGTTAAGACATAACTCAGTTCAGACTTTTGATGAGTACAATACAAAGAAAAATGTTGGTAAAGGAACCCCGACTGTATGGTGGGATATTGTTCCTAACAGCGATAAATGTGAGATCTACGCATACATGGCAGGCGGCGGATGTACCCTTCCTGGAAAAGCAATGGTTCTGATGCCAGGTGCCGGTTATGAGGGTGTTACCGATTTCGTTCTGGATCAGATGACAACTTACGGACTGAATGCGTGTCCTCCGCTTCTTGTTGGTGTTGGGGTAGGTACATCTGTAGAGACAGCTGCCCTGAACTCCAAGAAAGCGCTGATGCGCCCGATCGGTTCTCACAATGACAACGCAAACGCAGCAAAAATGGAGAAGCTTCTCGAGGACGGTATCAATGCCATTGGCCTTGGACCGCAGGGTATGGGCGGAAAGTATTCTGTAATGGGTGTCAACATTGAGAATACCGCACGTCATCCATCTACCATCGGTGTTGCAGTAAACGTTGGATGCTGGTCTCACCGTCGTGGACATCTGGTTGTAAATCCGGATCTTACAGTAACCTGTGATACTCATTCCACATGGAAATTTAATGCTTAATATAAACGGAGGGAAAAATCATGATCGAAATCAGAGGAGATAAAAAAGTTCTTATTACACCTATAAGCGCAGAAGACCTGGCTGATATCAAAATCGGCGATATTGTATGGCTGGACGGAGATCTGATGACCTGCCGTGACGTTGCTCACCGTCGTCTGGTTGAGTATGGAAGAGAGCTTCCGTATGATATCCGCAACAAAGCGATTTTCCATGCCGGCCCGATCGTTCGTAAGATCGAGGGTACAGAGGATGATTATGAAATGGTTTCTGTAGGACCGACAACTTCCATGCGTATGGAGAAGTTCGAGTATGAGTTTACAAAACTGACTGGTGTCAGAGTGATCGTTGGTAAAGGTGGTATGGGCCCGAATACGGAGCGTGCTTGTAAAGAGTTCGGTGCTATCCACTGTGTTTTCCCGGCTGGATGTGCAGTTGTGGCTGCTACAGAGGTTGAGAAGATTGTTGAGCATCACTGGGATGAGCTTGGTATGCCTGAGACTTTATGGTGCAACAAGGTTAAAGAATTTGGGCCGCTGATCGTATCTATCGATGCACAAGGACGTAACCTGTTTGAGGAGAACAAGGTTGTATTTAATGAGCGTAAAGAGGCTGCCAAGCAGGCAATTTATCCTGAGGTTAAGTTCATTAAATAATATTGGATATTGAAAAAATTTTTCGGGATATCTGAAATAACGAGGCTCTGCCATGAGAGCTTCGGGATTGACTGGTGATTGTGAAATTGAATTAACAGCGTGATATGAAAAAGAGAGATGTCCGGCAGATCATATAATGTGGTCTGCAGGATGTCTTTTTTTGTTGTTTCTTGGAGCTTTTGTGTTTTACAGGGGTGAGGTGGTGTGATAGAATATAAGCGTTGCAGCAGGCTGGTTATTAAGGTATTATCTGGTATGGATCTTGCGCAGTGAAGGTGGATCGTGGATATCTGCCTGACAATATTTTCAGAGAGGATGAGGTATAAGGTTTATGGGGGATTTTTTGAAGAACATTAACTGGAAGCATGTTCTGATCATGTGTATCGGAAATGTTTTTGCAGGTATGGGGATTGGAATTTTCAAGCTTGCCGGGCTCGGAACGGATCCGTTCAGTGGAATGAATATGGCGGTTGCGGATATGATTGGTATGGCGTATGGTAATTTCCAGCTGATTGTAAATATTGTGCTGCTGATCATTGAGATTGCTTTTGGCAGAAGGTTCCTTGGGATCGGTACGGTTGTGAATGCGGTTTGTCTGGCTTATATTACTACTTTCTTTTATAATATTTATACTGGTGTTTTTGGATTGGAGCTTGTGGCGCTGCCGGTACGTTTGGTGGCACTGTGTGTGGGTGTTGTGATCTGTTGTCTGGGACTGTCGATGTATCAGATGCCGGATGAGGGGGTTGCGCCTTATGATAGTCTTTCGCTGATCATGACAGAGAGATGGCCGAAGATTCCTTATTTCTGGCACAGGATGTCTAATGATGTGCTTTGTGCGCTGATCTGTTATCTGACTGGTGGTGTTGTGGGTATTGGTACACTGGTGACGGCTTTTGGGCTGGGACCGGTGATCCATTTCTTTAATAGGGTTTTTACCGGGAAGCTGCTTGCCTGGGTTGATGGTGAGTGAGTTTGTAGTTGTATGGGTTGAGCTGAACTGGCTGCGGGATGTGGCTGGTTCGGCTTTTTTTGGTGAAAAGGGACGCCCGTGAGGCGTGTGCTGCCTGCCGCCGGGGCTTCGTCGGGGGCTGGCTTCTAGGCTGCCGGAATTCTGCTAAAACCGTTTTCCAAAAGTCCGAACTCGCGTCTTGCAGCCGCTCAGACAGCGGACTTTTGAAAAACAACGCAGATTTCCGCCAGCCAAGAATCAGCTCCCCTCCTGCAGAGTCCGGCGACAGGCAGCACACGCCTCACGGGCTGGCTTTTCAGGGCGGTAGGGTAGTGTGGCTGCTAGGGAGTTGGATGAGCTATCAGTGCTACGCTGGATAGCTGGGAGGAAAGGCTGATTTTGCAGTAAGTGGCCGAAAAAAATTACCGATGCGAATATCCACTTGACTGGATCTCTTTACCTTGACATCTTCCGTGAGAGTATGCACAATAAAGGTATCATAAATTTGCCAGACAGAGATAAAATATGAAACAAGAGTAATAAACATGCAGAATATTTTCATCGTAGAAGACATGCCAGATCAGGATCATCCGGTAAGAAGGATGAAACCGCAGGAAAGGAGAACACTATGAAAAAGAAGCTTCTGAAAAAATTAATGGTCCTTGCGCTGTCTGCAGTAACTGCTTTCAGTGCGGTACCGGTGGCAACGGTAACAGCAGCAGGTAATCCTTATCCTACAACACAGGATGTGGATCGAGATGGCTTATACGAGATCCCCTGCACACGCTTTGCATGGCAGTGCGTGTATGACAGACAGGGAATCGCATTGCCTGCATGGGGAAATGCGGTAGGCTGGTGGCAAAATGCTATCAATCAGGGCTATGCAGTAGGAAATGAGCCTGTTCCCGGTTCTATTGCTGTATGGAGCGGAGATTATTACGGACATGTTGCTTATGTAACAGCTAATCTTGGAAACAACAGATTTACGGTAGATGAGGGAGGAAGAACGGACAAAGATCAGACATCCTCTCATGGAGTTGCATATGGATATACACTGACCAATGCAGTCGGAGGAAGGCGCCCTTATGATTCCAACAAGGTGTTGCTTGGCTTTATCTATCCGGGCGTTCGTGTACCGGGCAAGCCATATGTGAGCGTGAATCCGGGAAAAGCGAATCAGACCACAACGTTTTCCTGGAATGCAACAAGCTATGCCAGATATTATGATGTATATGTGTATAAAGCAGGAGAATCCAATCCGATGCGAGTTCAGTATGGAGTGAATGGAACAAGCTGGTCCTGCACATTGCCGGCGGGGAATTACAGGGTAGCGGTGGCATCTGTGAATCATGCACAGTATGCATATACATTTTCGGATTCTGTGAATTTCACTGTCCAGGCAGCTCCGGTCACACATACACATAGCTATCAGAGAGTAACAGTAAAGGCAACCACCACTGCCAACGGATATACACAGGAGCAGTGCAGATGCGGAAGTATACAGAATAAACAGATCATCTATTATCCGAAAAAAATACAGCTTTCCAGAACAAGCTATACTTATAATGGAAAAGTAAAAAAGCCAACGGTAAAGGTTACAGACAGCAACAACAGGGTGATCAGTGCAGACAACTATACAGTTACCTATTCTGCCGGAAGAAAATATGTTGGAACTTATCGGGTAACAGTTCGGTTTAAAGGCAATTACTCGGGAACCGTTACAAAAACCTTTAAGATCACCGGAAAAGCTCATAAACACAGCTACAAAAAACAGGTGAAGAAAGCAACTACATCCAGGAACGGATATGTGCAGTATCTTTGCTCCTGCGGTGCAGTGACCGGAAAGAAAACCATCTATTATCCGAAGACAATAAAGCTTTCTGCCACAAGCTATACATATGACGGAAAAGTAAAAACACCGAAGGTAAAAGTAACCGGTGCGAATAAAAAAACCATCAGTTCCGGCAATTACAAGGTGACATATTCCCGTGGAAGAAAAAATGTTGGTACTTATAAGGTAACGGTGAAGTTTAAGGGGAATTACAGCGGAACCGTAACAAAGACCTTTAAGATCAAGGCGAAACCTAAAAACTGGGTTTATGTGGATACGCTTCCAAAGAATATCACTTCCGATAAATATATGATCCAGTATAAACACACCTATCAGAAAACAACCTCCAGCTATGTCAACGATGGTGGTGTTTATGAGTCTGTAAGACCACTGGAGACATCTGCTTCCAGACAACTGGTGGGCTATTATTACTATCATTTCTGCGGACCGAATACCGGACAGAATGTAAACTTCGCACAGACGGGCCCTTATGTACATTTTGACAGTGTAGCAGCCAGTCAGGTAACCGTAGCTGCTTCCGGCGCAGATGGAGATGACCCGAGCATTACCTATTATTTGCTGAACTGGAATGGAAACGGCAGCCGGGTATGGTGCTCCAGCGGAACTACCTGTAACGGCGCCTACGGAAGCCACGGAGCCAGAGGCCAGGCCTGGTACCGCATGAACCAGTACCAGAACAAAAAACTCCAGACTCAGACCACAACCTCCGAAAGTGATTGGACAACCGGTAAAGACAGCACAGCAGTAAAAACCGTTTACCGTTATAAAGCAAAATAGATCATAGATCAGTCATAAATCACAGTCATAAATCAGAAACTCCCTCATGTATCAGAAAAAACTGATATGTGAGGGAGTTTTTTTGCAGAAGGATATTTGTAGTCTGCGCCGTATCTGGTTGATTGCCATAAAATATTGTGTCGAAATACAGAGAAACAACAGGAAGGAAAAATCTTGGATGAAAGATAAAAATATGATATTCTATAAGTATCTTATAAGACTTATTCTAGCCGTATGGCATTCACAGATGTTTCAGATCTGAAACGGAATTTCCATTTTTTATCAGACAAGGAGAAGATTAATTGAATACGAAATTAAAGGCTTATTTTCCAATGATAAGAACCCGCGAGGAGATTTTGCGGGACATTCAGCAGAACATAAATCTGACAGAGAGATTTTATAGCTGGAAAGAAGAACAGAGAGAGGAATTTATGGATTTCTGTACGGGAGTGAAGGGGGTGAAAATGCTGTATGATGCATTTTTTAAGGAAATTATGAATCCGGAAACAGTACCGGAAAGATTAGAGGATTTTCTTGAAGTATTGCTTCAGAGAAAGGTGAAAATTATCGAAGTTTTACCAGGAGATTCTACAAGACTGGCAGATGAGCAGTCTCTTTTGATCATGGATATTCTGGTACGATTTGATGATGGTTCATATTGTAACGTGGAAGTGCAAAAAATAGGTTACGCTTTTCCTGGGGAAAGATGCGCATGTTATTCTTCTGATCTATTATTAAGGCAATATAAAAATGCCCGAAGTACCAGAAAAGAGAAGTTTTCCTATAAGGATATAAAAAGTGTATATACAATTGTACTGATTGATAAAAGTACAGGAGATTTTCATAAATATAAAGATAGATACTGCCATATTTTTCAACAGAGATCAGATACAGGATTGGAACTTAATCTGCTTCAGAAATATGTATTTCTTCCGCTTGACATCTTTCGTGAGAATATGCACAATAAAGGTATCACAGATAAACTGGATGCATGGCTGGCATTTTTGAGTATGGATTCTCCGGAAGTAATCGTGAAATTAATAAAAAAATATCCGGAGTTTACGGTCATGTACGAGCACATATATAATATATGCCGGAATGTGGAAGGGATGATGGAAATGTATTCAGAGGAATTAAAGATTCTTGACAGAAACACAGTGAAGTATATGGTTGATCAGATGCAGGAGCAGATTGATAATCAAAAGGAGAAAATTGCAGCTCAGGAAAAAGAAATTCAGATGTTAAAAAGAAAGCTTGAAGAACAGAAATAAAATATAAGATCAGAAACTCCCTCATGTATCAGAAAAACTGATATGTGAGGGAGTTTTTTTGCTTAAAAAACGGCTTATTTATTTAGGTTATAGTTGGTAAATTTTCACAGAGCACAATACTCTGTTTCTATAAAAATACCATAAATTTTTTGGAAATTCAAGGCGTAAGTTCCTGAAAACCGGCTTTTTTATCGTGGTTTTTCACCATATTTTACGGATAATATAGGGCGCAAATATTGCGGTGTCCGAAAAAGGACACTATTCGCCGTCAGTGTCATCGTCAGAGGATAAAAGACCGGCGGATAAAAACTCTTATTTGTGAACAGACTATAAGATTCGGCATAACAGGAGGAAAGATCAATGAGCAGAAAAGGAGAAAACATTTACAAAAGAAAAGACGGACGATGGGAAGCCAGATATATCAAGGAGCATCGGATAAACGGAAGGATACACTATGGCTACTGTTACGGAAAAACATATCATGAAGCCAGAGATAAGGTCAATCAGGCACGTTATGCGCTGATGAATGATCAGCTCCTGCCCGTGAGAGGAAAACGGAATCGCTTTGCAGATTACTGTAATGAATGGCTGTATCTGAAACGAAGCAGCGTGAAACCATCCACTTTTGTAAAATATACAACGATCCTGGAAAAATATATCAAGCCTGATCTCGGGCAGTATTTTTCCGAGGCTATTTCAGAAATACTTGTAGAACAATTCAGCTACAGGCTTATCCATGAAAGAGGATTGTCACCAAAAACAGTGCGGGATATTCTTTCCGTGCTGCATTCCATTCTGAATTATACAACAAAGCAGAATCCACTGGCAAAATCGGTGGATATCGTATACCCCAGGCAGGATCGAAAAGAAATGCGTGTGCTGACCTGTGAAGAACAGAAAAGGTTTACGGAATATCTTTTACGGGACATGGATCCGTGTAAATTTGGGGTTTTGCTGGCATTGCTGACAGGATTGCGGATCGGAGAAGTATGTGCTCTGAAATGGGAAGATATTTCTCTGGAAAATAAAGTCATCTTTGTACGTCATACCATGCAGCGCCTGAAAAATCTCAATCCTGCAAGTGAAGAAAGGACCCGGATCATAACCGGGGTTCCTAAAAGTGGAAGGTCGGTAAGGATGATCCCCATGAACCAGGATATTGAAAAGCTCTGTAACAAATGGAGAGCAGATGATCTGGAAGCATATGTTCTGACCGGAAAAGCAGGGTATTTCCTGGAGCCCAGAACCCTGCAGTATCGCATGAGGCAATATACGAAAGATTGTGATCTGAAAAATGTTCATTTCCATACTTTGCGGCATAGTTTTGCGACACGATGTGTGGAGGCCGGATTTGAGATCCGCAGTCTTTCGGAGATCCTGGGGCACTCCAGCACACGGATCACACTGGAATGTTATGTACATTCATCCATGAACCTGAAACGTAAAAATATGGAAAAACTGAAGATCGCAGATACCGTGGAAAAAGAATTTCCGGGAGCCTGAGTTTTTTTATAAACCGTCAAAAACCGCCGTCAGAGAAGAAAGAACCGTTAAATTTACACGGATCGCAGGGAATCTTTCACAGAGTATTGTGCTCTGCGAAAGAGCAGAAATACCGGCATGGACATGTAATGAGCAGTGCCTGTTTTTGACTGCCATAGCATACAAGAAGGAGGTTTGAAGTATGATACATAATCATTCATCTGGAAAATACCGTCTGTGGAGGAAGGTCCTCTCAGTCTGTATTGCGTTCGCAATGATCTGCAGTGTTTCCATCTCAGCGTTTGCGGTAGAGGCCAGCAGTGAAACAGCCAATGAAAATATTGAAACAGTACAGTCCGGATCCGCAGAGGATGCAGAAGAGCTGACAGCCACAGAAGCGGAAAATGATCAGTCGGTGGATGAAGCACAACCGGAAGAACCTGCGGTGACAACCGGAGATGAAAATACAGAGGAACCGACAGATGTTATCGAAGCTCCATCTGAGGATCCGGAGCAGCCGGAAGAGCCATCCGTAGAGCCTGGCGAAGATAACGAACAGCCCGCAGATCCAACCGTGACAGAACAGCCGGAGGAGCCGACAGTCACCGAACAGCCCGAAGAACCAGCTGCAACACCGGCGGAAGATGCAGATGCATCAGCAGACGAGGTCCAGGATGTGGAGATGGAAGTGCAGTCGGCTAAATGGCTATGCCAACAACGGCACCAAAACCAACAACAGTACCAACGGAAACGAAAGCAGCAATTTATTATTTGTCTTCACCGGATGGCGTGCCGGGAAGTAATGATACAGATTATTGGAGTCCGGAATCCGATCAGAGTAAGCTATTGGGAGAAATCGATGTAACTAATGCAACCTGGAAAAATAATAAAAATGTTGTAAGTAATGTGAGTAATTATATTACTAAATGGCCAGATGGGACAACGAGTTCATCATGGACAGTTAGAAGAACAGATAATGAAATAAAGGTAGATAATAAAACATATTTTAATTACATTTTGGATTCTATTTGGGAGGCGTATAAAAAGAATGTAAGAGAGAAATTACAAGTAACTGATTTAACGGAAGATGATGTAACAGAAATTACTTTAGTACCATTTAAAATCTCTCGGGATAACAGTACTACAGAAAATCAATATTATCACATTGACTGTACAATCAACATTAAGTGCTCAAAAGTTTTTGCGGCTAAATTTTGGGTGAAGGAACCGGAAAGCAATGATTATAAATTAGTTGATGCAGCAAATTATAAAAAGGATAGTTCAGTTAATAAGACAAGTATAGTTCAAATTGGTTCCACTCGAGAAATTGATGGAATAACGTATATTCTGGATGGCTGGTATCCGGAAAAAGATCCCAACGGGAATGATAACAACTCAAAAATTTCAAATGAAAAGTGGCCATATTCTCCAAATGAAACAGAATTAGCAGATGGTACCGTAAATTTTTATGCTCACTACGCACCGCTTTATACGTCAGTAGATATCAAAAAAAATGTAACTGGAAATATGGGAGATAAGAGTAAAAAGTTCAACTTTATAATTTCTGTAGTAAATGGAAATACTAATCTTCCATTTAAAATCGGTGAGACACAGTATACAGGTTCAACGACAATTACACTGTCAGATAAGCAGACAACAAGACTGACACAGGTTCCAGTTGGAGCAACCGTAACGATCACAGAAGATGATTATTATAGCAACGATAGATATACGCCTTCCTATACAATAGACGATAACCCTTCTGTTTCGAATAATAGAGAGGCGAAAATAACATCTATTTCAAGAAGGGATAATGATGTTTCTCACGAAGTTACCTTTACCAACAACAAAGACGCAATCCCGGACACTGGGCTGGATCTCAATACAACACCATACATTCTGGCGTTAGGTATCGTAGCTGCCGGAGCAGGTGTGCTGTTATTCAGGCGCAGGAAGCGTTGGAATTGAAGGCGGTTATGATGAAGAAGAAACAGTCAGGGAAGAAAGGAAGCCGCAATGCTGGAGCAGAGCGGTTTCCACAAACAGAGGCGTTAAATCATGAGCACGAAAAGCTGAAGGAGTGGTTCCGGACGGTCAGGTTTCGGAAAGTGCTGTTTGGCGGAGTGGATGAAATTCATCTCTGGAAAAAGCTGGAAGAGCTGAATCAGATTTATGAAACATCCTTAAGTGCAGAACGTGCACGGTACGATGCACTGATCGCTGACCATCAGAAAAGCTGTGATGCCATGATTCGCAAATATAAGGAACTTGCTGAAAGAGGGACTACCGGACAGGATACAAATGTCTGATCTGTTCACAGGATATAGTTCCAGAGAAGAGGTGCGGAGGTGATGCGTGCTGAAAAAGATCAAACCTGTTCTCAGACAATCCGGAAAAGAAGATATTCTACAGAAATAAAGGAAGGCTACATCCGCCTTTTGTGGCGGGTCGTGTTGATCGTGGCCGTT
>ERZ827496.4815-NODE-4815-length-10115-cov-2.953280_pt1 | contig 10115 bp, 5 predicted proteins | sample MGYA00519769_ERZ827496 | MGnify/ENA primary metagenome ERZ827496 (study PRJEB31778, sample SAMEA3449327) | human gut metagenome | biome: human gut; feature: human-associated habitat; material: faeces | place: United Kingdom | collected 2010/2012 ...
TTATCTGGCATGGGCGCAAAATCTGCAAGGCACGCAAGCCGTTGTGCCGCGGTTGTGTGGTTGTAGAGGAATGCCCGTTCAAAGAGAAAAACTTTGAGTAAGGCTTCGTCTGTAAGGCTATTGCTAAACGTGTAAGCGTTTACATTAAGTGCTTGCGGTAGAAGTGCTGACATAAGTTATAAGTAAAAAGCGAAGCAAAAAAATTGGCCTGCAACCCGTGAGGGTGGCAGGCCTTTTTGCGGTGCGCAGATTTGCTTTCCTTGTGTCCGCAGAAGATGGACTTTTTCGAGCATTTTTGCGCTGTCTTTTTATGACGCACACGGTTAGCAATGGCTTTGCCTTGCTATGAGTGCAGTTCACGTTTTTGTCAAGAAATTGTCTACTGTGACAAAAATCTTTTACATTCTATTCTTTGTAATAATTATTAAAGTATAAAATATATAAAAGAGAAAATTCCAACAACTATGATTAATGCGAAAAAGTGACGAATGAAAAATTGTGTATGAATATTTTGTTATTTAGTGTCTTTATAAAGAATACGAAAGTTTGACGTACGGAGACGAAAAGAGTACAATTAAAGCAGGTAAAGGAAGCGGAATACTAAATTTGCAAGGCCTTGAATTTTAGTACCACCTTATCTGAGTTTATATTTGGTTAATGAAATGCTTTGTAACGAGGATTAAGCTTGCGTCACTGTGGCGCAGCGTGGAAAAGGGGGTCTGAAAATGAAAAAGACTAGAAAACAGACTGTTTTAGCAAAGTGTGTGCTGGCAACCATTATGGCAATGGGCATGATGGGTTATACTACTGTTTGGGCCGACACGCCTACGCCGTCTCCGATTGATAAGTCTGTTTCCAAAGACGCTGCAGGACAGATTTATGATGCTGCCTATGGTACTGACGGATGGAACAGAAAATATTTCTGGACTGACTTGGGACATGCGCAGGTTCAGATCGGCTCCGGCGAGCAGATTGAATTGTTCACACCCTTTATTTATCATACTTATAATGATCAATGGAATCCGAAAGGCGATGGTTACAGACCTGTACATACAGGTGATAATTCCGAAATGCAGTGCAAAGAGTCTATGAGCAATATTACCGTAGGCGAATTCGACAGAATCATCAAATCTCTCTATACCAATGATATCACCATGGCAAAGACCATTTACGGTGAAGCAGGCCAGGCAGGCCTGAAGGATACAGTTATTAAAGCGGTTAGAGCAACTCCCGGTCAGGGTAAGACAGTCAATACCTATGAGCTGGTAAGAGCTAATGATGAGGTGGTTACTGCAGCCATTGTTGATACCGATACCAAGATTACCGGCAATACATTGACCTTTGCAAACGGCACATTGACTTCCAAGATTACTGATAATGTCGGCGGAGTCTATACTGGCAGTGTAGATGGCATTGCTTCCCAAGGCTGGGTAAACGAGCAGATGCAAGGTATTGTTGATACTAATACCACTAATACCGGCATGGAAGGAAGTCTGGATGAATATGGCAAGCTGACGGTAAAGGTTAAGGATTCCGACCAGCGCAGCGTGCAAGCAGAGGTAGAAGGCATTGCTTCCCGCAGCTGGGTAACCAATCAGCTGGAAGGCATTGCCGGGACTGATACTGTTACTACCGTAGAATCTAAAACCAATATGCTGAAAATCACCGATGAAGGCATCGATGGTAACCATGCGTATAAGGTTGATATCAACGGCGATCAGTTAGGTGATTTTGTACAGCAATATGATACCAATACCATTACTACTGCACAGGCTGACGGCAACGGTTATGTAAATGTTACCGAAATGGTTGATGATAACGGTAATTATAATTACACCGTAGGCATTAACGAAGATAAGCTCATCCAGACCATTCAGGAAAATGATACTAATACTATCACTACCGCAGAATCCGGTCATGCTATCATTACTGTAAATGACAGCGTAGGCGGTGGCGATTTGGATGATAAGAATTATGTAATCGGTATTGATGAAGATGCTCTGAAGGGCTTTATTCAGGAAAATACTCAGGACACTAATACCATTACTACCGTAGCGGATGATGGCATGGGTTATATCGGAGTAACCGACGCTATGGATACAGACGGCAACCATAACTATACCGTAGCATTTAACGAAGGCAAGCTCATCGAAACTATTCAGGCAAACGATACCAACACCATTACTACAGTAGCAGATGATGGCAAGGGTTATGTAGTAGTGACCGACGCAATGGATGCGGACGGTAACAACAATTATACCGTAGCTTTTGATGAGAATAAGCTGAACCAGACCATTGAAGCGAAGGATAAGTTCGTTAACGGCGGCAACATCGGTGCAGACGGCAAAATTACTCTTAATGTAAGAAACGGCGAAGATGTTAAGCTGGAGGGCCAGTTGAAGGATGCACAGCTGACTGAAATTGAGAGAGATAAGGCAGCCGGAACCGCTACTTTGGTAGTAAAAGACGGCTACACAGATGCCGAAGTACGCAGACTGACGATTGATGATATCGCAAGCAAGGCACAAAACGATAAAGAGCATGCTGAATTCAGAGAGCATTTCAGCGAACTTGATCATCGTGTTGACAATCTTGGCAGCCGCGTTGACAAGGTTGGCGCCGGTGCTGCCGCTCTCGCAGCGCTGCACCCGATGGATTTCGATCCCGATGACAAACTGACCTTTGCAGCAGGCTACGGCAACTACAAGGGCAAAAACGCTGCTGCGGTAGGCGCATTCTACCGTCCGGATGAAAAGGTTATGCTGAGCGTAGGCGGAACCTTCGGCAACGGCGAGAACATGGTTAATGCAGGCATCTCCTTCTCCCTGGACCGTACCGCACGCGTAAGCAATTCCCGTACAGCGATGGCTAAGGAAATCGTGGACCTGAGAGCGAATGTAGCTAACCTCACCGCATTGGTAGGTCAGCTGACCGCAGGCATGGGCGGCACGATTGAGATGGACAGAATGAAGCTATTCCCGGATGTTCCCGAAAACCACTGGGCTTACGAATACATCGGCCGTCTGGCGGCAGCAGGCATCGTTGAGGGTTATCCTGACGGCATGTTCAACGGCAACCGTATGATGAGCCGCTACGAATTCGCAGCAATGCTGTACAGAGCGCTTGAAAAAGGCGTGAAGCTGGATCACAAGCTGGTTCGTGAATTTGAACCTGAAATGGGCCGCATTCATGTTGCCCGTATTTCCGGTGCGGATGGCGACAGAGGAAAGATTGAACGTGTACGCGTATACGGCGGCGACAATCGTGACCACTACGGCAGCAAGCTGAAATAAGGCTAGATGTATAGCTTGAGCTTTACATAACACTCCCTTTTCTATACTAAAAAGAGGAGAGCACCAAATCCCTTATAGGATTGCAGGTGTTCTCCTCTTACTTTGTTTTACATAGTGTTTGGTTTAATCCCAGCGCTTGAGCATGTCCTCAATAATTTCCTTATTGGTTTTGCGGCGCTTCTTCTCGTAGTTACGGAAGTTGTTATCTCTGTGGTCGGTGGAGTAGTCGGCGTAGTCGAAGTCATCGTCGCTGCGTTCGTAGCTGCGGTTGTAGTCGCCGTGGCCATCGTCCAAGGAGAGGGGGATTTGCTGTGTATAGGTGTAGGGTTGTGTGTACATGATTGACCTCATAGATTTTGGAAGAATTGGCTTTGCAATTAATATATCCTTACGTTTGGCTTTCGCGAGAGCCTCTCCTTGGGGAGAGGTGGCATCGCGAAGCGATGACGGAGAGGGGATTTCTCTAAAGCAACGTTGCTGGCTTTCCCCTCTCAGTCACCCTATCGGGTGACAGCTCCCCCTAGGGGAGCCTTCTCTTGCCCTATTGGTAATGCATCTTGCCTCTCTAATGAAGACCTTGCAGTTTGCGAGTCGTTTTCTTCTTCCCGTTTTCTATTACATATAATTATGCTCTTTTACATGGTCGGAGTGCAGCAGCTGCTCTGCTTTCTCACTCAGCGGTTTTTCCAGGAATTCCTTATAAAGCTCCTGTACATCCGGATTGTTGTGGGACTGGTGCAGAGGACGGTTGCTGTCGATGGCATAGAGCTTATTGCCCAGTACATCGGCACGCTCTTCGCCGTCGTGAATCGGCTGACCGCCGCCGCCAACGCAGCCGCCGGGGCAGGCCATAACTTCCACGAAGTCATAATGAACCTTGCCGGCCTTCAGCTCGTCGAGCAGCTTGCCTGCATTGCCCAGACCGCTTACGGTACAGGTGCGCAGTGTTGCGCCGCCGAGGGTGAATTCACGTACCTTGCGGCCTTCTGTACCGCGAACGTCGGTGAAGGCATCTTCAGGAGCTTCCTTGCCTTCGATTACATGGTAAGCAGTACGCAGTGCTGCTTCCATAACGCCGCCGCTGGCACCGAAGATAACTGCGGCGCCGGTGCTTTGGCCCAGCGGATTATCAAAGGGCAGTTCGCCCAGCATTGCCGGGTTGATATGCTCGGCACGCAGCAGGCGGATAAGCTCGCGTGTGGTGAGTACGATATCTACATCATGGGTACCGCTGCTGCGCATAGAGAAGAGAGCGGCTTCGCGTTTTTTGGAAACGCAGGGCATGATGGAAATAGAGCAGATTTCCTTCGGCTTCAGGCCTTTCTTTTGTGCAAAATAGGATTTTGCCAGCGCACCGAAAATCTGTTGCGGAGATTTGGTGGTGGAAAGGTTAGGCACGAAGTAAGGATGAGTTTTGTTGACATAGCTTACCCAGCCGGGGCAGCAGGAGGTGAACATAGGCCAACTGTGGTCCTGCGGCTTTTGCAGGTGCTCTAACAGCTCACTTGCTTCCTCCATGATGGTAACGTCGGCAGCGTAGCAGGTGTCGAAAACATAGTCGAAGCCGATTTTCTTCAGTGCTGCTACCATGCGGCCTTCGGTTGCCAGCTCTGGCGGCAGGTTAAAGGCTTCGGCCCAGGCGGTGCGTACTGCAGGTGCAACCTGTACTACGGTTACCTTATTGGGATCGGCCAATACGTCATAAATTTTTGGAACATCGTTACGCTCCTTCAGCGCGCCAACGGGGCAGTGGGTGATACACTGACCGCAGAGGCTGCAGTCACTGTCCTCAATGGAAACATTGCCGGCAACGTCTACGGTAGTACGGGCACCGGTGTTCTGCACATCCCAAATATGCAGCTTTTGCACCTTGTCACAAATCTGGACGCAGCGCATGCATTTGATGCATTTTTTGGAATCGCGGATGAGCGGGAACTCCTGGTTCCAGGGAGTGTCGACAACATCGCGCTTATAGGGAATATCGTAAATGCCAAGGTCATTGGCCAAAGTCTGCAGGCTGCAGTTGCCGCTGCGTACGCAGGTTGCGCACATGCAGTCATGCTGGGATAAAATCAGCTCCACGTTGGTGCGGCGGATGCTGCGGGCCTTAGGGGAGTTGGTATAAACTACCAGACCTTCCTGTACCGGAGTGGTGCAGGCGGTAACTACACGGTTCTGTCCCTGAATTTCAACTACGCAGACCTTGCAGGCACTGATTTCGTTGATGCCTTTAAGATAACACAGGCGGGGGATTTCGATGCCGACAGTGGCAGCAGCCTGCATGATTGTTGTCCCCTGGGGAACGGAAACTTTTTGTCCGTCGATTGTCAGGTTTACCATTTTAAGGTTCTGCCTCCTTTCAGTGTGCTGAAGCCGAATTTGTCGCAGCGCAGGCAGCGTCCTGCTTCCTGGCAGGCCTCCTGCTTGGTCATGCCGCATTCAATAGGCTCAAAGGTATGCTTGCGTTCGCCTGCTTCGGTTTCGTGCATCTGGATACGGCCGCAGGGACGTTTATCGTCAATAGACGGGTCGGGAATAACTACATCACAGGAAATGGTGTGGTTATAGCCCAGATATTCATCAATATTAGCGGCAGCAACCTTACCGGCAGCAATAGCACGGATTACGGTTGCAGGACCGGTTACGCAGTCGCCGCCGGCGAAGACGCCTTCATTGTTGGCAAGCTCACTGCTGGAGAGTGCGGAAATAGTACCGCGTTTGATTTTGATGCCGGCTTCTTCGAACGGACGCAGCTCAATGCCCTGACCGATAGCAACAACGATAACGTCGCAGGGAATGCGCTCCAGCTCTACGTCAGCGTGAATAGGACGCGCACGTCCCCAGGCATCGATAGGACCGATGATTTGCGGCTCAGCCCAGAGAGCGGCCACATTACCTTCGGCATCAGCTTCGATGTGATGCGGAGCTTTTAAGCCGTATAGCTCAGCTCCCTCGGCAATAGCACCTTCGATTTCCTCGGGCAGCGCTGTCATATCGTCCTGACGACGGCGGTAGGCGATGATAACCTTTTTGGCACCAAGACGGATGGAGCTGCGGGTGCAGTCCATAGCAACGTTGCCGCCGCCGATAACAACAACGGTTTTATCCTTAAAGTCAGGCATTTTTTCCTCACCGATGTTGCGCAGCATTTCTACCGCACTGATAACACCGTGGGAATCCTCGCCTTCAATACCGATTTTCTTGTCGGTGTGGGCACCGATGGCAATATAAACTGCGTCAAATTCCTCACGCAGCTTTTCGAAGGGGATATCACCCTCCTCGTTGCCGATTCTGGTGTTGAGATGCACTTCTACGCCGGTGGACAAAATAGCGTCCAAATCCTCCTGCAGACGTTCACGCGGGAAGCGGTAAGCAGGAATGCCGTAGCGCAGCATGCCGCCGAGCTTGCTCTTTTCTTCGAACACAACAGCATGATGTCCCATCAGCTCCAGATAGTAGGCTGCGGACATACCGCTGGGGCCGCCGCCGATGATGGCGATACGTTTGTTGGTAGCAGGCTGCTTTTCGGGCAACGGAACGGTGTTGCTGGGCGCATTGTCGACAGCCATACGCTTCAGACCGCGGATATTGATAGGAGCATCAATCATGCTGCGGCGGCAGCGTGCTTCGCAGGGATGCTCGCAGATAAGACCGCAGGCAGTAGGGAAGGGGTTATCCTTGCGGATGAGCTTAACAGCGTCGGCATAACGGCCTGCGCCAACTAATGCAATGTAGCCGGGGATATCAACCTGTGCCGGGCACAAAGCAACGCAGGGGATAGAATGATGGACGTTGACAGAGCATTTGCCCTTCTTTATGTGGTTAATGTAATCTTCACGGAAGCCTTCCAGACCGGCCAAAACCATTTTGGCTGCTTCGAAGCCTATGGCGCAGTCAGCGCTGTTGGCAACATTTTGCGCGGTGCTTTCGATTAAATCCAGAGTGTGCATGTCAGCCTTGCCGACGAGCACGTCATCCATAAGATTCTGCAGCTGCGCGAGGCCTACACGGCAGGGTACGCATTTGCCACAGGTTTGTGCGTGGCAGACTTTGAGGAACGACAGCTGCAGATCAACAGGGCACAGTCCCGGGGGGCTGGCGATGATGTGTCGTTCCAGGTCCTTGTACAAGCGCTCGACCGTAAGCTGTGCTTGGTCGGGTGTTTCGATTCTTAAACGGCTCATAATTTTCCTCCAAAAAGCATACACTAAATATATAAAGGTATAAACTATATTATACAAAAAAAAGCTGATTTTCGCAATAATAAAGAAGATAGTTTTTATGTAACAATCTGAGCAAAACAAGCTCGCAAGCGTTTTTCTGCCTGCTGCCGCAGGCAAGCACGCTTGTAGTGGCAATACTTTTTTTGCCTTGTTTTTTGTGTTATACTAATACTAAGCTTTAGAGCATTAATGTTGTCGGCAAAAGGTTTGTAACCGGCAGCTTAAAATATTGGAGGGGTGGATATGCAGCTTACTGCTACACATTATATCAGCTTGGCTGTGACGCTTCTGGTGACGCTTTTGCCGGGAATTTGGGCAGCCAGAAGGGTTAAGTCTGCTGATGATTATAACGTAGGCGGCCGCAGCTCTGGCGCAGGCCTTGTCGCCGGTACGATTATCGGCACGATTGTAGGCGGCGCTGCTACCGTTGGTACGGCGCAGCTTGGCTTCAAGCTGGGGCTGACGGCTTGGTGGTTTACGCTTGGCAGCGGCATTGCGCTTTTACTGATGGCGGCGTTTTATGCTGTGCCCTTGCGCCGCAGCTCACTGACCACAGTAGCGGAGTATCTCGTTACGGATTACGGCAAGCCTGCGGGGTGGCTGGCGACCTTCAGTGCCTGTGCCGGTATTTTTTTCAGCATCGTGGCGAGCACGCTTACCGCGCTGCATCTGATTGCCGGCTTGTTCGGTGTACCGCTTTTGGCTGCAGCGGCAATTGTTATCGCTGTTACTTTGCTGCTGGTGTTTTTCGGCGGCCTCAGCAGCAGCGGTATGGCTGGGATTTTTAAGATTGTGCTGATTTTCGCCAGCATTTTCGTCGGTGGCGTGCTGGCCTATGCCGATATGGGACATTGGCAGGGCCTGACGCAGAGCTTTGCTGCGTATCCATGGTTCAGCCTTTTCGGACGCGGCGTGGAGGACGGTCTTGTCAGCCTCGGTTCGATGATTGTGGGGGTTATTTCTACGCAGACCTATGTGCAGGCGCTGTTTTCAGCGCGCGATACCAAAACGGCAGCTGTCGGCTGCTGTGCTGCCGCGCTGATAGTAATTCCCGTGGGGCTGCCGTCGGTAATGATCGGTATGTTCATGCATCTGCATCATCCGGAGATAAATTCTATTGACGCACTGCCGCTGTATCTCGTGAACTATCTGCCGCAATGGCTTGGCGGTATCGGTCTGGGCGCTGTGCTGCTTTCGGCCCTGGGCTCAATCGCCGGTCTGGCGCTTGGCGTAGGTACGATGATTTCACGTGATATCGTCAGCAAAATCTGGCTTAAGGCTACGGCTGCAGGCCAGCTGTGGGCAAGCCGCCTGAGCGTGCTGGCCGTTTCTGTCGCTGCGATGGTGTTTGTCTTTATGCACCTTGATTCGTCGGTGCTGGAGTGGAATTATCTCTCCATGGCGCTGCGGGGCAGCGGTATCTTTCTGCCGCTGACGTTCTGCATCTTCTTCCCTGGCAGGGTGCGCGCTTCGATGGGCGTGGCTGCTATGGGCGCAGGCATTTTTGCGGCGCTTTTCTGGAAACATATCAGCCCGTGGGAGATCAACAGTCTGTTGCCGGCGCTCGTGTATAATCTGTTCTTTCTGCTCATCGGTCTGGCGTGGGGTAAAAAAGGGGAATAGAAAAGAAAAAGCTGCTTTTGCAGCAAGCAGTTTGCTTGCAAAAAGCAGCGTAATATGCTATATTATAGACGAAGGACAACCGCCCACGTCGGTGGGTTGCCAAAAGTTTTAAAGCGGAAGAACCGCCCTGTCACTTGGCAAAGATTAAGGGCGGTTTTCCTATGTCTGGTTTATTTACTGAACTGAAAAATAAATGTCAGCAACGCCAGAATGAATACGCCAAAGGCCATCAGGTCCTTAAAGTCGTAGTTCTTCATAGGCATCACCTCCATTCTGTTGGAGAATGATGGCAATGCCCACCCGTAAGCACGATTGTCCAAAGTCTGAATATATTGTAACATAGATAAAGAGAACATACAACGAACGAATTGTGAATTCACGGTTGTATGTTTTTTCAGTTTTAGGCAGGAAATTTATCTGTAATGCTAGAATAGTTTTACATACATTTGCCGCAGATTTGCGCGGCAGCGGTCTTTTAAATTTAAGGAGCAAGAGATGACAAAACGCTTTACTCATTTACATGTACATACGGAATACAGCCTGCTGGACGGCGCTTCGAAAATCCCCGAGCTGCTGGCCTATGCCAAGGAACTGGGCATGGACAGCCTGGCGATTACCGACCATGGCGCAATGTACGGCGCAGTGGAATTTTATCAGGAATGTACCAAGGCAGGCATCAAGCCGATTATCGGCTGCGAGGTTTACCTGTCCAAGGGCTCGCATCTGGAAAAAAATAACCGCGGCATGTACCATTTAATTTTGCTGGCGGAGAACGATACAGGCTACCATAACCTGATGAAAATTGTCAGCATTGGTCAGCTGGAGGGCTTTTATTATAAACCACGCGTAGACAAGGACGTGCTGCGTACCTATCACGAGGGCGTTATCTGCCTCAGTGCCTGCGTTGCCGGCGAGGTGCCGCAGATGATTCTGCAGGACAACCTGGAGGGAGCACGTCGCTGCATTCAGGAATATA
>ERZ827496.4822-NODE-4822-length-10096-cov-3.537496_pt1 | contig 10096 bp, 6 predicted proteins | sample MGYA00519769_ERZ827496 | MGnify/ENA primary metagenome ERZ827496 (study PRJEB31778, sample SAMEA3449327) | human gut metagenome | biome: human gut; feature: human-associated habitat; material: faeces | place: United Kingdom | collected 2010/2012 ...
TCCGGGAGCACAGGTTAAGAACAGCCTTGTTGCCAGCGGATGCATTATTAATGGTACGGTAGAGAATTCTGTTCTTTTCAAAGACGTATTTGTAGGAAATAACTGCGTTATCAAGAACTCCGTGATTTTAAACAATGTATATCTGGGGGACAATACACATATTGAGAACTGCATTGTTGAGAGCCGAGATACTATTCGTGCAAATTCGTACTTCTGCGGCGAGGGCGAAGTAAAGATTGTCGTAGAGAAAAATGAGAGATATGTATTATGATATCCAAGGGTTTAAAAGCCAAAAGTAAAAATGAAAAGAGTCGGATAGATTCGGTAAATCGAAAGGAGCTAATTATATCATGAATATTACTGACGTGCGCGTGAGAAAGGTAGCAAAAGAAGGGAAGATGAAGGCAGTTGTTTCTATTACAATTGACGATGAATTTGTAGTGCATGATATTAAAGTGATTGAAGGAGAAAAAGGTTTATTTATTGCAATGCCAAGCCGCAAAGCAACTGATGGGGAATACCGCGACATCGCGCATCCAATCAATTCTGCAACCCGTGACAGAATCCAGACTATCATTCTGGACAAATTTCAGGAAGTTATGGACGCAGAACCGGAAGAGGCTACAGCAGTTGAATGACCGGTGAGGAATAATCAGTAAAATCAAGAATGATGGGCACTGCTTCAAAGAGAAGCAGTGCCTTTTATATTGGAGAAATTGTCAGTGCACAAATATCAGAAGCTTTCTCTTATGTGGAATAATTATTTTGGATATGCCAGAGGAGTGATTATATATAAGGGTTGTATACAATGGGGGAAAATGTGAAATATTACGTAATTATTACAAAAGTTAATAAAAAGTGTTGCTTTTTTTACGAAATATGGTATACTAGCATTCAGATTAAGTAGAAAGGTGATTAATTTATGAAGAAAAAAGTTTTTTCATTACTGCTGGCTGGAATGCTTACTTTTTCCATGGGAACAACTGCATATGCAACAGAAGATGCGATCGCTGATATGCAGGCGCAGAAACAGGAAGCAGAAGCCGGACTTGCACAGGCGCAGGCAAATATCAGCAGCCTTGAGAGCAAGAAGCAGGAGCTGGAGAACTATCTGTCTGATTTAAATACACAGTATGAAGATCTGACCAATGAGATCTCAGATCTCAGCTTACAGGCTGGAGAGAAAGAGAATGAACTGAATCAGCTCCATACAGAATTAAAGAAAGCAAAGAAAGCATTAAACAAACAGTATGATGATATGAAACTTCGTATTCAGTACATGTATGAAAACGGAGGTACATCTGCGCTGACAACTTTACTGTCATCCAAAGACCTGGCTGAATTTCTTAACAATGCAGAGAGCGTTGCAAAGATTTCCCAGTATGACAGAAGTATGCTGGAAAAATGTGAAAATCTCCAGAATACGATAAAGGATCAGGAGAATACTGCAAAAGAAGAGAAAGCATCTATTGATGAACTTCTTGCAGAGAGAGCATCCAAACAGCAGGAAGTTCAGAACCTTGCAGCAAGTACAAGCGACAATATTTCCTCATATGTAAACCAGATCAGTGCCAGCCAGGAAGAGGCGGCAGCATTGACAGCAGAGATTAATAATGCAGATAACAGCATTGCCCAGCTGGTACAACAGGCAGAAGAGGAAAAAGCAGCCAGGGAAGCAGCTCAGGCGAAAGCAGAGGCAGAAGCTCAGGCAGCACAGGAACAGGCATCTGAAGACAGTTCAGAGTCTGAGTCTTATGATACAGATTCTTCAGATGAGGCATCTTCTGAAGATACTACTTATGAGGAGTCTGATTCTGAAGATTCCTACAGTGAAGACAGCGATTCTTCCTATGACGAAAATACAGACACCAGTAATTCAGAAGATACATCTGACAGTTCTACATCAGATGATAGCCAGTCATCTTCAGAAGCTTCAAGTTCCAGCCAGGGAAAATATCTTGGTAATTTTACACTGACTGCATACTGTAACTGTGCACAGTGCTGCGGTACAGCAGGTAATCTGACAGCCAGTGGAACAGTTCCGACAGCAGGACGTACAGTAGCTATGGCAGGTGTTCCATTCGGGACACAGCTTCTGATCAATGGAAATGTTTACACAGTAGAGGATCTGGGAACGCCTTACGGACATGTAGATATCTACTGTAACAGTCATTCTGAAGCATTGAGTTTCGGACTTCAGTCAGCAGATGTTTATCAGCTGAACTAATTGATAAAAGATATTCTGATTAAAAGAACTCTGGTCAAACAGGGTTCTTTTTGTGTTTTCTACAAAGGCGTCCGCCTTGTATATTCAGATGCATAATGATAGAATTATTACTACGGTCGGTGCTAAACGTGTGCCACTGGCACACAGCACTTTCATTATATATTGTAAAATATTATGGAGATAAAATATGAGGATTTGTGGCTTTAATAAAACAACATTACTGGATTATCCCGGAAAAGTAGCCAGCACCATATTTTTGGGAAGCTGTAATTTCCGCTGTCCATTCTGCCAGAACAGTATATTGGTAACAGCACCCGGAGAACAGCCGGACTATAGTCAGGATGAGCTGTTGGCATTTCTGCGAAAGAGAAAAGGAATTCTGGATGGGGTCTGCATTTCTGGAGGAGAGCCGACGTTATCTGATGATCTGGAAGAATTTTTGAGAAAAATTAAAGAGTTGGATTATGCTATCAAACTGGATACTAATGGTTCACGACCGGAGATTGTGAAACATCTGGCGAAAGAAGGCCTGATCGACAAGGTTGCCATGGATATTAAGGCCTGTCCGGATAATTATATGAATCTGACGGGAATTGAGAAACCGGATATGGACAGTATCTTTGAAACAGTAGATTTTCTGCTTCAAGGAACTCTTGAGTATGAATTTCGAACTACAGTGGTCAGAGAACTGCACACACAGCAAGATTTTGAAGAAATTGCTCAGTGGCTTAAAGGTGCCAAAGAATATTATCTCCAGGCTTATAAGGACTCTGACGGAGTCCTCAAGCCGGGATATGGAAGTTATACTTTTGAAGAACTTCAGAGCTTTCAGAAGATTCTTCAAAGGACAATTTTATCTGTGGGAATCAGGGGCATCGATTAAGCGATACCAGTACCCCCCGCGGGCTTTGGGTATCTCTACATAGTTGCTTTCCTTGAAATAAGGAAAACCAAACATGTTTGCCATAAAACGCTCCTGCTGATTATATCCTCCCGGAACTCCCAGAATGTACTGTCCATTATTTCTTTGTCCCAAAAGCAAATGACCGAAATTATAATGTCCATACTGAATAAAACGGTTATTGCGCAGTGCGCAGTAGTGACGAGGGAAACGCTTCAGGTCATTGAGATGTATTTTCCATGCAGCAGCCAGTTCACCATCTGAGAATGGTGAGAATGTGGCAGCTGGTTTTGGGGTTACGGAAGCCTGAGATTTTATTTTTTCTGAGACTATAGGCGATGCAGATTCTTGTTCAGATTCATCATGAGGTGTAAATGTCGGTGTATCAGTATTTTCGGAAATATTGTCAGGCAGTGATGCTTCCATGCTTTTAGAAGGCACTGTAGGTACAGCTGCTTCTATGTTATTTTCATTTGGATTATAGACAATAGTTTGTGCGTTATCTGCAGCTTCATCAGGTATTGAAAATTCTTGTATAGTGGCAGTGGCAGGAGAATTCGCCATATCAGAAGACCTGTCGATAATTAAGTCTGCATTTGGCATATTGGAAGCAGAGCTGTTTTTACTTGTTTCGTTAGCGGGTACATCTGGTGATTGTGCGTTCTTTTCTGCGGCAGGAATAGGGTTCAGTTCTCGGAAGTTTTCCGGTCGGATAGGCTGGTCATCCCACTCAGTGCCAAAGAAACCGCCTGTATCTGTGACGATGATCATTCCGCCCATTTTGCCAATCGAAACGCCGGACGAATTCATATTCATTGCATCTGTGGTGATCAGACATTCCACAACTTCTTTTTCGGTTTCGCAATTGTCCAGCAGAATTCCATTGATTAATCCATCCTTTCGGGTAAACCCGTAAACTTTGCATCCGATATCTTCAGGCAGTCCCTGACAATGCAGATGTACTTCTACAGAACATTGCTGGTCCTTCACCTCAACTTTAATGAAACCACAATTACTGCCTTTTTTTCCGTTTTCATAGTCATATACATATGCGATAAAACGCCGATATCCAGCCAAAATCTTTCCTCCGTAAAACCAGATTCAATAATGTATATGACCTTTACAAAAAAATATTCGAAAAAATATAAAAAATTGGAAAAAATCTATTGACAAACTGCAATTTTATTAATATAATATCACTTGCATTGACGAAGCGTGGCTCAGTTTGGTAGAGCGCTGCGTTCGGGACGCAGAGGTCGTGGGTTCGAATCCCGTCGCTTCGACTAGCGTAAGAAAGCCTGGAAATGATAAGTTTCCAGGCTTTTTTGTTGTGCGTTGAAGAGTCATAGCTGAATTAGTATTAGTTAAAAACTTTTAAAAGAATTTTGTAATCTATTTTGCGTATGTATTAATCCTCCGGTTATGGTATAATTAAAAACAATATGGACAATTTTTACTGACGGTAAAAAGTTTGACCATAAATATATTGTAACAGGAGAATACAAAAGTGAAAAAGAAAAAGTTAGCAATTGTTCTGGCAGTAGTGCTGGCAGCTTCTCCGGCGCTTTCAGCAGCAGGTGCAGAATTTTCCAACGGTGAAGAAACAACAGTAGAGGCAGGGGCAGAAGATCTGTTTTCAGCAGGAGAGGAAGGAAATACGAAAGAAGAAAGTACAGATTTTTATGTGCCAGAAGATGAAGCACCTACAGCAGGATATGTATGGGGCCAATATTGTGCTGCTACAAGTATCAAGATTAAAACAAAACCCAATAAGACAAAATTTTGGAGAGGGATTGATATTGGCAGCCAATTTGATCTTGACGGTATGACTGCAGAAGTGACATATGAAGATGGAGAAACAGCTACAATCACGGGAGGTGCGTATGGAGATGAGCGTGAAAATACGTATAGAATAGTTTGCACATCTGTTGATACAGGTGAGGAAGTTACAGATTATGAAAATATAAGTGCAGGAAATTATAATCTGTCCATTGTCAGCGGAAATGGTGTAAGCAGTGATTTAGTTCCAATTAAGATAGCGCTTCCAGAGGAAGCGCCTGAATTAAGGCAGAGTTCGTCTAAACAATGCACTACAACTGTAGAGACAGAAGATGGAAGAGCTGTTGCAAAGATTAATACACAGTATGGTACAGGATGCAAAATAACATCACCGGATGTAGATGAGGTAGACATTTATGATTCTGAGTTTAATTGGGTTACCCGCTCTGAACTGGAAGAGGGAACTACTTATTATGCGGTAATATGTACAACGGCAAAAAATGCGACTTTTAACGTAGAGTATCCCAGTGAAATTGTATCTCTGGAATTTTTAAAAGAACCTACATGCAAGTTTGTATATGAAGGAACAGAACCATATAACAAATTTTATTTGCCTGGCGGTCAAATTAAAGTAACATATGCCAGCGGAACAACTGAGATTTTGTCAACGGGAGAATCACAGGTAACTAAGTTCGGAAATCTGCTTGAAGCCGTGTGCGATTGGAATGATGGTTCCGGTTCCGATTATTATGGCGGTCATCCTCCTGTGGGAACGTACAATGTATATTATAGAATAAAAGATACAGACAAAGAAGTGTGCATAAAAAATATAGAAGTAAAACCGGTAGAGGAAATACCGGAAGTTAATGTAAAAGGTTTGACTGTAACAAATTGTACGGGAAATAAACATGCATGGATCAGATTGAAAACAGGTGCAACTGGAAAGTGTAAAATTGCAATTTCAGATGGATATTATATAAATGTATATGAATACCAAAGAGAGCTTCGCTCAATGAAGGAGTCTTATGAGTATGGCGGATATAATGGAGATGAAATTGAATTTGCACCGAATACTATTTACTATCTGATGGCAGATGATGTAAAAAAAGATGAAGTAACATTTACAATTACTTCAGACGATCAGCCTTTGCCACAGATCAGTGAAGGAGAAATTTCAATATCTTCGGAATGCATATACACAGGAGATGAAGTGACTCCGGCTGTAACTGTAATCTATGCGGGAACAAAGCTAAAAGAAGGTGAAGATTATACAGTTTCTTATATTGACAATGTAGAAATGGGAACGGCTGCTGCAGTGGTTACCGGAAAAGGAAAATATGGCGGTGAAGTAGTAAAAACTTTCAAGATTGTTCTTGGAAAACCGGAAATTACTTCTCTGACAGAAACGAATGATAAGAATGTGTTGATTAAATGGTCAGAAGTTTCCGGTGCAGACGGATATTATGTTTGGCGTTCAGATGGAATAGCATGGGAAAAACTTAATGATACTTATAAAAATGTTTATACTGATGATAGTGTGCAGCTGGGATCTACATATACCTATAAAATAGAAGCATATACTTTTAGTGAAACCCATACAGAGTCAGAAGAAAAAAGTATAACAATTTCTGCAAAACCGACAGAAATTCCGACTCCGGAGCCGGAGTTGAAGGATATTTCTAATTGCGAAATTTCATTCCCTTCTCAGGTAGTATGCACAGGGGAAGCACTCACTCCGTCTGTAGAAGTAATCTATAATGATAAAAAGCTGAAAGTAAATGAAGATTATATAGTTCGTTATGAGAATAATACAGATTTGGGGACAGGATATATTCACATCTGGGGAACAGGAAATTATACAGGTTTTATTGAGAAAACTTTTAAAATCATTCTTGCAACTCCTGAATTAACAGTTTCTACAACAGACGATTTACATGTGAAACTTTCCTGGACTTCAGTTCCAAAGGCACAGAAATACAAAATTTACAGTATAGAAGAAAGTGAATGGGGAAACTGGCAGGAAATAAAGCTGCTTTCCGGGGACCAGACAGAATATGTAGATCAGACTACAACAAGAGGAGGAACGTACAGCTATAAAGTATGCCCGATCATTCCGTATACAAATGATGATGGCCCTTTTTCTGAGGTGAAAACAGTAACAATTCCAATCGACTCTTCTTCCGTGCTTGGCACTCCTGTTCTTCTGAAGGCAGAACAGGTTGAAAATACAGCGGCTGTAAAGTTTGAGTGGACAAAAGTTGAAGGTGCAGATGGATATGATATTTATGTAAAATCAACAGGTCAGAATGGTGAAGAAACATGGGGAAGAATTGCGCGAGTTACAAATTCTCTTGAATACACATATGAAAGCAGAGCTATCAGAGAAGGTGTGACATTCTCTTATAGAATGCGTGCATATATATCTGGAGCAGTAAGGGATGGATACAGCTATCCGTCAGAGATAAAGACAGTAGCGATTAAATCAGTGATTACTCCGCCTTCACCGACTCCAACAGAGAAACCATCGCAGAAACTGCAGACTCCAGTTATTAGTGCAGCTGGGTTATCTGGAATGAACTGTGTGAAACTTACTTGGAAAAAAGTAACAGGTGCGCAGAAATATTATATTTACAGGAGTACAGATGGCAAAAAGTGGGAGACTGTAACTTCAACAAAGGCAACGACATATACAGATACAAACTTAAAGAAGGGAATTACTTATATTTATAAATTACGTGCATATTCAACAAAGGCAAATCCAAGTAAGTATAGTTCCTATTCCAAAACAAAATCTGTATTGGTACCTTTGATGCTTGGTAAACCATCATTGACAGTAGTTAAATCCGGAACAAAAGATTTGAAGCTGATTTGGAAAAGGGTTACAAATGCTCAAAAATATGTGATCTATCGTTACGACAAAAATAAATGGGTAAAAATTAAAACAGTAGGTTCAGGTACATTAAGTTATATTGATAAAAATAAGAAAAAAGGAACTACATATAAATATAGAATACGTGCATACTCATCCAAAGCAGCGCCTAATAAATACAGTGCGTATTCAACCACGAAATCTATAAAACGTTAAAATTCAGTCGAACGGATAAAGTATTTTCCTTGTGGCTTGCTTATAAACCCCGGAAATTTTGTATATAATACAAGTTTTCGGGGTTTTCCGTATAAAGAAAAGTAAAAAAGAATAGTTACTGTTCACGCTGTGCCCAGTAACACGCTTCGCGCTGCAGAAAAGATGAACCTCCTTGCGCAAAGCCCAAGGAGTATCGTTTGCTTCGCAAACTTAATTTATGCTAATCGCATAAATTCGCGCCATATGTTTCGGGATTTTGGCATATTCATGCCAAAACACTTCGCGGGACAGTGGCGTGTGAAAAGTAAAAAAAGAATATTCAATTATTGAAAATTTGAAGTATATTATAGTTGATTTTAAAAAGTATTTTTGCTATTGTTAAAGCATCTGATAAGTGGTATGTCTGGAATGAATGTTCCGGGCTATTTTTATGTGAAATGTAAAGCTGCTAATATTGAAGGCAGCGGGGTATAAGTTATATGGTATGTTCATTTTGAACAGGTTTCGGCAATAACAGAAAGGAAGGCAGAAGTTGACAGATCAGGAACGTTTTATGAAAGAAGCCATCCGTCAGGCGAAGAAGGCGGAAGCTCTGGAAGAGGTACCGATTGGCTGTGTGATCGTATATGAAGGTAAGATCATTGCGCGCGGTTACAATAGAAGAAACACGGATAAAAATACACTTTCTCATGCTGAGTTGAATGCAATCCGCAAAGCAAGCAAAAAGCTTGGTGACTGGCGGCTGGAAGGGTGTACGATGTATGTAACACTGGAACCGTGTCAAATGTGTTCGGGAGCTCTTGTTCAGTCCAGAATTGATGAAGTGGTAATTGGATGTATGAATGCTAAGGCTGGATGTGCAGGATCTGTTATGAATCTCCTGCAGGTAGATGGCTTTAATCATCAGGTAAAGATTACACAGGGAGTTCTGGAAGAAGAATGTTCTGCAATGTTGTCTGATTTTTTCAGAAGACTTCGTGAGAAAAAGAAACAGGAAAAAGCAATCAGAAAAGCAGAACGGGAGAAACTTGAAAATCAGCAAAATTCAAAAGAGGAAGATAAATAATGAGTAAAGATATGACAAATGATATGACCGTCGGAAATCCGGTGAGCCTGATCATAAAATTTATGATTCCTATGTGCCTGGGAAATCTTTTCCAGCAGTTTTATAACATTGCGGATTCTATTGTTGCCGGAAAATTTATCGGTGTGAATGCACTTGCGGCGATTGGAAGTACCGGTTCCCTGATGTTTTTTGTGACTGGTTGGTTAAATGGACTTTGCAGTGGATTTGCGATTATTATAGCTCAGATGTTTGGTGCCAAAAAAATTGACAGAATGCGACATTATGTTGCGATGTCCATTTATCTGATGGCAGCGTTTTCTATTGCGATGACAATAGGATTCAGTATTGCAAATAAACCGATTCTGCACCTGATGAATTCACCGGAAGAAGTGTTCAGTGACGTAACTGCATACATGGGAATTATATATGCAGGACTTATTATTACAGGAGCATATAATGCACTTGCTGCATTTTTGCGTGCGTTGGGTGATTCCAAATCACCATTATATTTTCTGATTATTTCGGCTGTGATCAATGTGATTCTGGATGTCATATTTATTGCGTTTTTTGGAATGGGAGTAGAAGGATGCGGCTATGCTACAGTAATTGCACAGGGGATTTCTGCTGTATGCTGCCTGATTTATATTGTAAAAAGATTTCCAATCCTTCACCTGGAACGAAAGAACTTTGAAATATCCTGGGATAGTTTTGGAAGACTTCTCAAGCTTGGAATCCCTATGGGGCTGCAGTTCTCCATTACGGCGATCGGAACCATTATTGTCCAGAGTGCCGTTAATATTTATGGGCCTGTACATATGGCCGGATTTTCAGCGGCGGGCAAAATTCAAAATATTTTTGCTACAGTATTTACATCGTTTGGTGCGACTATTGCAACTTATGTGGGACAGAACCGCGGTGCGGGAAAGATGGATCGTGTGAAACAGGGGGTGCGTTATACACAGTTAATGATCTGGGGATGGAGCATTTTTGTTATGTTTTTGATGTTTTTCTTTGGAAAATATCTGACATATCTTTTTG
>ERZ827496.4838-NODE-4838-length-10058-cov-3.247626_pt1 | contig 10058 bp, 7 predicted proteins | sample MGYA00519769_ERZ827496 | MGnify/ENA primary metagenome ERZ827496 (study PRJEB31778, sample SAMEA3449327) | human gut metagenome | biome: human gut; feature: human-associated habitat; material: faeces | place: United Kingdom | collected 2010/2012 ...
ATTCCGATTTTTGATGTTTTCAGAGTGTTTATTGTCCGAATAAAACATGGTAAATCGCCTTTTCTTCCGGATAAAAATACGCTATGACCTTTTCACAGCAATCCATTGCCTGTTGCAGCGAATTTGGATTGTCCTCCGCATAGGTTGTTTCCGAATCAAATTCGCCCGGCGCAAAAAATACGCTTTGGTATTTCATTTTATCCGTCCGCTTATCCTGCGGAAAATGATACTGTCCACCCAAATAGACGTGTTCATTTTGTTCCGTACGGTCTGGAATACTGATTGTTCCCACCGTACTTTCCGCATTGTTTAGATAGCTGAAAAGCCCGCTTTCCTCGTATTCAATCGACCAACCGTCACTGTTCTCGCGTTTGAGTGGGTACTCTTTCCTATTCAATGCGTCGTTTTCTACCGCATTGTACGCTTCCACCGTTACGATCGGCATAGCTTCTACTTCCGGCACGATGATCGGCACATCGACCCCAATCGTCCGCCCATACGCTTCGTAGGTCTGCGTCCAGCGTCCAATCATCTCAACCTGCTGACGAAGCTCCGAAATGGACACCATGTCGCCGCTTGCCAATACCAGCGTCGGCACAATCATCAAAACACAGAACAAAAATGTTATTTTTCTCATTGTGTATCCTCCCATGTGATAACCCGCGGACAGTAAGCCAGCTCTTGTTTTTTTATCAAATAAGGCTCTATCTGTCCAGTTTGAGCATTAATCACAAGTTGCTTATAATAATACTGCTTTCGTTCATCCGGAATCTGCTCAGATTTTTTCAATTCTTCCTTTGCAGACTCTGTATAATCACACTCACACATCCAAACCGGATAAATCGTATATATATTTTCCCCTTCATCACTGAAATAGACGCAATATCCCAATTTCAAAGCATATATTTTCCTAATCTTTCCCTTTTCAATTTCCTTTTCCAAGTTATTTATAATTACATCAACATTTTTTAGCGGTACATCTTCTTCAATTTTATTTACTCTTTTCAGCCATGCTGTATCTAGTTCAAATCGGCTTTTATTCATAAACTCAAAATAATTATCTCTCACACGCCATAGCTTTACATTTTTTCGCCAAAAATCGTTTACACCCTTTTTGCCTTTATCAGAAGCCAAATCCAAGGAAAGTCTATCTCCAACATCTACATAAATTGGAATTCCGTCCATCATTTCTCTAATACTCAGATTATATGTTCCTGACGGATAATCTTCTACATAATCTCGGAGATTATAATCATCTATCCCTTTAACTTTATGCAACCGCGAACGTAGTTCCACACGCTCCACCGTAACAGCCGGTTCTTCGGGGTAGAAATAACCGATAATCTTCTCAAGATTCGTTACAGCGTCTTCCAGCGATGCAGGATTGTCCTCTGCGTAGGTATACACCTGCTCAATCTCATATGGATAAAAAAATTCACTCGTGTACTTTGTATTCAGATTATGCTCATCTCTTGGCGAAGAATAGTTCGCATTGAAGTTCACCTCTTCAAAATCATCGAGATCCGATGCCTTTGCTTCTCCTGTTATGCCTTCTTCTAAAAGCAAATTAGACTCCGCATACACTGAACAGCATCCGTCTTCTCCGATTTTCTCCAGCATAGTTCCATCTCTGGTTAAACGCCGCTCGTATACCGCATAGTATGGCTCAACCGAAAAAACAGGAAATTCTTCCACTTCAGGAACTATAATGGGGATATCCACTTGCACCGTTCTTCCTTTTGCTTCATAGCTCTCATTCCAACTTCTTCTTTGGTTTTGGAGTTCTTTAATTCCATACATGTTATTTTCCGATTCTCCTTGTGCAAAGAAGAACACCTCTAATAAAACAGTGATTAAAAAAAACAGCGTTTTTTTCATAATTTTCTTGTATGATAAATACGGAAGCGAAAATCATACTTTCCTTTCTTTTTCATTGACCAGCGACTAAGATACATTCAGATGCTGTGGACTACTTATTAATTTCTGTAGTTCAACTACTTTAAGGAGTGTATAGCCGTTACATCATCTGAATTGTTCATTAGCTGGATGTGACAGCGGCGGTTAAGACCATAGCTGAGCACTGATTTCAATCAAGTCTACGATGATAATTGTTGGTGGATACCACGGTATCAGACTTTATGAAAGGGAGGTACAACCTCATGATTTACGTCGGCATTGACATTGCCAAGCTCAACCATTTCGCTTCCATCATCTCGTCTGACGGCGAAGTGCTCATAGAACCGTTCAAATTCTCAAACGACAGTGGCGGCTTCCGTTTGCTGCTGTCCAAACTGGATCAGTTTGAATCAGACAGCCTCGTCATTGGTCTTGAATCAACGGCTCACTACGGCAATAACCTTGTCGAATTCCTCGTTTCCAGGCATTTTCATGTTTGTGTCATTAATCCGATCCAAACGTCTGCCATGCGAAAAAACAACATTCGCAAGACAAAAACGGATCGCATTGACACGCTTCTGATTGCCAAGACCCTTATGGTGCAGCCTCATCGGTTCTATGATAAGCAGGATATTGATCTCATGCACCTCAAGAACCTCGGTCGTTTCCGTCAGGTACTTATGAAGCAGCGTACTTCTGCAAAGATTAAGCTGACTTCTTTTCTGGATCAGGCTTTCCCTGAACTTCAGTATTTCTTCAACGGAATTCACCATAAATCGGTCTATTCGCTTTTGAAAGAGGCGCCGTCGCCGGAAAAGATTGCTTCCATGCACATGACTCATTTGGCTCATCTTCTTGAAACAACCTCTCATGGCCACTTTAAGAAAGATAAAGCTCAAGCTTTAAGAATTCTTGCGCAGAAATCTGTCGGTTCCAGCGACAGCTCCATTTCTATTCAGATCACCCAGACCATTGAGCAGGTCGAGTTACTGGATAGCCAGATTCACGATGTCGAAGCCCAAATCACGACTATCGTCAAATCGTCAGGCTCCGTCATCCTCACCATTCCCGGCATCAGCTGTATCGAAGCCGGGATGATCCTTGGCGAAATCGGCGATATTCATCGCTTTTCTTCACCTTCCAAACTGCTGGCCTTTGCGGGACTGGATCCTTCCGTTTACCAGTCCGGCAATTTCAATGCCAGCCATACTAGAATGTCCAAACGTGGTTCCTGTGTCCTTCGTTACGCTCTCATTTATGCTGCTCACAACATCGTCCGTAACAACGACGTGTTCCGCAGTTTCTATGATGCCAAGCGTTCTCAGGGTAAGAATCACTACAACGCCTTGGGGCATTGCGCAGGAAAACTGGTTCGCGTTATCTTCAAAATGCTGACCGATAACGTTGCCTTCTGTCTTTCCTGATCCTCGTTAATTCTTCTTTTCAAAAAGCCCTCTCTAAAGGGTTTGTTTAAGTTACCCTTTTGACTGCTTCTTGGCTTTTTTATTTATTCGCTATTTGGGGCTTGACTTTTCATAGCTGGTCTCCTTATAATATAATGAAGCAGGAATCTGCTTCATTATATTTATAACATTTACTTATTCACATCATAACGACCATTCAGCGTAATTCTGCTAATGCCATCATTGTTATAATAGTTTGTATTTCCACGCGCCGATACGGTATAAAAGATCCTACTTTTAATATTATTATTCTGAATCGGAACACTCAGACCCTGCGTACACCACTTCGAGCCACGCGTTGTATTCGTTTTCACTTCAATGCCACGGAAGTGATTGGTATATTCGTCCGTATCCACGTTATCATGATGATACACATAGATAGCTGCCTGCGTTCCGGATTTCTGTTCTCCCACTTCGTCGGCTTTCGTGTAGTTCGTCGTGCTATTACACCAAACCGGAATGCCAAATGACGCCGCACTCGCTACGCTTGCCAAGCTCACCAGCATCGCAATCGCCAAAGCCAACGCTACCATTTTCTTCATAATTTTTTCCTCCTTTTAGTTCTCGTCGCTTGTGTTGTCAACCCTCCATCTCAGTGGTGTACTTTTTTGATTCTTGCGGACACCATCGCTTTCAGCGACGGAGCTTCCCAGCTTATTTGCAAGAATCATTTTTTGTACCCACCTTCTTCATAAGCCATTGGAATCGACCTCCTTTTTTCTTTATTTTACATGATATTTTTCTTTTCTCCTAGGCTTGTTGCGAAATCCCCTTTTTTCGACGCGAATTTCATTTTAGATACTCTTTAGGCTCACTTTAATGATTCCCATTACAGTTCTCCTTTACAATTCATGGCATTAGCATAACGCACTTCATAATATATATCAACATTTTTATTTAGCATTTAACCTATATTGGGATTAACAGTTACCATGTCACAACCGTTGGACAATATATTTGTTTCTCATCTGTTATCACCATCGGTTCAATTTCACTAGTTTGTGCATTTATTACAATTCTCTTATAGTATGGTTGTTCTCTATCGTCAGTTACCCAGCTTAACGGACGCAATTCTTCTTTTGCTGATTCAACATAAGCACATTCGCATATCCAAATCGGATATAATACATATCCAGTTTCATCCAATTTATCGAAATAAACACAATATCCTAATTTCAGTGCATATACATTTCTAATATTTCCTGCAAGTATCTTTTCCTCGATTTTCTTTATAATTACATCTATATCTTTTAATGGAACATCTTCTTCTATAACATTTGACTTTTTCATCCAAATAGAGTTTAACATAAAACTCTTCTCATTCATAAATTCAAAGAAATTAGATGCTATTCCTGTTATTCTCACCTTTCTTTTCCAAAGCTCTGGTTTTTTTTTCGTCAATTCAGGGGACATTTTTCCTCCTACATCCATATAAATCGGTATCCCATTCATCATTTGACGAATACCTAAATTATATGTTCCACTCAAGTAATCTGATACATAATCTCCCAATATATAGTCGTCCATTCCTTCTACTTGATGAAGTCTTGACCTGAGCTCTACTCTATCCACACATACGCTTGACTCTCCGGGGTAAAAGTACTCAATGATTTTCTCAAGATATTTAATAGCTTCTTCTAGGGAGATGGGATTATCCTCCGCATATACACTAGACAATTCTCTTTCATATGGATAAAAAATTTCATTTGTATATTTTGTTTTTGAATTTTGCTTATTAAATGGTGCTGAGTAATCTACCAACATTCCTGCCCTTTCATAATCATCCAAATCTAAAACTTCCACTTTTCCTCTTTCCGTCTGTTCTTCACCCATATATGATAAAAGTTCGCAGTCCTCATAAACTGAATACCATCCCTCTTCACCTATCTTTTCCATCGGTTCTACTCTGCTCACCAAACATTGCCCATTTACCGCATAATATGGTTTTACTGATATTACAGGAATCTTCTTTACATCTGGAATAACAATCGGAACATCAACATCTATTCTCCGTCCATTTGAATTATATTCGCTTTTCCACTCGCTTCTTTTCGCACAGATTTCCCTTATATTGTTCATATCGTTTTCTGCCAAGCAGCATGTCCACAAAAACATGAGCATACTCATCAAACATATGCATATTCTTCTCATACTTTCTCCTTGTTTTTCAATAATCAAATATCATGAGGCAAATCGCCTCATGATACTTAAAATCTTACAGATTTACATTGTAAGAGCCATTCAACCAAATTCTTTCAATTCCATCATTATTATAGTAATTAGCATTTCCACGAGCCGACACCGTATATCTCTGCCCTTTTTTAATGTTGTTATTCTGAATCGGAACATTCAAGCCCTGCGTGCACCACTTTGATCCTCGAGTCGCATAATTAGAATCGACTTCGATACCACGAAAATGATTAGTATATTCCGTCGTATCTACATTATCATAGTGCCTTACGTAAATAGCTGCATGCGTATCATTCAACTTCTGATCGCCTTCAGAATCTGCCATCGTATAATTCGTCGTACTATTGCACCACACAGGAGTATCAAAATTCTTAGCACTCGCTACGCTCGCCATCCCTGCCATCATTGTTCCTGCCAAGACTAACGCTACCATTTTCTTCATAAATTTGTTCCTCCTTTGATTCTTGTCGCTTATATTGTCAATCCTCCGTTTTCGTGGTATACTCTTTTCGATCCTTGCCGACACCATCGCTTTCAGCGACGGAGCTTCCCAGCTTGTTTGCAGGGATCATTTTTTGTACCCACTTTCTTCATAAGCCATTGGAATCGACCCCCCCTTTTTTCTTTATTTTACATGATATTTCCTTCTTCACCTAGCCTTGTCGCGAAATTCCCTTTTTTCGACGCGAATTTCATTTTGGATACTCTTTAGGCTCACTTTAATGATTCCCATGTGATAATTTGTGGGCAATACGCCAGTTCTTGTTTTTTTATCAAATAAGGCTCTATCTGTCCAGTTTGAGCATTAATCACAAGTTGCTTATAATAATACTGCTTTCGTTCATCCGGAATCTGCTCAGATTTTTTCAATTCTTCCTTTGCAGACTCTGTATAATCACACTCACACATCCAAACCGGATAAATCGTATATATATTTTCCCCTTCATCACTGAAATAGACGCAATATCCCAATTTCAAAGCATATATTTTCCTAATCTTTCCCTTTTCAATTTCCTTTTCCAAGTTATTTATAATTACATCAACATTTTTTAGCGGTACATCTTCTTCAATTTTATTTACTCTTTTCAGCCATGCTGTATCTAGTTCAAATCGGCTTTTATTCATAAACTCAAAATAATTATCTCTCACACGCCATAGCTTTACATTTTTTCGCCAAAAATCGTTTACACCCTTTTTGCCTTTATCAGAAGCCAAATCCAAGGAAAGTCTATCTCCAACATCTACATAAATTGGAATTCCGTCCATCATTTCTCTAATACTCAGATTATATGTTCCTGACGGATAATCTTCTACATAATCTCGGAGATTATAATCATCTATCCCTTTAACTTTATGCAACCGCGAACGTAGTTCCACACGCTCCACCGTAACAGCCGGTTCTTCGGGGTAGAAATAACCGATAATCTTCTCAAGATTCGTTACAGCGTCTTCCAGCGATGCAGGATTGTCCTCTGCGTAGGTATACACCTGCTCAATCTCATATGGATAAAAAAATTCACTCGTGTACTTTGTATTCAGATTATGCTCATCTCTTGGCGAAGAATAGTTCGCATTGAAGTTCACCTCTTCAAAATCATCGAGATCCGATGCCTTTGCTTCTCCTGTTATGCCTTCTTCTAAAAGCAAATTAGACTCCGCATACACTGAACAGCATCCGTCTTCTCCGATTTTCTCCAGCATAGTTCCATCTCTGGTTAAACGCCGCTCGTATACCGCATAGTATGGCTCAACCGAAAAAACAGGAAATTCTTCCACTTCAGGAACTATAATGGGGATATCCACTTGCACCGTTCTTCCTTTTGCTTCATAGCTCTCATTCCAACTTCTTCTTTGGTTTTGGAGTTCTTTAATTCCATACATGTTATTTTCCGATTCTCCTTGTGCAAAGAAGAACACCTCTAATAAAACAGTGATTAAAAAAAACAGCGTTTTTTTCATAATTTTCTTGTATGATAAATACGGAAGCGAAAATCATACTTTCCTTTCTTTTTCATTGACCAGCGACTAAGATACATTCAGATGCTGTGGACTACTTATTAATTTCTGTAGTTCAACTACTTTAAGGAGTGTATAGCCGTTACATCATCTGAATTGTTCATTAGCTGGATGTGACAGCGGCGGTTAAGACCATAGCTGAGCACTGATTTCAATCAAGTCTACGATGATAATTGTTGGTGGATACCACGGTATCAGACTTTATGAAAGGGAGGTACAACCTCATGATTTACGTCGGCATTGACATTGCCAAGCTCAACCATTTCGCTTCCATCATCTCGTCTGACGGCGAAGTGCTCATAGAACCGTTCAAATTCTCAAACGACAGTGGCGGCTTCCGTTTGCTGCTGTCCAAACTGGATCAGTTTGAATCAGACAGCCTCGTCATTGGTCTTGAATCAACGGCTCACTACGGCAATAACCTTGTCGAATTCCTCGTTTCCAGGCATTTTCATGTTTGTGTCATTAATCCGATCCAAACGTCTGCCATGCGAAAAAACAACATTCGCAAGACAAAAACGGATCGCATTGACACGCTTCTGATTGCCAAGACCCTTATGGTGCAGCCTCATCGGTTCTATGATAAGCAGGATATTGATCTCATGCACCTCAAGAACCTCGGTCGTTTCCGTCAGGTACTTATGAAGCAGCGTACTTCTGCAAAGATTAAGCTGACTTCTTTTCTGGATCAGGCTTTCCCTGAACTTCAGTATTTCTTCAACGGAATTCACCATAAATCGGTCTATTCGCTTTTGAAAGAGGCGCCGTCGCCGGAAAAGATTGCTTCCATGCACATGACTCATTTGGCTCATCTTCTTGAAACAACCTCTCATGGCCACTTTAAGAAAGATAAAGCTCAAGCTTTAAGAATTCTTGCGCAGAAATCTGTCGGTTCCAGCGACAGCTCCATTTCTATTCAGATCACCCAGACCATTGAGCAGGTCGAGTTACTGGATAGCCAGATTCACGATGTCGAAGCCCAAATCACGACTATCGTCAAATCGTCAGGCTCCGTCATCCTCACCATTCCCGGCATCAGCTGTATCGAAGCCGGGATGATCCTTGGCGAAATCGGCGATATTCATCGCTTTTCTTCACCTTCCAAACTGCTGGCCTTTGCGGGACTGGATCCTTCCGTTTACCAGTCCGGCAATTTCAATGCCAGCCATACTAGAATGTCCAAACGTGGTTCCTGTGTCCTTCGTTACGCTCTCATTTATGCTGCTCACAACATCGTCCGTAACAACGACGTGTTCCGCAGTTTCTATGATGCCAAGCGTTCTCAGGGTAAGAATCACTACAACGCCTTGGGGCATTGCGCAGGAAAACTGGTTCGCGTTATCTTCAAAATGCTGACCGATAACGTTGCCTTCTGTCTTTCCTGATCCTCGTTAATTCTTCTTTTCAAAAAGCCCTCTCTAAAGGGTTTGTTTAAGTTACCCTTTTGACTGCTTCTTGGCTTTTTTATTTATTCGCTATTTGGGGCTTGACTTTTCATAGCTGGTCTCCTCTTTTCTTTATGTTCCAATATGTAAAACGTAAATATCTCACCTAATAAATGTCATTAGGTTATCTCGAATTTTTCTAGGCAAGCTAGATTTGATTCTCCTTAGAAAATTCACAATTATCAAACTAATGGCAAAAACCACTGCAACAACCACTAATGAGCACAATGTATTTTCCTGAAGTTCCGTAATAGTAACATTCATGCCTACACGTTGCGTTCCCATTTCAGCAATTTTTAATACGACTCTTTTAATTGGCTCATGTACAGCTAAAATTGTAATCGTATTCTGACCGAGAAACTGCAGAAATGTATTTCGTGTAACGAACCACTTACATACAAATCCTAGCCATGTGGAGCCGATAATTCCGCCTAGCATAAATAATAAATAATTTTTCCCATATGAATTACTCCACATCGACACCCCTGGATTCAAATATCCTATTGCTACAGAAAGCAAATAAAGTAGGCTTGTTAAAAATATCTTCTGCTTAGATGCTAATGATATCATTCTTATATCTTGCTCAACGATTCCGCATATATATCCGAGGATGTACCATATTAAACCATTTAAAAATCGTAAAAACCACGATGACAAAAAGCTTGCTGGCAGCACCAACTTTAGAGCAAACCATAAAACAGAAACAAAACAACATACGAAAACGATCCAAAAAGAATTACTTTTTTTATTGTAAAAAATCGGATACGCCACAAGTTCCGCAAGATATAGTATAATAAGAAACCATATCGGTCCCATATCAAAATCTCTAAAATGAGATTCAATTACAATCCAGTATATAAACAGTAATAATCTAAACAGAATAAACGGCCAAAGAATTGATTTAGTTCGCTTCTGCAAAAATTTCCGAAATGGAATATTCTTTCCAAATTTGTATAATATGTAACCTGATAATGCAAAAAACAGTGGCATATGGAATGTATAAAGCCATTGGACTAGAAAACCTTTTGTGTTCACATGACCAATGACC
>ERZ827496.4858-NODE-4858-length-10024-cov-2.614003_pt1 | contig 10024 bp, 9 predicted proteins | sample MGYA00519769_ERZ827496 | MGnify/ENA primary metagenome ERZ827496 (study PRJEB31778, sample SAMEA3449327) | human gut metagenome | biome: human gut; feature: human-associated habitat; material: faeces | place: United Kingdom | collected 2010/2012 ...
GCAACGTTGGAACCACGATTCACGGTTGGTTATGCTGTGAGCATCGTCATCTCCGATCAGCGTCGAGTAGATGCCGGCCGAAAGAGCGGTATCCCAATGTTGGTCGGAACGCTGTCTGCCCTGCTCGGGGTTGATCTCCAGCAGGTCGTATCCGCGTAACCAGCCGTAGATTGAAAGATCGATCAGTTTGGTCTTCCCCGGGTGGTTCAGTACGAGTGCTTTACTTTGGGGCCGGAGCCATGCGAGCATATACTGCATCTGTGATTGGGTGATCATCAGGGGAAACTCGCGCCATGAGACTTCCCGGGCCCCCATAACTAACTGATGGTATCCGTTGACTCCGTAGCCGTGTTCGTAGGTGGGGATAAAGCCGGGCCGTTCGGCGTGTTCGTAGTTGAGACACTGGTGATCCGAGATGCTGGCGATGTCGTAGCCGTTTTGGTAATAGGCGTCCAACATCTGGTCGACCGTATAATTGCATTGGGGTTTTTCTTTCTGGTGGCAGTGAAAATTGGCTTTACGCCATGCGGTGGAGTCGATTTGGGCGTAGGGATTGTAGATGCGATCGCCCGAAAAGGGGGTTCCTATTGAAAATCTGTATACGGGAACCAGCATGTAACTGATTACGCACAGCAGAAGTACGCCAAGAATAACTAATAGGAGATATTTACCGAAGGCAAGCACTGTCGTCTGTATTTTTAGACAAAAGTAGAAATTTTTAGGTTTCGGTGAACCACTCTATCTCCGTTTTGTTGAGGTTTTCGGCAGGGTTTTTCCTTTATGGAGTGCGGTGCCGAGTGATCTATTCGGCGTGGTGCAGAGAGCGGATCCGGTCGATCGGGGCACATCCTAATCTGAGGACGATGGTTGCTCCCCGCGTGATTTTTGCGCCGGCGGGTATCGATTGAGACTCGACCCAACCACGTCCCGAGAAGGCTACGGTCAACCCCTTGCTTTCCAGCAGGTAGATGGCCTCTTTCAACCCCATGCCGATGACCGAAGGCACTTCGTCCTTCGAGCGATCGTATTCGGAGTAGACGATACCGGTCGAATCGACAGCCTGTATGTCGTACCATCTGTCTCCCCCGCGGAAGGTATTGTTGTGCAGGTCGAACCGGTAGGCGATCTCTCTCATCTCATCGGCTCGTCCGGCTTTGAGATCGGGCTTCTCTTCGCTTTTCTCCATACGTTCCGAAAGCGGCCTTTGCCATGCGGTGTTCTTGGCGTAGACACGATCGGCAATGGCGCGGAATACCGGTCCGGAGAGCGAGGCTCCGTAGTAGAACCGGCGATGTCCCGGGGCATTATAGGTTTTGATGGCGACCAGACAGCTGTATTTCGGGTTATCCTCGGGGAAATAACCAACGATTGTTGCCAAATAGTGGCGTCCTCCGTTGCGATCGGTGTAGCGGCCATTGACTGCAATTTGGGCGGTTCCCGTTTTTCCTCCTACTTTGTAATAGGGATTCTTCAGCAATCGTCCGGTACCCTCTTCGACCACTCCGCGCATGGCTTCACGAACCTGTTGCAATGTTTCGTCCGAGGCGATCGATGGAACCATGACCCGTGAGCGGAACGAGCGGAGCGTCTGTCCGTATTGCCGCAACTCCTTGACAAAAAGCGGGCAGACCATCTTTGTTGGCTACCGCGTTGTAGAAGGTCAGGGTTTTGAGTGGGGTGACCAGTAGGGCATATCCGTAGGCCATATTGGTCAGCGTAGTGCCGTCCCACCAGCGGTCACCCGGTTTACGGATGACCGGATCCTGCTCGCCGGCAATTTGCAGACCCATGTGCTGATTAAGTCCCATTTTATAGAGGTGCTCGACGAATTTTTCAGGTTTATCTTTTTAGTATTTGTTTACGGCTTTGGCAAAACCGATGTTGGAGGACTTCTCGAACACGCCCTTGAGGGTCAGTTCTCCGTAGCCATGCGTATCGGAAACGACCGTTTTCCCGATGACGGCCCGTCCGTTTCCGGTGTCGAACTTTTCGTCCATCGAGGCTCCTGCATCGTCGAGCAGGGTGATCAGCGAGGCCAGTTTCTGGGTCGATCCGGGCTCCATATTCATGCCGATGGCGTAGTTGTAATCCTCGACGATCTCTCCCTCTCCTTTGCGGGTGAGGTTGGTCATGGCCCGGATCTCTCCGGTGGAGACCTCCATCAGAATGGCGGTACCCCAATCTGCCTGCATGTTTTCGAGCTGTTCACGCAGGGCCCGTTCGGCGACATCCTGAATGTCGACGTCGAGCGTGGTAACCACGTCGATCCCATCCACCGGATCCACATTCATCTCGTCCGGAACAGGAATCCAGAAAGATCCCGATATCCGTTGTCGGAGCTCATTTCCGTCGATGCCCTTGAGGATCGTATCGAAAGCTCCCTCGATGCCGACTTTTGTTCCCGAGAGGTTGACCATGCCGATGGTCCGTTTGGCCATCGATCCGTGGGGCAGCAGGCGCCGGTTGGTCTGTTTAAGAATCAGTCCGCCTTTGTTTTGGCCTAACCGGAAGATGGGGAACTGCCGGATCGTTTTCACCTCCAGATGGTTGATCCTTCGGGGAGAGATCAGAACGTATCGGTTCTTTTTCTTGTTTTTGAAAGCGTTGAGGAGTTTGATTTTGTAATCGCTTTTGGATTTGTCCTTGAAGAAGTCGGCCAGATACCAAGCCAGCGAGTCGACGTCATGCAGAAAGACCGAATCGACCAGTCCGTTGGCGGCGAAGTCCATCCGCACTTCGTACTCCGGCACCGAAGTGGCCAGAATACGGCCGTCGCAGGCGAGGATATCGCCCCGGTCGGCTTCCATCGCCACCCGCTCGTAAGTGATAGTCGTCCCTTCGCTGCGCAACCGCCCGCTTTTGGGTCCGTACTGCAGATACAGGATCTTGCCCACGATCATCAGGCCGATGATGAAAAACAACACATAGAGCACCTGCACGCGATGCAATATTCCTTTTTTGATATCCGGTTTGCGTTCCTCCATACGGCGCTACTTGTCGATGATCTTCGGCGGGCTCACCAACTCATCGAGCGGAATGCCCCGCTCCTCCAGTTCGCGGATGATCTCGCTCTGCCGCGTGGCGATCATCCGCTGCGACGAAATGGTCAGCGACTGCGCACGCAGTTCCTTGACCCGCGCGGTCAGCCTTTCGTGCTGCCGGTGCAGCTTCTGCGTATGAAACCCGTTGGCGATATACAGAAACATCAGTACGGCCATAAACAACACGTACGGGTAGTGCTTCTGCACCTCCGCATCGGCCAGAATGCTCCCGGAGATCACCCGCCTCACATAGCGCTCGAACCGGGACGGACGCGACACGGGACGCGTCGACGGCTCCGGCTGTCTCGGCGATGCGGCGGCAGGTTCGGCAGCAACAGACTCTTCTCTGGCGATTTCTTCTGGTTCGGCCATTTCACACGCATTTTAATGCAAAAGTAATCTTTTTTATCAAAAAGAGACGATCTCTCCGGGCCGTCCCGGCATATTACCGAACAGAAACCCTCCGCCGGTACTTCGGCGCGCGGCATCCATTCCGGAATGCGTTCACAGCCGAAACAGTCCGGCTTTTTCAGGAATCGTCCGTTTCGTACCGCACTCTGCTTCTTCTATTTTCTATCGTATTATTTTATACCGCAATAAGAAAGCGCGTCAGGGTATGCGAAAAACGGGGGCAAATACCCGGAAGGGCATCTGTCCCCCGATAAGGGAAACCGGTTTGTGCAACCGCCGTTTACGGCTTCATGTAGGAAAAAACGGCCGTGACCGGATAATGATCCGACAGATAATAATCCTTGCCGTCTTTCTGCACGCCGTAACAGTCGGTCAGCACCCGGTAACTCTGCGGGGCGTCGATGTTGCGGTACAGAATATGGTCGAACGCAGCCGAAGAACCGTTGTTATGGAAAGTCGGGGTCTGATCCATCGGGCTGAACGACTCGCGGGCCCCGGTCAGGTAGCCGGTCAGCGGGGCCATCGCAGCATTGGTATAGGCCACATTCAGATCTCCGGTAACGAATGTCGCCAGATCGTCGGCGCCGTATTTTTTCAGCCGGGCGACGATCAGTTCCGCCGAATTGCGCCGCGCGGTCGCCGACTTGTGATCGAAATGCGTATTCAGATAGAGAATTTCTTTGCCGGAATCCCGCTCGCGGAGCTTCACCCAGGTGGCAATCCGCCTGTAAGCCGCATCCCATCCGATCGACATCTGGTCGGGCGTCTCGCTGAGCCAGAAATTCCCGCTGGCAACCAATACAAAACGGTCTTTCCGGTAGAAAACGGACATGTATTCGCTGCTCTGCGGACTTCCGTCCCGGTCGATCCCGACCCGCGCATAGTTGCCCAGCCGCTCGTCGAGCGTATTCAGCACGTCGATCCGCGCCTCCTGCAAGCCGAACATATCGGGATTCTCTTCCCGCAGCATTTTCACGACGCCTTCCCGCCTCTCGTCCCAGGGGCGGGTGTTGGTCGTCTGAATATTAAACGTCATAACTTTCAACGAACGCGTCCCGTCGTCGTACCCGCGTTGAAGCACTGGCACGTCCGTCGCTTTTCCGGAAACGTCGGTAATCCGGATAACGGCTTTGCGTTCCGGCGTACTGGTTTGAGTCCCGTTCGTATTGGCCGCCACGTTGAACTTCACTTCAGACTTTTCCACATCGGACTTGCCCGAAGGAACCTGCGTAATCCATTTCGTCTGTCCGCCGGAAAGGTAGACAATGTCTACCCGGAAGGAAACGTTATGGGACACCGTCACCCGGATCACCGTATCGCAGTACTCCAGCTCGTGCTCCGTCGGGGTTACCTCGACCCCTTCCCCGGCAGGCTGACTTACGGCAATCGTCCGCGACTCGCCGCCGCAGGTTACCGTCACCGTAGCGTTACGGGCACCGAGCGACGGGTTGGTTTTCGCTTTCAGGGTGAACGAACTGCGTCCGGCCCGCCCGGACGCGGGCTCTACGGTCAACCAAGGTTCGCTCTCCGCTTCGGCATACGCAACCGCAGCCGACCATCTGTCGGGAGCCTCAATGTCCACCCGCTGGGAAAGCGAACCGGGCGTTATCGGCCAATCGCTAATCGACAGCCGAAAGGTATACGATTCTCCGTTTTTATCATCGGAACACTGCAGGGTCAGCGCACAAAACAGAACCGCCTGCAACCACAGGATCATTCGTTTCATCGTTCATTAAGTTTTAGGCGTATCCGGAGCGGCATTCCGTAAATGCTTTTTCCAGACAACGGATACTTTTTTTTAAAAAATAAAGGCCGGCTTCCTGCCGGCCTTACCTGTCGAAACCGGAAGATATTTACAAAGCTTTTATCTCTTTCAGGATCGCATTCGTCTTGCGGACAGCCTCAGCGCTCTTTTCGAACAAGGCTTTTTCATCGGCATTCAGGTTCAGTTCGAGCACTTTCTCGACGCCGTTTTTACCCAGTACGACGGGTACGCCGATGCAGATATCCTGCTGGCCGTATTCGCCTTCGAGGTAAGCGCAGCACGGAACGACTTTTTTCTGGTCGCGGATGATCGACTCGACCACATAGGCTCCCGCAGCGCCCGGCGCGTACCATGCGGAAGTACCCAGCAGTTTGGTCAGCGTAGCGCCGCCCACCATCGTGTCGGCGACCACTTTCTCGACCTCTTCCTTGCTCAGCAGTTCGGTTACCGGCATACCTTTGTAGCTCGCTTTCGAATAAAGCGGAATCATCGTGGTGTCGCCGTGACCGCCGATCACCATGCCTTCGATTTCGTTCGAATTAGCGTTCAGCGCCTTGCTCAGATAGCATTTGAAACGGGCCGAATCCAGCGCGCCGCCCATACCGAACAACTGGTTCTTCGGCAGACCCGTCTTTTTCAGCGCCAAGTAGGTCATCGTATCCATCGGGTTGCTGATCATCACGATGATCGCTTTCGGAGAATATTTCAGGATATTGCCCACTACCGAAGCGACGATGCCGGCGTTCACGCCGATCAGCTCCTCGCGGGTCATGCCCGGCTTGCGCGGCATCCCCGACGTAACGACTACCACGTCCGAATTCGCCGTAGCGGCGTAATCGTTCGTAACGCCGGTCAGTTTGGTGTCGAAATCCATCAGCGTGGCCGTCTGGAAAATATCCAACATCTTGCCTTCCGAAACTCCTTCTTTAATGTCCAAGAGAACCAGCTCGTCGGCGATTTCCCTTGTAGCAATTACATTGGCACAGGTCGCACCCACGTTGCCCGCACCCACTACTGTTACTTTGCTCATACTTCAAATTTATTTTTTAAAAAAGTCCTTATCCATTCGTATCCGCGCAACCGGCGTCTCAGCCGATCAGCTTGCCGTAATCGTCCGCGCCGAGCAGCACGTTCAGCTCGGCGGGGTCCGTCATCCGGATCTTCACGATCCAGCCCTCCCCGTAAGGGTCCTTGTTGACCCGGTCGGGAGCGTCGTTCAACGCTTCGTTGAATTCGAGGATTTCTCCGCCGACCGGCAGGAACGCGTCGGAAACGGTTTTCACCGCTTCGATCGTACCGAACACCTCGTTCTGGGGCAACGTCTCGCCGACCGTCGTGACATCGACAAAAACGATATCTCCTAATTGATTCTGTGCGAAATCGGTAATCCCGACATAGGCCTCGGCCCCCTCGACCCGTATCCACTCATGGTCTTTCGAATACTTCAAATTGACTGGTATATTCATAACGGCAACAAACTTTTTATTTCCAGAACCCAAAGGTAGTTTTTTTTACGGATTCAGGCAACGAACTGTGAATTATTTCACACAAATTATTGCGAGCCCGCGCCGGCGGTATTTTCGAACACAACCCTCATCACGACCGGATTGTGATCGCTCGACCGGAAACCGAGCGGCAGCGTACGCACCGACAGGACACGGACGCCCGGAGAGACCAGAAAGAAATCGGTCAGCGTCGTCTGCGGCCGCTGCCGAGGTTCCCCGTCTTCCGGAACCGGCGTCCACGGAGCGTCCAGGTAACGCAGCGAAGGCGCGGAATCGTCGTACGCGAACCGGAATCCCGGCCCGAAAACCTGCGAATCGACCGCCTGAGGCACGAAAAATTCGTTGGAAAGTTCCTCCGGAGAAGGCGTATATCCGGGCGGATACTGATTCCAGTCGCCGCCGACCACCGAAACGACTCCGCGCGCGGCATCCCGGCGAAACATCCCGCCGAGAAAACGCATTTCGGCATCGCGCATCCCACTGGCATCGTAAGCCGTATTATGCGTATTGCCGATCAGCACCGTATCGCCGCCCGCCGTCCGGAACTGCAAGGCCAGCAAGCAGCGTTTCAGATTGAACAACCGCACCGGAAACGGAAAGGCCGACGGATACTGCACCCGTTGAGCTTGTAGCGGAACGACCCGCGAAAGCGTCACGAGCCCGCTCCCGACGCGTCCCATCGGACTTCGGAGCGGAATAGGCACCCACCACGCCCGGTAATTATAAGCGAACGACAGCACGTATCCCGGAAAAGCTGCGCGCAGCGAATCCACCTCCCGGATTCCGTAACTACGGTGCGAATCGCAGTCCACCTCCTGTAACAGCATGATATCGGCGTCCGCTTTCCGGAGCTCGGCGACGATATTCCGCAGGTTCTCCAACGTTCGCCGCCGGCTGTCCCTGACCCGCTTTCCGCCGTCGTAGAAAAAATCCATGTCGTCGCCCAGGCCCGCATACCCGACATTCCAACTGAGGACGGTCAGCGTATCGGGCAGAAAAACGGGTTCCGCCGTGTCGTAGATCACCGTTTCCCGGACGTCGGGCCGGTACTCGGCGATCCACGATACGCCCAAAAATAGGACTGCCGCGACACAAATCGCGGCCGCCGCCCAAACCGTTGCTTTAAAAGTTTTTCTAATCCGCATTCCCGGAAGGTATTTCCACGCCCAACCGACCGCATACCCGGCTTACGATCATCCCGGGCGTAATCTGACGCATACACCGGTAATCTCCGAACAGGCAGGGTTTGTTGCCGTACACCGAACAGGGCCGGCACGGCATATCGACTTGAACGGCCAGCGCCGGGTCCTGGCCGAAACCGTAAAATCCCGCGAACGGATGGGTCGCCCCCCAGACGGACACCACCGGCAGCCCGACCAACGACGACATGTGCAGCCCCGAAGAGTCCATGCTCACCATCAGATCCAGGTTCGAAATCAACTCCATTTCCTGACCGAGACGGATGCGCCCGATCACCGATACGATATTGTCCCGCAGCGCAGCCACCTCTTCGGCATACGCTTTTTCGGCATCCCCGCCCCCGAAAACGAAAATACGTGCGCCGGGAATACGGGCCAGCCGCAGCATCACCTCGCGCATCTTGTCGAGCGGATAAATTTTCCCTTCGTGCTGTGCGAAAGGCGAAACTCCGATCCATGTGCCGTCATGCGCGCCGGCCAACCGGGCCACCGCTTCCGACATCGGGTAACGAATGCGGCTCGGAAGAGGGATCTCGGGCAAATCGAACCCGAGCCGGACGAATACTTCGCGGTAACGTTCGACGGTCGTCTTCAATTGCACCCGCTGCTTGTTTTCCGGAGCCGTCAGCATTTTTTTTTCGGCCCGCCCTTTATCGATACGTTCGATCCGGGTGCCCCGCAGTTTCATCAGACGGCACAACCCCTTGCTGCGCAACACGTCGTGCAAATCGGCAACCATATCGAAACGGCCCAAATCGCGCCCCAGTCGCAACAGGCCGGCCACTCCCTTGTGCCGCCCTTTCAGATCGGGCGCGAAAAACTCGATGTTTCCGACTTCCCGGAAAAACGGCTGCAAAAATTTCGGAGTCAAAACGGTAATGCGCAGATTCGGATAGTTTCTGCGCAGGGCTACCAGTACCGGAGCGACCATCGCCACATCGCCCATCGCCGACAAACGGATCACCAGCAAACGCACGGAAGTCGACCGAGAAATTACCGCCATGTTATTTCGACGCGTACAGAACCGGATTCAACTCCGGATCGTTATACATTTTCATCTGTTTGTAAACCTTCATGTACTTACGCCCCGCGGCGATATCTTCGAGCAACTGGTCGATCGCCGCGGACAGGTCGTCCTGCTGCTGCCGCAGTACGGCCAGTTTTCGGCCGCACTCTTCGACATGTTGCAGTGATACATCTTTACGAGCCACCTCCTGCGCCATGTGATAAATTTTCAGCGCGAGAATCGACAAGCGGTCGATCGCCCAGGCCGGACTCTCGGTATTGACCGTCGCATTTTCCGCTACGGGAACGTCCTTATACAGATCGAGAAAATAACTGTCGATGTATTCCACCATGTCGGTGCGCTCCTGGTTCGAACGGTCGATGCGGCGCTTGATTTTCAGCGCGATTTCCGGATCGATGTGCGGATCGCGGATGATGTCCTCCAGGTGCCACTGAACCGTGTCGATCCAGTTTTTCAAATACAACAAATATTCGATCGACCCGTTTTTATAGGGATTGTCGATCGGCATATCCACCTTGTCAAAACGATGATAATCGGCAATGGCTTGTGAAAATATCTGATTGCTTTTTGTCGTAAACATAGGTTTTCCGTTAAAGTTATATACAAAGCTAAAGATTTTTGCTCAAATTCCAAGAAAATATTATTTTTGTCGGAAGCATTTACCGAACCCCGATATGAAGAATCTCAGACAAATCGTTCTGACTTTCGCGTTGCTCGCCGTCACGACCGCGTCAGCCGAAGGACAACAAAAACTGACCCGCGAGGCCTATATCCAGAAGTATAAACCGCTGGCGGTCGAACAGATGGATATTTACGGCATCCCGGCGAGCATCAAACTGGCCCAGGCGCTGTTCGAATCGGACAACGGCAACAGTCGTCTGGCCCGCGAGGCCAACAACCATTTCGGCATCAAGTGCAAAAGCAACTGGACAGGGCAGACCATCTCGCATACCGACGACGCCCCGGACGAATGTTTCCGCAAGTACCCTTCGGTCGAGGAATCGTACAGGGATCATTCCGAGTTCTTGGACAAATCGGCCCGGTATCAGGACCTGTTCAAACTCGACCCCACGGAT
>ERZ827496.4859-NODE-4859-length-10022-cov-95.946423_pt1 | contig 10022 bp, 8 predicted proteins | sample MGYA00519769_ERZ827496 | MGnify/ENA primary metagenome ERZ827496 (study PRJEB31778, sample SAMEA3449327) | human gut metagenome | biome: human gut; feature: human-associated habitat; material: faeces | place: United Kingdom | collected 2010/2012 ...
CCATACCCTGATTTTGTGTTCCAAAGAATTTATGCATCAGCGGTGCGCAGTGTATACCGCTCCTTGTTGCAATGCCATACTCATTCATAAGTATGTCTGACACCTCCGCCGAGTCCATATCAGCTATATTTACTGAAACAATCGCACAGTGCAGACCATTGTCGGGCAGCATATCGAAATCTCCATATATCCTGATTCCCGGGATTGTCTTTATTTTTCCCATAAATACCTGCATCAGCTCATGTTCTTTAGCGTATATATTGTCGAGGCCGATTTTCTCAAGCTCCATGACACCTGTTAAAAGCCCTGCGATTCCCGGACCGTTTAAGGTACCTGCCTCAAGTCTTGTCGGAAGCTCCATAGGCTGGTTCTCAAGAAAGCTTAGCACGCCGGTACCACCGCTCTTAAACGGCTTTATATCTGCTCTCTCTCCCACATAAAGTCCTCCGGTGCCCTGCGGTCCCATCAACCCCTTATGGCCTGTGAAGCAGAGCACATCAATATTCATGTCTTTTACATTTATCGGAATCACACCGGCTGTCTGCGATGCATCGACTATAAATAAAAGGTTATGCTTTCGTGCGATTTGCCCTATCGACTTAATATCCACCACGTTGCCTGTGAGATTTGAAGCATGTGTGCAGACGATGGCTTTTGTATCCGGACGGATTAAAGCCTCTATGTCCGACGGGGAAATTATCCCCCTTTTTATGCCTACATCGCTGCATGGTACAATATCCAAACCCACGCCCCGCTCCCTTTGCATATAAAGAGGCCTGAGCACAGAATTATGTTCGAGCTGTGTTGTAATCACATGCTCCCCCGGCTCAAACAGGCCGTGGATTGCAATGTTTAGTGCCTCAGTGGCATTTGCCGTAAAAACGAGTCTGGCCGCATCATCTCCTCCGAAAAATTCTGCAAGGCACATTCTGGCCTCATATATTTTCCTCGACGCATCAAGCGATGCATCCGATGCCCCGCGCCCGGAATTGCCGCAGTGCTTCATTGCATCAAGTACTGCATCATATACCGCATCCGGCTTTTTAATTGTTGTGGCAGCATTGTCCAGGTAAATCATAGTATGTCCCCATTTACTTCTCATCCAAGCAGATAAAAATTCTTTATATAAAGCTCATCATTTATATTTTTGCTAAGCATATTTGCTTCTGTATGCCTCGGAAGGCTTGCATAAATTATTGAATCGTTATTTAATTTACACAATACTTCCCAGCTTTTCAGCTCTTCAATCATTTTATAATCTTTAATCCTGATTATATTTTTATCAGCATATGCAAGTGCCGTTCTTGTTTTGCCTGCAGATATTATAATATCCTGTGGGAAAACACCTATGTGCGATATGCCGTCCATACTCATTGCAGTCTGTTCAAGCTGCTCATCAGTGACCTCAAATACGCTATCCCATTCCACAGCAAGCAAATGATGCTTATCCTGCCATTTTACCTCTGATATATTGTTGCAGCCCACAAGCAGTGCCTGCTCCACAGACATAGGCCGCATGAAGAAATCTTTTTTGTCGCGGACTGTACTCAGTACACCGCTCTCCATGCTTCCGATACGCTCAGCCAGGCGATACACCTCATCGCGATTGTGTGACACAAAAACAACAGGATTGTGAAAATCTGTCAGCATCTCCATAAGCTCTGATTCCATGCTTCTTTTTACATGCTCATCCAGTGCCGAAAAAGGCTCATCGAGCAGTATGCACTCCGGATTAGCCGCAAGCATGCGAAGCATTGCCACGCGCTGCCTCTGACCACCGGAGAGATGATTGGGATATGTGTATGCCATGCCCTCAAGCCCATATCTCTTCAGCCAGCCCTTCACTTTTTCCTCGTTACGCTGACCCATTGCTATGCATATATTTTCCATCACAGTCATTGTCGGAAATAATGCATAGTCCTGAAACAGATAGCCTACCCTGCGCTTACCCGGGTGCAGATTTATACGCTTTTTCGAATCATACAGCACACGGCCGTTTAATGATATAAAGCCTGAGTCCGGTGTCTCTATCCCTGCTATGCACTTTAATGTCATACTCTTTCCTGAGCCCGACATACCGATTACGGACACAACCTCGTCCGTAAGCTCCATGTCAACCGAGAGCATGAAATTATCCAACTGTTTTTTTATTTTTACTATGAGCGACATTATTTTTTCTCTTTCTCTTTATGCCCTTGCTTTTGCCGCATATCATATTTATCGATACAAGGCATGCAAACGAAATCGCTATGATTACTATGCACCAGAAGCCCGCTGTGGCATAGTCTCCACTTTGGACGACCATTGCTATCTGCTGTGATATGGTCGAGGTTTTTCCTGCTATATTTCCGGCAAGCATCGATGTGGCACCGTACTCACCGATAGCTCTGGCAAAGGCCAGTGTGACACCCGAAATAATGCCGGGCTTTGCCATCGGCAGACGTATCTTCCAGAAAATCTTCCACTCACTTATGCCGAGAGTGCGCGCCGCATATATGACATTTTCATCTATCTGCTCAAATGCCGCTCTCGCATTTCTGTACATGAGAGGGAGTGCAATGATGGTTGCTGCCACCACACAGCCAAGCCACGTGTGTACTACCTGTATCCCCATGCTATGGCTTAAAAAGCTTCCAAAAGGACGCCTTGTGCTGAAAATCCTTAAAAGAATGTATCCAGCCACGGTAGGCGGCAATACCATAGGAAGTGTCAGCAGTCCATCCCAGAATGCCCTCACTCTGCCCTTTGTGTTTATGACAAGCTCAGCAAAAGCTATTCCTATGAAAAAAGAAAAAACTGACGCTACTATTCCTGTTTTTAATGTTACCCAAAGCGGTGAAAAATCAATCTGTCCCATTATTTATTTACCGAAAAATGATATTTCTCAAATACTGACATTGCCTCATCTGTCTGAAGGTATGCGATAAATTTCTTTGCTGCTTCAAGCTCATCTGATGTAGTTCTGTCTCCCTTTAAGGCTGCTATCGGATAGATGACATCGCCTGTTAAGCTGTTTGGAAGCTTTTCTATAATATCAAGCTGGTTCTCGTATCCGAATGTATCTGAGTAATAAACTGTTCCTATCTCATTTGCGCCCTCAGCTACGGCAGATGCAACCGCACCTACATTGGCACAGCTGTTTATTTCCAGACCGTCAAGTGCCTTTGAGATATCAGAATCTGAAATATCCTGTGGCTTTGAAGCATCACCTTCAACCATTTTTGAATTTACCAATGCTGCTCTGGTGTACTGTCCTACAGGAACTGTTCCGTCAGCAAGCGCCATATTTTTAGCCTTTGAGATGTCTGCAAAGCCGGTAACTGCCGTGCCACTATTCTTATATGTAACAAGACACACCTGATTATTTAATAGTTCAACACGAGTACCGTCCACCACGCTTCCTCCGTCGTAGCCATTCTGAAGCTCATCCATCTGTGCCACTCCTGCTGAGAAAAAGATGTTGCACTTCGCACCCTCTTTAATCTGTGCCATCAGAGTTCCGGAGCTGTCATAGTTGTTCCGGAATTTTACATTTGGATGCGCCTTGGTGTAGGCTGCACAAATTTCATCCATGACACCGTTTAAGCTCTTTGCCGCAAAAATTGATAAATCGACATCTGCTGTATTCTTTTTTCCACAGCCTGCAAAAAGTCCTGCTATAAGGATAAGTCCAAACGCAAGTCCTGCATATGCTGCAAATTTTCTCTTTAAGCCCTTGCGCTCCTTTCTTGGTCCGTCAGTGCCTGTCGCTATTCTTAAGCTCATACTTTTAACCTCTCTTTTTATTTAGACAATATGCATGTGATTAATGTGCATATTCAGCTTATCTTAATTTATTAATATATGATAATTTCATCATCCAATCTGCTCCAGCAGCACCGAAATACTGCCTCCGCACACCATGCCCTCTTTCTCGGCATCGTCAGTGTTCATGCTCACATCCATCAAACCGCATTTGAACTCCTGCTTGCGAAACAGTCTCCTGCAATGGCTTATAACCTCTGCCTCCGCACAACCGCCGCCTATAGTTCCGATGATCCGATTGTCTGAGCTCACGAGCATCTGTGTTCCGACTCCGCGCGGTGCACTGCCATTCTTTTTTATGATGGTACACAGTATGTACTTCCCATCTGATGCCTCAATAAGTGCATCAAGCACTTCCTTATCCACCTGTGTGCAGCCGGTACGCTCATTTTTGCACTTTACTATCTCACTTATCACCGAAAGCGCAATTTCCTCCGGTGTCTGTCCACCTATTGCAAGGCCTATCGGAGAATGTAATCCGGATATGGTTTCCTGTGAAAATCCCAATTCTTCAAGGTCTTTTTTTACTATAACAGCTCTTTTCTTTGAGCCCATCATCCCCACATAAGCATATGGCTTTCTGAAAATCTCTGTAAGACACTCCATATCAAAGCGATGGCCTCTTGTCATGCATACATAGTAATCATCCGCCTGTGGCTCTAGCTTAGCGAGAGTATTTTTATAATCGCCGCAAATTACATGGTCTACTCCTTGGCGCTTTGCATTATCGGCAAACAGAGGTCTGTCCTCTATCACCCATATGTCAAAGGCCAAAAGCGATGCCATGCGTACAAGTGCCGCCGATACATGACCTCCTCCGCAGATTATGAGGCGTGGTCTGCTGCCTATCTGCTGTTTAAACATCACAATGGAATTATCATTGTTATTTATTTCATCTGCCCATGCACTGCCTGATGCCACTCTTATTCTGCCATCTATATAAAGCGCCTTTTCACCGGCATGTGCTCCTTCTATGACTGTCAACAGCTCACAGCGGCTGTCCGCCGGTCTGTCCTTTATCGAAGCATATATGTTTGCCGGAATCAGCTTCACCTCGTCACCGGTATGAATCTGACCGCCTCTTATGACTACTGCAAACACGCCCTCTTTTGGCATAATGCACTCGCCCATCCTCTTGTAGATAGCACAATGCGAATGACACTGCTTGCCTATCTGCGTCATCTCCAGAATAGCATCTCCTATGCAAAAGCGTGTTCCAAGCGGTAAATTCTTGAAATCAAATCCTGATATAATTAAATTTTCGCCAAATGCGCCGTTGTCTATCTGCGCTCCTCTTGCCCTGAAGGCATCTATTTTCTCCGCGGAAAGCAGGCTGACCTGCCTGTGCCACTTTCCGGCATGTGCATCTCCCATGATGCCATAGTCTGCAACAAGCTCCGCCTGTGGCACCTCTCTCTTTTCAGTTCCTCTCTCTTTGCTTATATTGATTGCAAGAAGCTTTCCCATGATCTGCTATCAGCCTCCTATCCGGCTCATATTTCTTGCTGCATTTACTTCCGCAGCTTTCAGCTCTGTAGTTTTTGTATATGTCACAGCATTATCATTAAAATTGTGACACCCTGGCTTTGCCTTTATGGCAGCCTTTAGTGCCTGAACTATTACAAAGTCTTTTTCCAAATCATCTGTAAATTCGCATGAATCAGGTACTAAATCCATCGTCACGCTGCTTCCCAGGCATGGCATAAGCCTGCCGTCAGCCGTAACACGTATGCGGTTGCATGTATCGCAGAACTTCCCATGGATTGCCTGAATCAGCCCTACTCTGATATCAAGTCCATGAAAACTGTAATACTCTGCCGGACCGTTATCCGCACTATTATATCCCGAATTAATTTCTTCTCTATTTTCAGTATCTATATGGCAAAAAGTTCCATACACTTCTAAAAGTGCGCCAATAACCTTCTCATACGGCTCGACTCCGTTGGTATGCCCTTCACCTACCGGCATCATCTCTATAAAACGGATATCTGTGCCTTTTTTTGAAGCATACCGTGTGAGAGCCACCACATCTGTCTGCGGTGTGAGCACTGCATTGATTTTCACTCTTATTCCACACTCTATGGCGGCATCGATTCCATGCTCCACTTTATCAAGCAGCGGTTTTTTTGTGATATGTTCATATTCTGACGCATCTATCGTGTCCAGGCTCACATTTATACTGTCTATGCCGGCTTCCTTAAGCTGCTTTGCATGCTGCGCAAGCAGTACAGCGTTTGTGGTGAGCGATACACTCCTGACACCGGGTATCTTTTTGATTTGTGAAACCATCTCATCAATCTGTGGATGAAGAAGCGGCTCACCGCCTGTCAGACGAAAATGCGTGATTCCAAGCCTTGTGGCTGCGCGGACTATGCAAAGCACCTTTTTTACGCTAAGTGTATTTATTGCCTGACAATTTTTATTATTGTCCTGTGGGTTGCAATAATAACAGTTCAGATTACAGCTATCTATCACCGATATGCGCATGTAGTCAATCTCTCTGCCAAATCTATCGCGCATATTAAAAGCCCTTCCCGAAACCGCAGTTAGGAAACGTGCAGACATCACAATTCAGGCAGAGTCCGCCTTCTCCAAGTCCGGCAAGCTCATCTGCCAAAATCATATCACACGCCATAAGCCTCGGCAATACAATATCAAATATCGTGCGCTTGTTGTACATGGCGCAGCCAGGCAGTCCACATATCGGCACCAGCCTGTCACCTGCATCATAGTACGACAGCAAAAACATGGCTCCCGGTAGCACCGGTGAACCGTACGACACGATCCGCGCGCCTGTATTTTTTATGGCAAGCGGTGTTTTATCATCAGGATCCACGCTCATTCCTCCTGTGCAGAATACGATCTCCGCTCCTGCCTCTATTGCACGTAAGCATCCGTCTGTTATTTTTTTGTCATCATCATCAAACACCTCATGAAACATCATCTGTGCACCAAACTCTGCTATCTTTTTCTCGATAACAGGGGTAAACGCATCCTGTATCCTGCCGTGGAACACTTCATTTCCGGTTGTGATTATCGCTGCTTTTCTGACCACGAACGGCTTTATATCAAGAATCGGTCCGTCATCGCATATGTGCGAAGCCGCCTCCAGCTTATCCTTTTTTATGACAAGCGGTATGATTCTTGTTCCGGCGAGCTTATCACCCTTTTTCACAGTGGTATTACCGTGCCTTGTGGCTACCATCATTTCACCAAAGGAGTTGACCTTTTTCAGCTTTTCGCTGTCCACCTTAAGCAGTCCGTCACAGTCAGCAATCACCTCTATCTTGCCTTCCTTTACAGGGGATGGATGCATTTTACTTGCGGTGCCACCAAAAACGCCGGATTCTGCGGCTTCACAATGACGTTCGACGTCGGTCTCATTGCTATTTGTGCCACATGCGCTCATACGATAAAGCACCTCTGCTGCCTCATTTTCGTGCATCATGGTCTCATCATTTTCCCATATATATATGGTGTCTTTTCCGACGCTAAGCAGCACCGGTATATCCTCTTTTGTTATAATATGCCCCTTGCGAAAAACCGCATCCTTTTTCACACCGGGGATAATCTGTGTGATATCGTGGCAGAGCACCTGTCCGACTGCCTCCGTTGTCTTCATAAGCTTCATATAATCCCACACTCCAAATATTATTTTTGTAAATAGTTACTGTCCTAAACCATACCCCGTGCATTTCTGTCACCGGCCGCACTCACTGTCATACTGCAGTAAAATATCAAGCCCATGCTCTATATTTCCCATCAGAAAATCCATGCTCTCCGACACTGCCTTCACACTGCCGGGCAGATTGACTATCAGTGTGTTTTTCCTGATAACTGAAGCTCCTCTGCCAAGCATGGCTCGAGGTGTAAGACTCATGCTGTACGCTCTCAGTGCCTCAGCGATACCCGGTGCATTACGCTCTGCAATATCCATTGTAGCTTCCGGTGTGATATCTCTCGGTGAAAAACCGGTACCTCCGGTTGTAAGCACCAGATTGCATTTCACATCATCACACAGCCTGACAAGCTCGTCTGCAATCTGCTCCCTCTCATCCGGTATGATTTTATATGAAACCACATCATACTTATCTTTGGGAAGCAGTTCCTTTATTTTCGGACCGCTTTTATCCTCTCTTTGGCCCGCTGCGCCTTTATCGCTTATCGTTATAATCCCTACAGTATACATTACATCACCCTGTTATCCTTGATTAATTGTGTATTTTTACTTCTCAGCATTTTAAATGGGCTGTAATCGTTGCCGGTCACATTGTTAATTGTGAACAGCAACGTAATGTCCGCTCTTGCCACCGGATTTTTCCAGCAGATGTATCTGCCCGATCTCCATGCCACGGTCCAGTGCCTTACACATATCATATATGGTAAGAAGCGCCACACTGACCCCTGTCATGGCCTCCATCTCTACACCGGTTTTGCCCACACAGGCTGTCGTGCAGATTGCCGTGATACTGCTGTTTTTTTCATCCAGCTCAAACTCAACATCACACTTCGTCATAGCAATAGCATGACAGAGCGGAATGAGCATGGAATTGTTCTTTGCGCCCATGATTCCCGCAATCCTCGCCACTGCCAGCACATCACCCTTTTTAGCTGTGCCCATAGATACCGCCCTGTATACGGCGCCATTTACCTTTATCGTGCCACAGGCTTTCGCCACGCGGTATGTGTCATCCTTTGCATGCACATCCACCATGTGAGCTTCCCCTGCCTCATTAAAATGTGTGAGCTTTCCTTTATTTTGTTCCTGATTATTGATATCTAATTCGTTTTCCTGCGTCAATCTATTTATCCTCACTGTAACTATTCAGAACCACTAAAACACCTTAATAGTTACCCTCATTTATTATTTAATAAATCTTTACGCCGTGCTCAAATGCCGATACCGCCTCAAGCACACTGCCTGCTATACTTCTTGCCTTGTCAGAGATTGTAAAGCAGTTTGTTAGCTCACTCTCGCGCGGGTCGATATCCGCTATCTTGAAGCCTTCCCTGAAATAATATCCCTCACGGATAAGGCCTCGTATGATGCCTGTAATTGTAGCATTTACCGGAACATATTCAGACAATGCATTGTCATAGCTTTCTTTATCCGGATATATCCGCGCTATCTCATCTCCCTTTTGCACGATGTCTCCGATTTTTCTGACATCATGAATATATCCTGCCGCCGGAGCGTGAATCACACGCTCACTTGTGAAGCCAGCAATATTTCCCGGAACACCTGTGTTGGGCTGTGCCATGCCATCGGTAATGATGCGCGCCAGATTGTGCCCACGCATGGACTCGATCACCAGATGCACGTCTTGCCCTGCCGTAAAGCCCGGGCCTACTCCTATCACAAGCGGTGCCATATTGATTGTGGTACCCAGATTTTTCTTTGCTATTATGGCATCTACCACAACATCCGGCTTTAAAAGTGCAATTGACTCACCCTTTGGGTCTATAAGAAGCGGGACCTCTCCGGCTTCAAGCACAGCTTCGATGGCTGAACTATCCCACTTTTCTGATACAATATGAGCTGCCGGTGTGTCATTTATCCCTGAATATGTCTCTGTATCCGTCTCTGCATCAGCCAAGGCAGGAACAAGTCTGGCTGTCACACCCTCTACAGCTGCGCTCCCATCATACACTGCTTCACAAAAGGACACCTGGCGCCGTATGGCAGCCGGATAGTCTGTCTCAAGCGCTATCACCCTATGCCCTGCCCGGTGCAGTCTGTGGATGATGCCGGTCGCAAGATCTCCTGCACCGCGGCATATTATTAACAAATTTTTCTTTATTATCTGATTATTGCTCTGATTCATGCTCATCTGATTAATTCCCCTGTTACCTTATTATTTCCATATTTGCAACTATTCAGAACCACCCACGCTCATTCGCAAAAACGCACGATACTCGTCCTTCAAATCCGCTATCGCGAAGCTTTCTGACATAGACCTGCCGCAGCGTATCTATAACCGAATCATCAACCACTGCATCCGCTACCGTTCCAAGCTCCTTTTGCATAAGCTCATATCGAAATACAACATCCTTACATGACCTGCCCTTTTCCCATGTGCCAAGCACTATGATAACATCTGTGGTACCCGGATATATGACCGGCTCATCCGCTGCCGGATATTTGAGGGAATGGTGCTTTGCCCCATCTGCTTCGATTATAACATAATCTAACGCCTGTGGCATGTCTTTAATCAGTT
>ERZ827496.4867-NODE-4867-length-10011-cov-4.383688_pt1 | contig 10011 bp, 13 predicted proteins | sample MGYA00519769_ERZ827496 | MGnify/ENA primary metagenome ERZ827496 (study PRJEB31778, sample SAMEA3449327) | human gut metagenome | biome: human gut; feature: human-associated habitat; material: faeces | place: United Kingdom | collected 2010/2012 ...
GAACTTGCGGATGTACATTATAAGGCGGCAATATCACGACGCAACCAATGGCTTGTTGACCATTCCGATTACCTGATTGCCTATGTGTACCGTGATTTCGGCGGAGCATACACGACACTGAATTATGCTGCCCGGCACGGAAAAGAAATCATCAACCTTGCGAATCACTGCAAATAACGATTTTGCACCTTTGATATTGCCTTGCGGTTTGGGTATAGTATAATAAAAACGATAAGGAAGTGAGCACCATGAGCGACAGCTATTTTGATCTGCCATCCCGCATTGAGGATGCTTTTGCGGAGATCGACAGTGATATTGTGATGGATCTGCTGAATACCGACGAGGACTACGCAGAGCTTTCCGACCGTATGGACAAGCTGAAAACGCAGTACCCCGTCATCGACAAAATGAACGAGGGCAGCGGCGAGATCCGCATGACCGCAGAGGAGCATCGGGCGTATGTGGACTATCTGAACCTTGCCCGGCAAATGGAGGACATGGAGCGACAGCACATCTACTTCTGCGGACATACCGACGCCGTGGCCTACCTCAAAAAAATCAAAGCGCTATAAGTACGACGAAAGCGGTGCAGAGAGATCTGCGCCGCTTTTTTGTTGGCAGAAATGCAAAGCGAGTCGAAAAAGATGCTCTGTATAAAAAGTTTTTCTGAATTTTAAGTAAAAACTATTGACCAAAACGGCGTTTTTGGCTATACTAATAGCAAGGAGGCGATACCATGATCGTTAGACCCTACTATTTGGATATATTGAAAACCTATCGGGATGTTCCGCTGGTGAAGATCCTTGCCGGGATTCGCCGCTGCGGGAAATCGACCATTTTGGATATGCTGAAAGACGACCTGCTCGGCAGCGGCATTGCGGCAGACCATGTGATTCATCTGCGTTATACCTCGGAAGAGCTGGACGATGGCATGACTGCCAAGCAGATGTACCGTGACATCAAAGAGAAAATGACCGACGGCGAACGCTACTATCTTCTGCTGGACGAGGTGCAGGAGGTGGACGGCTGGGAAAAGGCTGTCAACAGCCTGCTGGAGGATTCCAATACCGACATCTATGTGACCGGCTCCAACTCCAAACTGATGTCCAGCGAGATCTCCACCTATCTGACAGGGCGGTATATCTCCATTCCCGTTTTTACGCTGTCCTTTGCTGAATATTTGGAGTTTAAGAAGGACAGCGGCCGCACGCCGAAAGAGCTTTTGAACGAATATATCCGCATGGGCGGCTTTCCCATCGTTGCGCTCGGAAACTTTGACGAGCGTTCGTCCTATCAGATCGTCGAGGGTATCTACAATTCCGTTATCACCAGTGACATCACCAAGCGGCATAATATCACGAACTTTGACCTGTTCAACCGTGTGGTGAAGTATGTCGTAGAGAATGTCGGCAAGACTTTTTCCGCCAATGCTATCGTGAAATTCATGAAAGGCGAAGGACGCTCCCTCTCGGTGGAAGCAGTCTATAATTATCTGGAATGGCTGGAAAAGGCTTTCGTGATTTACCGATGCCAGCGGTACGATATGCAGGGCAAGACCGTCCTGAAAACGCAGGAGAAGTTCTACCTTGCAGATGCTTCCCTCAAATACTGCATGATGGGCTTTAATCCGAAATCCGTTGCCGCTATGCTGGAAAACATCGTGTACTTTGAGCTTCGGCGGAAGGGCTATGATGTTTACATCGGCAAAAACGCCACCAAGGAGATCGACTTCGTGGCCGTGCGGCGGGACGAGCGGATCTATGTGCAGGTATGCCGCAATCTGCCGGAGGAATCCGACCGGGAGGTTGCCAACTTGCTGGAGATCAAAGACCATTACCCGAAATATGTAGTAACGCTGGACGAACTGGCCGCAGGCAACATCAACGGTGTCAAGATCGTGCATCTGGCGGATTTTCTGCTGAGCAAGGACTATTAAACGCTTTCTGCATATAAAACGGTCGAGATATATGCAGATAATCGCATAGCCGGACGGCTTTCATCCATGTGAGAGCCATCCGGCGTATTTTTTATAATGGGGTGTTATAGCAGGCCGCTGTCCTCACCGTTCGGAAAAATGTGCGAATTTGCAATAGAAAAGGCCGGAAAAATGTGTGTTCATCTTCTGAAAGGTCGGAGGTTGCTATGAAACGGCAGCATATTGTCGTGGCCTACCTCAAAAAATCAAAGCGATCTAACGCAGACGGCACGGAAACCTGTGCCGTTTTCTGCATATACAGTTCTGTTATCTGCATATAAAAGGTCAAAGTATATGCAGATAACTACATAGCCGAGAGGTTTTCAGTCTGAAAACCCCTCGGCTATTTTTATGTCAGAACGGAGGTGAAACATATGCCATATATCCCGCCGGAGGTGGTGGCAAGAGCTCGTGAGATGGACTTGCTGACCTATCTGCGGACTTATGAGTCGCAGGAGTTGGTGCATTTCGGGGGCAGCACCTACTGCACCCGTGAGCACGACAGCTTAAAAATCTCCAACGGCAAATGGTGCTGGTTTTCCCGTGGGATCGGCGGCTATTCTGCGCTGGACTATCTCATCAAGGTCAAAGAGATGCCCTTTACGCAGGCAGTTGAAACCATCATGAGAAATCTTGCGGCGGCACCGCCCGCCTTTGCCCCGGCTCCGAAAGCACCGAAAGAAAAGGTGCTCCTTTTGCCGCAGGTCAACCGCAGCGCCACCCATGCCGTCGAATACCTGCACCGCAGAGGAATCGATTATGAGCTGATCGATTTCTGCATCAAGACCGGCCGCCTTTATGAAAGCTACCCCTATCATAATGTGGTGTTCGTCGGGATGGATGCGGACGGCAAGCCCCGCTACGCCAATCAGCGAGGGATCGGCTCGGACTTCATCGGGGATGCCAACGGCAGCGACAAGCATTATTCCTTTGGGATTCCTGCGGTGGCTGCAAGCGACACACTCCACATGTTTGAGTCGGCGGTGGATCTGCTGTCCTACGGGACGCTGCAAAAGCTGGACAGTAAGGACTGGCGCAGTGAAAACCTGCTCTCCCTCGCCGGGGTCTACAAACCAAGGGCAAAAATCGAGGAAAGCAGTCTGCCCGCCGCACTGGTACGGTATCTTTCCGAGCATCCCCATATCCGCCGTGTGGTGCTGCGGCTCGACAACGACGCCACGGGACGGATCGCCGCAGAAACCATCAAGACCCTGCTGCCGAGAAAGTATGCGGTCACAGTAGACATCCAGCCGCCCCCGCAGGGCAAGGACTACAACGACTGCCTTTGTATGCGGCTGGGATTGCCCATTACCAAGCGCAGAGAAAGGAGCAAAGAACGGTGAGTGACTTTATGAGTCCGGGACGGCGCATCCGGCACTATCGTATGCTGCGGGGCATGACGCAAAAGGCGCTGGGCATCGCCGCAGGCTTTCCACCCGAAACCGCTGACATCCGCATCGCACAGTATGAATCCGGTGCAAGAACACCGAAACACGTTCTGCTCTGTGCGCTGGCGGATGCGTTGGGTGTTCTCCCCTCGGCGCTGGACATTCCCCACATAAAAAGCCGTGAGGTGCTGAACCAACTGCTGCTTGCGCTGGAGGATGAATACGGGCTGACGGTCACGATTACGGAAAACAACGAAAGGAGCATTTGCAATGGAAAATGAAAAGAAAATCAAAGTAGTTCTGCTGGAGCCGGGCAAGCTCGCCCGTGCGACCGAGATTGACGCATCCCTTGCCGGAATGCAGAAAACGGTGGGCGGTCTGATCGAGCCGTTCTATCCCTTTGAGGAGCAGGTTTGCATCGTCCGCAATGAAGAAAGCAAGATCAACGGGATGCGCCCGAACCGCAGTGTGAAGAACGACGACGGCGTGATGGTGGATTTCATCTTCGGCCCCGCCTTTGTCTGCGACTGCCGAGGCGAAAATCTGGACAGTCTTTCAGACGAGCAGATCGACCGCTACGGCAAGATGTTCCGCTATCCCGAACACTTGGCAAAGATTAACGGCCAGCTAATCGGAATCCCGTTCAACCCGCAGCGTGACTATGAACGCTGAATTTGTTTCGGTTGGTGGCAAGATGTTCGGCCTATGGGACGAACGCTATGCGATATACCAGCAAGCATCGCCTTTGTGATACCACAAAGGCAAAACCTTGTCAGGGGTAGCCCCTGAAACCCTTAATCCGCTCGTCCCCGCCCATGCGGAGGGCGATATTTTTATACCCGGAAGGAGGAAAGCCGGTGAACGAACCCATGACCTTTTTGGACTTTTTCAGCGGTGTCGGCGGTTTCCGCAAGGGCTTTGAGCTTTGCGGCATGGTCTGCAAAGGCCACTGCGAGATCGATAAATTCGCAGACCGCAGCTACCGTGCGATCCACGATATTAAGGAGGATGAGTGGTATGGCGAGGACATCACCAAAACCGAGCCCGCCGACCTGCCGAGGGTCAACCTATGGGCAGGCGGATTTCCGTGTCAAGACATTTCTGTATCTGGCCGGCAAAGAGGGCTTGCCGGAAAACGAAGCTCTCTCTTTTTTGAAATCATTAGACTGCTCAAAGGCACACCTGCCGAAGATAGACCCGAATGGCTTGTCCTTGAAAATGTTAAAAATCTGCTCTCCGTTAATCGAGGATGGGACTTTGCGACCGTTCTCCATTCGCTGGCCGAAATCGGCTATCATATCGAATACGGACTGCTTAATTCACGCTTCCACGGCGTTCCGCAAAACCGGGAGCGAATCTACCTTGTCGCTTATCGACATTTTAGAGCCGGAGGTGGACGAAAAATATTTCCTGTCACCGCAAGCGACGGCAAGGCTCTTATACAGCTAATCGGCGGTACGCAGGGCAAGCGTGTGTATGATCCCGCAGGTATCAGTTGTACGCTGATGAGCGAGGGCGGCGGCTTTGCAGGCAGGACGGGAATGTATTTTATCGACCTTTGCAAAGGCAATCCCAAGCTAACGGAAAACGCCCGCTGTATCAAAGCAAGATATGACAGCGGGATCGGAAACCGCAGCGCCGACAATTCGGGCGTGCTTTGTATGGGCGCAGACTGTCCCGACCGCACCGAGGAAACGGCGCTGATTCAGTTAAAACGAAGCGACCCGAAAATTCGGGAACAGGATTACACCAAATGTCTGATCGCAGGCTACAACAAAATCGGGGTAAGCAACCGGGGCGAAAGCTCCGGCGTTTTTTATGGCTGCCGCGCTGTGCTGACCCCCGACCGTGAGAATAAGAGGCAGAACGGCCGCCGTTTCAAGGAGTGCGGAGAACCCGCCTTTTGTCTGAACACGCAGGACAAGCACGGCGTTTATCTCTGCGCCTGCGATTTTCTGCGAATACGCTTTGCCCGTCAAGCGAGCAAAGAAGACGGATCAGGGCAAGCCTGAAAACGGCTCTGCGCTTCCGCTCGGCTGCGGACGCATCCGCAAGCTGACACCCCGTGAGTGCTGGCGGCTGCAAGGCTTTTCGGACGATATGTTTGACCGGGCCGCCGCCGTCAATTCCGATGCCCAGCTTTACAAGCAGGCGGGCAACGGCGTAACAATCCCCGTCGTGTATGCAGTTGGCAAGCGGATCGTGGAAATTCAAAACGAACTCAATTCGGAGGTGAAAATATGAGAAAACGCAATGTTCACATTCAATTCTGGCTGGACAAAAAGGAAGCCGAGGCGTTTCAGAAGAAGGTCAAAAAGAGCGGACTTTCCCGTGAAGCGTATCTTCGGCATTTGGTAAACGGCCTTGAACCGCAGGACGCACCGCCGCCCGACTATTACGTCATGATGCGGGAACTGCACGGGATCGGCAATAACCTCAATCAAATCGTCGCAAAAGCCCATACCCTGAACGCACTGGATGTGCAGCGATACGACGAAAACTGCCGCAAGCTGGACGAGGCTATCAAAACGATCACCGCCGCAGTCATCCTGCCCCGCCCGATGAAGTGATGCTCCTATGGCAACAACTTCGATCTGGCGGGTAAAAGGTTGGCTCGGCAAGGTGGTGATCTATCTCTATATTACGGTCAGCCACAAGACCGCCGAGGAAATGGCAGACAATTTCAACTTCAACGCCGACCAGCGGCAACAGCTTTCCGAACTGCTTGCCGAGGGAAACCGCAGTATGTGGTCGGCTGTCCTCTATGGCATCTATTCCGGGGACGATGCCATCGTTACGGTGGCGCTGTCGCAGGTCGGCAATGTGGGCGGTCAGCCCTATTGGTCTTGGTACGGCTTTGACGGGCGTGTAGAATGGTGCGCCTGCTTTGTAAGCTGGTGTGCCAATGAGTGTGGCTATATCGACAGCGGCGTTATCCCGAAGTTCGCAGGCTGTGTCAATGGGGTGCAATGGTTCAAAGATCGTGGACAATGGCAGGATGGCAGCTTTGAACCGTCCGCCGGTCAAATCATCTTCTTTGATTGGGACAACAAAGGCAGCTCCGGCCCGCAGGATGGGCAGTCCGATCATGTCGGCATCGTGGAGAAATGCGAAAACGGCATTGTCTACACCATAGAGGGCAATTCCGGCGATAGCTGCCGACAGAACCAATATCCCGTGGGACATTATGAAATTCTTGGATACGGTGTCCCGTCATGTTAAAAATGGCAAAGGAGAAACAGAGGTTTTCTTTCCTCTGTTTGCTCTTTTGCCTTACATAACTATTGTTTCTTTCGTCCATAAGCTCACCACCTTGTGTCTGTAAAATCGTATCCTATATATTTTACAGAAAAGAGGCTTGGCTGTTTAAGCCTCTTTTGAGGAACCTATTGCATTTCCTCTACTCCTATGCTATAATAAAAATACGCCCGTAACGCTACGGATGTATTCACAAGGAAAAGGAGTACGGTTATGCCCCGAAGCTATATGTTTACAAAAGAACAGGTGCTTGATGCCGCAATCGAGCTGACACGAGAGAAAGGGTTTTCCGCTGTTTCGGCACGGTCACTCGGTGAGCAACTCGGCACGACTTCCCGCCCGATTTTCAGCCACTTTGAGAATATGGCAGATGTGCAGAAAGGAATTATCAGTGCGGCGAACAAACTTTATCAGTCCTTTCGAGCAGAAGAAATAGCAAGCGGAAAGTATGTTCCGTATAAAGCAAGCGGAATGGCGTATATCCGTTTCGCAAAGGAAGAAAAAGAGCTGTTCAAGCTGCTCTTTATGCGTGACCGTTCGGGAGAGCAAATCAAAGAAAATCCCGAAGAAATGGAAGCGCTGATTGGGCTGATTGCCAAACAGGTCAACATCGACAAGGAAGCAGCAAGATTTTTTTATCTTGAAATGTGGGCATACACACACGGCATCGCATCGATGATTGCAACGGGTTTCTATGAGTGGGATGAGCCGCTTGCAAGCCGAGCTTTGACTGATGTGTATGAGGGATTAAAGCATCGCTATAAAAATTGAGGTGTCCGCAATGATTGAAGCAAATGGTGTTACCAAGTCTTACGGCTTTGGTGAAAGCAAAACCGATGTATTAAAAGGCATTGACCTGCAAATTTCTGATGGTGATTTTGCCGTTATTTTAGGGGCGTCGGGTTCGGGAAAATCGACACTTCTAAATTGTCTGTCGGGACTTGAACGGGTTGACGGCGGAAGTATTGAATACGACGGCTTGAATATTGCAGAGCTTTCCGATAAAGCTCTGACCAAATTCCGCAAGGATAATATCGGGTTTATCTTTCAGCAGTATTATCTTCTTCCCGATATGACCGTTGATAAAAATGTCCGTATGGGCGCAGACCTTGCAGGAAACTCTGATTATAGAGAAATCATAAAGGCGGTGGGTCTTGAAACGAAAGCCGCCAAATATCCGTCCGAGCTTTCGGGCGGCGAACAGCAGAGAGTTTCGGTCGCCCGTGCGCTTGCCAAAAAGCCAAAGGTTTTGTTTCTGGACGAGCCGACAGGCGCACTCGACGAAAAAACAGGGCGACAGGTATTGGACTATATCTGTAAGCTGCATTCCGAATACGGTTTTACTATTGTAATGGTAACGCACAACGCTAATATTGCGGAAATGGCAAATACGGTTATCAGAATGAACAGCGGTGAAATTGCTGAAATCTATGCCAATGCTGTGCAGAAATCCGCTTATGAGATTGGGTGGTAACGCTATGGTGATTAGATTAAAGGATACTGCTAAGCTGTTCGGGATAACCATTATTGCCTGTTGTGCCGTTTTCGTCTGTACGCTGTTTCTGAGCTACAATATCGACCTTGCGGCAATAAAGGATGAGATAACAACAGAAGCGGGAATGGCGATGTATAACGCACAGGTACTTATGGGAAAAGTGATTGCCGCCGTTTCGGGCGGCTGCCTCATTGCAACTTCCGTCGTAATGCTACTCTTTTATGTTAAAAACTATATCGGTACACACGGAAAGGAGCTTGGTATTCTCAAGGCACTCGGCTACTCCAATATCAAAATTGCAAGGCATTTTTGGATTTTTGGGCTTTCGGTATTTGTCGGCTGTATTTTGGGATTTGCTATCGGGTATCTTTACCTTCCGACATTTTATCAAAAACAAGCCCCCGATTTACAAACTTTAATTCCAGAACTTAAAGTGCAGTTTCATCCGTTACTGGCATTTGCCTTGGTTGGTGCGCCGACGATTGCCTTTGCCGTAATACCTGTATTGTTTGCTTATCTGAAACTGAAAAGTCCCGTGCTGGATTTGCTTCGCGAAAGGCAACATTACAAGTCTAAAATCGGCGGGGACGGAAAAGAGGACACGCCTTTCTTGAAGGATTTGCGTGGTGTAACGCTCAGAAGCAAAAAGTCACTGGTTTTCTTTGTAGCGTTTTCGGCGTTCTGCTTTTCAGCAATGGTGCAGATGTCCTTTTCGATGGACGAATTTGCAAGTGAAACCTTTGCCGTTATGGTTTTGTCCATTGGACTGATTTTAGCATTTGTGACGCTGTTTCTTTCTCTTTCAAGTGTTGTCAAAGGTAATACAAAGACGATTGCTATGATGCGGGTGTTCGGTTATGACGATACTACTTGCAGCCGATACATATTGGGTGCTTACCGTCCGATTTCATATATTGGTTTTGCGATTGGTACGCTGTATCAATACGGATTGCTGCGGCTGATGGTGTCGGTAGTGTTTGAGGACATTGAAAATGTGCCAGAATACAGCTTTGATTTTAAGGCACTCACTGTCACGCTGATACTGTTCGTGTTCACCTATGAACTGGTTATGTATCTGTATTCCCGTAGCATAAAAAGGCTTTCAGTCAAGAGCGTTATGATGGAGTAGGAAAATGATTATATATTTGAGGAAAAACGCCCTACCGATTTTCATAGAGATTATATTTGTCGTATCCTGTTTCTTTGTGCCACAGGAATACTACATTTATACAAACCTACTATTTTATCTGCTGCTTTTTGCGCACTTTTATGTGAAGCGTGAGTTTTCCTTTCGGGAATGGGGGAAAAACCTAAAAAGCGGGAAAACATTTTGGAAACAAGTAATTGTAACAACGGTGTTTTTTCTGATTGTTTTCGGATTGACTACTGCCTTGGAGAGCTTTTTCCCCTATTTAGACACGGGAATGATTATGCTGAAAAGGGATACGCCGGTGCGTTTGATTGCTTTTGCAATTTCTACGATGTTTCTTCCTACAATCACAGAAGAAAGTTTTTACCGTAAGAGCATTATATCCTTTCGCAGCAAACCCACACTTGTTTTGAGCGCTGTATTTGGGATGTTGCTTTATGCTGCGGAGCATTCACTGAAGCCATGGGGCATTTTTTTAACGGCGATATGGGCGTTGCCATTAACAATTTCTTATATTAGAACAAAAAATGTGTATGTGCCAATGACGGCGCATTTTATCGTAAATGTTTTGGGAAACGGCGTGACTGTCATAATGACAATAGTGGCAATGTGCAAATAGAATTAACTTGTTTCGGTCGGAAAACACAAAAATGTATTTCGCTGAATGCTATCAGAGCATTGGCAGCAACAAGTTTGTGAACTTTTTGTTTTCCTCTTGACAAAACGGGTCTACAAGTGTTAGACT
>ERZ827496.4868-NODE-4868-length-10007-cov-5.229904_pt1 | contig 10007 bp, 8 predicted proteins | sample MGYA00519769_ERZ827496 | MGnify/ENA primary metagenome ERZ827496 (study PRJEB31778, sample SAMEA3449327) | human gut metagenome | biome: human gut; feature: human-associated habitat; material: faeces | place: United Kingdom | collected 2010/2012 ...
GAGCATCTTCCATGAAGTCTTCGCGTTCTATCCACAGTTCACGGCTGAATTCGATCAGGTGGCTTCCTGCTTCCGGGTCTTCCGGGTTGTTGATTGCTTCCAGTTCTTCAACCTGTCCTTCCAGATAGTTGGTGATGATTAGTTTAACCGGGTTGATCACTGCCGATACACGGGTGGCACGGCTGTTCAGGTCGTCCCGAACGGAGCTTTCCAACAGGGCGATGTCGTTCAGGGCATCGTATGTGGTATATCCGATTTTATCAATAAATTTATGAATAGACTCCGGTGAATAACCGCGACGGCGGAAACCGCAGATAGTCGGCATACGGGGGTCGTCCCATCCGTTTACCAATCCTTCTTTTACCAGTGTGAGCAGGTTACGTTTGCTCATCAGGGTGTAGCTTAGGTTCAGTTTGTTGAATTCAGTCTGACGGGGACGGTTGTCGTTCAGGTCTTTTCCTTCTTTCAGCCAGTCGATGAAGAGGTCGTAAAGAGGACGGTGTACCACAAATTCGAGTGTACACAGTGAGTGAGTTACTCCTTCGAAGAAGTCACTCTGTCCGTGAGCGAAGTCATACATCGGATAAGCCTTCCAGGTAGTACCTGTACGGTGGTGCGGGTGTTTCACTACACGATAAATAATCGGATCGCGGAAGTGCATATTCGGGTTAGCCATGTCAATCTTGGCACGGAGCACCATAGCACCTTCTTCAATCTCGCCGCTATTCATTTTCTTAAAAAGTTCGAGGCTTTCTTCGATAGGACGGTTGCGGTAAGGGCTTTCCACACCCGGTTGGGTAGGAGTACCTTTTTGCTGTGCGATCAGTTCGGAGCTTTGTTCGTCAATATATGCTTTTCCCTCCTGGATCAGGCGGATAGCGAAGTCCCATAATTGTTGGAAGTAGTCGGAAGCGTAGTATTCGTTTCCCCACTGGTAGCCCAACCATTGAATATCTTCTTTGATAGCTTCTACATATTCCACATCTTCCTTGGTCGGGTTTGTGTCGTCGAAACGAAGGTTACATACACCTCCATGTGCTTCTGCAATGCCAAAATCAAGGCAAATAGCTTTGGCATGACCGATGTGAAGGTATCCGTTAGGCTCGGGCGGGAAGCGCGTCTGCACTTTTCCTCCATTTTTACCTTCTTTCAAATCTTTCTCTACTGCTTGCTCAATAAAGTTCAAGCTTTTCTTTTCACCTGCTTCTTCGTTTTTTATATCTGTCATAACGGTAAGTGTGTTAGCTCTATTTAAGAGCTGCAAAAGTAACAATAAAAAGTGGAAATGAGAAAAACGGAGCCATAGAATTAAAAAAAATCCAGAATAATGGAGTAGGTTTTTTTATCCATTCCGTCTTTATTATAAAACGAACTCTAATTTATGCAGAAAAAAGACACTATACAAGATAAAGATAATGAACGTGATCCGTTGATTTCCTATTTCCGGACTTTGGAGAAAGAAGTACCCGAAGCGGATATAGAAAAACGCTGGAATGCTTTAATGCAAAATGTAAATCGCGAGCCTGTTTCCAAACGACACAGGTATTTGCGAATATATATGTTAGCGGCAGGGGGGGCTGCTTTATTTGCAGGTATCGCCTGGGGAACAAAAATATATATGGATCATCATTCACATTCCATAGATACTGCTATTGGAGCAATTTGAAACTGATATAGTACTTCGTCGAAAAGAAACCTGCCATTGAGGTGGAGTCTTTCTCAATGGCAGGTAACTATCTTGTATTATTTTATATTTTATTCTGTTTTAAAATTCCGACTTTGCTCGGAATAGAAATTTATAACTTCATTATTTGCTTTTAACTTCCCGGAATTTCAAATTGTAAGTGATAGGGAAATTATTAAAAATTATATCCAATGGTAGTTCTGATTTGAAATAGTGATCGCATTTAAATTCACTATTTTCTCGTATGATGCCATAGAGGTCTTCAAAGCAATCACATGTATACAATCGAATCTCATATTTTTGCTGCTGCTTATTTTTGATATATCCAGGTAAAGATACTGAATATTCTGTGGCAATAAATGCTGGCTCTTGAGGAGCGTTTATCAAATAATATTTTTCACTATCTGATGAAATATCTATTTTCTTTATATAAAGAACGAAACGATTAAAAGTCCAAAGTTTAAATGTTGCTAAACCTGAACCATTATTAATTGTGATAGTGTTCTTTTCATTGTTATAAAATCTATTATAATCGTGTCTACATTCTTTGGCACCGTTATAATCTTCAAAACCAACATCTGTGTATTTAAAATAACGAACATAAGTTACTTTTTTAAGGCCCTCTCCTCCTGTTAAGGTAAGTCTGTATTTTCCATAGGAAAGATTGATTCTCTCCTCTCCATGTTTTTTACCAGCACTATATCTCCAAATTATAGGTGTTTTTTTATCTATATTATCAAGACGTATTTCTGAAACGTCAGTCATACCAAGAGGTTCATCGAAGCGGATAATAATTTCTTCTCCATTTATGCCGGATCTATTTATTTCTATCGATACTCCTCTTCCAGCCCTAGTAATAGGTTGTTGCCCTAGATCATTTTCTAGGGTTTCAGTATTTTCAATATCTGAAGTAATAGATTGTTCACACCCAATTAGCAATAATATATTAATAATTATTATTCCAATAAATTCTAGTATAATGTATCTTTTGTTTTTCATGGGTAACTTAATTTTTGTCCTTCAAAAAGAACACTGGTTAAATAACTTACAACTTTTGAAAAAATGAGGTAAAAGAGAACTATTGCAAAATCATATTGCATTTGGTTTTCTTTTCAAAATTTACGGTAGTGAATAGCATTATGAACTTAAATTCTCCAATTCTATTCTTTTAGGACAAAAAACTAGTGCATTGGCGTTTCAGTTTTGATTATTAGATTTAAAATTCTATTCTACAAAAATAATAAAAAATAATGAAATGCACATTTTTTAGGTGGTTTTATTACAAATATAGTGATTTATTCATATCTAATTAGAAAAACATTTTTTATCCTCAAATTCTATGACTTAAAAACAGTAAAAGCTGATTCTATGGTTAATCAGCTATATTATGAAAAAGGAATAAAACCTCAAAGAAAGAGAAAAAGGTTTGGTATAAATGTGATTACTTAACCGGAATATAGCCGCTCTTTTTTATAATCTCCTGTCCTTCGGGTGAAAGAATAAACTGAATCAAGGGGGTGACTGCCTCTTTGTTTTTTACATTGTAATAGTAATAAAGAGGGCGCACGATCGGATATGTTTTGTTGGTGGCATTTTCTACCGAAGGCGTAGCATAATGGCTTCCGTCATAGGATACGGAGAGAGTCTTGATACGCGGAGATACATAGGCCAGACCGACATATCCGATGGCTCCTTTTGTCTGGCTGACAGACTGGATAATGGCACCGGTAGCAGGCATGGAAAGGCTGCTCGACATATAATTTTTGTTTTTCAATACGCTTTCCTTGAAAAATTCGTAAGTTCCGGAAGATGTTTCACGGGAGTACACTACTATTTTGCGGTCGTCTCCGCCCACTTGTTTCCAGTTGGTGATCTTTCCACGGAAAATGTCTTCCAATTGCTGGCGGGTAAGTTGTTTCACAGGATTGGAAGGATGTACCACTACGGCAAGAGCATCATAGGCTACAATGATTTCGTCTACATCCTGTCCGGCTTCCTTGATTTTCATCTTTTCGCTGAACTTGATCGGACGGGAGGCCATGGCGATGTCCGTTGTGTTATCCATTAAAGCGGAGATACCTACACCGGTTCCTCCGCCGGTCACTGTGACACGGGCGTCAGGGTGCTGGTTCATATACCGTTCTGCTGTCTGCTGGGCGACAGGCAATACAGTGTCGCTGCCTTTGATACGTTGTGCATTGACACTAAGAGAGAGTAGGGAAAAGGCGATTAATAAGTTTCTTCTCACTTTCATAAATTATTCTTTTTATTGCTGGTGCAAATAAAACAATTGGATATTACATTCTTGTTTCATGTAGGGTGGAAATAGATGTTGTAATACAAATGTAATATGATTGAAACATTTCCTTCAAACGTTAGTCACATCCCCTTAATAAGGAGATGCTTTCTTTGCATCAGAATTCAAATAGGTATGAAAAAGTTTTTTGAAAAGATTATAGAAGGTGTCCTGACTTGTAGCGGTTTCGTAACGAGTATTACAATTCTGCTTATCGTTCTTTTCCTGTTTACTGAAGCTTTCGGGCTATTCAAAAGTAAAGTGATTGAAGAAGGATATGTGTTGGCGCTGAATAAGAGTAATAAGGTAAGCGTGCTGACTCCGGCGCAGATAAAGAATGTTTTCGATGAGGAGATAACGAACTGGAAAGAACTCGGCGGGAAAGACCTGCCTATCCGGGTTTTCCGTCTGGAGGATATAACACAGTATTATACCGAAGAAGAACTCGGCCCCGCTTATGAATATGCAGGTGAGAAGATAACGGAACTAGTGGAAAAGATGCCGGGTATTGTGGCATTTGTTCCGCAGAAGTTTATCGTTCATCCTGACTCGGTGCATCTTATAGAGGATAACACGATCTCGGTAAAGGATGTTTTTGCAGGTGCCGAATGGTTTCCGACGGCAACTCCGGCAGCACAGTTCGGATTTCTGCCTTTGATTGCCGGTACGTTGTGGGTAAGCTTGTTTGCTATTCTTTTTGCATTACCGTTCGGACTTTCGGTTTCTATTTATATGTCCGAAGTGGCAAATCCGAAGGTACGGAGCTGGCTGAAACCTATTATTGAATTATTGAGTGGTATTCCTTCCGTTGTATACGGCTTTTTCGGATTGATCGTTATTGTTCCGTTGATTCAGAAACTGTTTGATCTTCCGGTGGGCGAGAGTGGATTGGCAGGAAGTGTCGTGCTGGCTATTATGGCATTGCCTACCATAATTACGGTGACGGAGGATGCGATGAGAAACTGTCCGCGTGCTATGCGGGAGGCGAGTCTGGCATTAGGAGCTTCGCAATGGCAGACTATATATAAGGTAGTGATTCCTTATTCTATTTCGGGGATTACTTCCGGAGTAGTGCTTGGCATCGGACGGGCTATCGGTGAAACAATGGCGGTGTTAATGGTGACGGGTAATGCTGCCGTAATTCCGACTACTATTCTCGAACCGTTGCGTACCATTCCGGCTACCATTGCGGCGGAATTGGGAGAAGCTCCTGCCGGTGGTCCGCATTATCAGGCCTTGTTTATGTTGGGCGTCGTGCTGTTCTTCATCACACTAATTATTAACTTTAGCGTGGAATACATTTCTTCTAAAGGATTAAAACGTAGTAAATAAAATGGAAATTTGTAGTAATAATAAGGCTAAACATCGTTCGCAGAAGCTGGCTTTCGGAATTTTCCGCTTGTTGAGTCTTTGTATTGTGCTGATACTCTTTGCAATTCTCGGGTTTATTATATATAAAGGCAGTGGTGCTATCAGTTGGGAGTTTATCACTTCAGCACCTACGGACGGTATGAGGGGTGGAGGTATCTGGCCGGCTATCGTAGGTACTTTTTATCTAATGGTAGGTAGTGCGTTGTTTGCTTTCCCGGTAGGTGTGATGAGTGGCATCTACATGAATGAGTATGCGCCGAAAGGAAAATTGGTACGCTTTATCCGGGTAATGACGAATAACCTGAGTGGTATTCCCTCTATTGTGTTCGGTTTGTTTGGTATGGCATTGTTTGTCAATTATATGGGCTTTGGTGACAGTATCCTAGCGGGTTCTTTGACGTTAGGCTTACTTTGTGTACCTTTGGTGATACGTACTACGGAAGAAGCGTTGAAGGCTATTCCGGATAGTATGCGTGAAGGTAGCCGGGCATTGGGAGCAACAAAGTTGCAAACGATCTGGCATGTAATTCTGCCTATGGGAATGCCGAACATTATCACCGGGCTGATTCTGGCTTTAGGGCGTGTTTCGGGTGAAACGGCTCCTATTCTTTTTACTTGCGCCGCTTACTTCCTGCCGCAGTTGCCGACCGGTATTCTTGACCAGTGTATGGCGTTGCCTTATCACTTGTATGTGATTTCGACCAGTGGAACGGATATGGAGGCGCAGTTGCCGTTAGCTTATGGCACTGCATTGGTCCTGATTGTGATTATCCTACTGGTGAATCTGCTGGCTAATGCTTTGAGGAAATATTTTGAAAAAAGAGTAAAGACGAATTAAATAATATATGGATACAGTAAAAATAGATGCGCGTGATGTGAATTTCTGGTATGGTGATTTCCATGCTTTGAAAGGAATCAGTATGCAGATTGAGGAAAAATCGGTTGTTGCGTTTATCGGGCCTTCCGGTTGTGGAAAGTCTACCTTTCTCCGGCTTTTCAACCGGATGAATGATTTGATTCCCGCTACCCGCTTGGAGGGGGAGATTCGTATTGACGGACAGAATATATATGCGAAAGGAGTGGAAGTGGACGAACTTCGTAAGAATGTGGGAATGGTGTTCCAGCGTCCTAATCCTTTTCCGAAAAGTATCTTCGAGAATGTGGCTTATGGACTTCGTGTGAATGGAGTGAAGGATAATGCATTCATTCGTCAACGGGTGGAAGAAACGCTGAAAGGGGCTGCGCTTTGGGATGAAGTGAAAGATAAACTGAAAGAATCGGCCTATGCTTTGTCCGGCGGGCAGCAGCAGCGTCTTTGTATCGCTCGTGCAATGGCGGTATCTCCTTCAGTGTTGTTGATGGATGAGCCTGCTTCTGCACTCGACCCTATTTCTACGGCTAAAGTGGAAGAATTGATTCACGAATTAAAGAAGGACTATACGATTGTGATTGTAACGCATAATATGCAGCAGGCAGCTCGTGTAAGTGATAAGACTGCGTTCTTTTATATGGGTGAAATGGTGGAATTTGACAATACGAAGAAGATTTTCACGAATCCGGAGAAAGAGGCTACGCAGAATTATATTACAGGACGTTTCGGATAGTTTGTACCGGAATGGCGGGGATAAATAGGAATATTAACACTTATATATAATAGACTATGGTAAAGTTTATAGAATCGGAACTCATTCTATTGAAGAAGGAAATTGACGAGATGTGGACGTTGGTGTATAATCAGCTTGACCGTGCCGGGGAGGCTGTTTTGACACTCGACAAGGAGTTGGCGCAACAGGTAATGGTCCGTGAACGCCGGGTGAATGCCTTCGAACTAAAAATAGACAGTGATGTGGAAGATATTATCGCACTATACAATCCGGTAGCAATCGACCTTCGTTTTGTATTGGCTATGCTGAAGATTAATACGAATCTGGAACGCTTGGGAGACTTTGCGGAAGGGATTGCCCGTTTCGTGATACGTTGCAAAGAACCGGTGCTTGACGCTGAGTTAATGACGCGTCTGCGTTTGGGTGAGATGCATGCTGAGGTACTTTCAATGTTGGAACTGGCAAAACGTGCCTTGCATGAGGAGAGTATTGAAATGGCAACTACCGTATTCGGCAAAGATAATCTGCTGGACGAAATCAACGCACAGGCAACGGGAATCCTTGCCGATTATATCATTGAACATCCTGAAACAGTACATACGTGTGTGGATTTGGTGAGCGTTTTCCGTAAATTGGAACGTTCCGGCGACCACATTAATAATATCGCCGAAGAGATTGTTTTCTTCATTGACGCCAAGGTATTAAAGCATAGCGGAAAGATAGACGAGAACTATCCGAATAGATAATTTTTTGCAGTTTTTTAAACAGAAATTAGGGCTCCTTAAAATTTTATCCTATATTTGTCTCCTATAACGGGTAAGTTACAGGCGTTTTTGCGTCAAATGATAATAAATCCAAAGAATTTTCAAAAAGATGTTATATGACATGTTTTATAATTTGGATAGTATCGGTAAAACCGCCTATATTTGCACCGTTATCCTGAAAACAATCTTTTTACCTTAAAAAAAAACTAATACCTATTGAAAACTGAAAAATGGAGCTTTGTGAAAAGCCCCATTTTTTTTTGCTCTTCACCGAGGTGGCGAAGCCGCGTTCTACGGTGTTTCAAAAGGGGATACTTCTTCATTTAATTAACTTTTTAGCCTTTAAAGAACCAATTTGAAGAACGAGTTTAAAGAACCAACTTGAAGAACCGTTTTGAAGAACGAGGTTATGGAAGAGCAGTATTTTTTTAATGAAGTACAAGCAAGGTTTCATTTGAGAAAGCCTAAGGCAAATAAGCCTACTAATATTTATTTGGTATGTCGAATAAATGGGAAGCAGGTTAAACTCTCTACGGGTGTAAAAGTATATCCAGAGCATTGGAATGAAGAAAAACAAGAAGCATACATTAGTTGTAGGCTATCTGAACTTGATAATAGTAATAATACTATAACTAATGAAAAGTTGACAGAATTAAAAGCAAGTTTTGTCGAATATAAATACTATCTTTGTCAACATCCCAACGAAATGGAGCAGGGAGTAGAATTGTTACGAAAGTTTATATATAAAGATACTATGGTAAAGAAGCAAGAAACTGAAAATGCTATACATTGGTTACGCAATGCTATAATTGCTGATAAGAATATAGGTGAAAGTACAAGAGCTGATTACATAAAGCAAATAAAGTTCTTTGAAATATTTTTGAATGAGACAGGTAGATGTCCTATCAGTTTCAGTGATATAAACCTACCTTTAATTAAGGGATATGAACTTTATCTTCTTAATAAAGATGTTGGTAAAGGTAAAACAACGAAAACTACTACGGTTGGTAATAAGGTAGAGAAGATAATATGTATTCTTAAAAGAGCAGAGCAGCAAGGAATGATTGATATTCATGAATCTAACCTTGATAAATATAAGAAGCCTAGAAGTAAAGAAGGTGATAGCAATGATATATTTCTTACAGAGGAAGAGATAAGTAAGATATATGCTTTGGAACTCTCTGGCAAAGAAGAACAGGTGAGAGATTTGTTTGTTTTGCAATGTTGGATAGGTCAGCGTTTTACAGATACACAGTCAATAAATGAGGGAATAATGAAAGATAATGGAAATATAATTGAGATTATCCAAGAAAAGACAAAGCATAAGGTGTCTGTACCATTATTGCCAATAGCTAAAGAGATACTAGCCAAGTACGAAAACCAATTTCCTATATTTACCAATCAGACGGCTTTAAATTATTTGACAAAGATTGGAGAAAAGGCTGGTATAACAAGATTGCATACCGTAGTGGAGCACCGAGGTGATGAAGTAACTAAGAAGCAAGTTCCTGTTTATAAACTGATAAAGACCCATACTGCAAGACGTTCATTTATTTGTAATATGTTGTTACGTGGATTTGATGCTCATCTTATAATGAAAATTACAGGACATAATGATGTTGAGTCTTTTCAAAAATATGTTAAGTTAACATCTAATGATGCAGCGAATGTCATTCTTGAAAATGAAGCTAATCAAATAAAGTCATCAAAGAAAACACCAATAACGAAAGAAATCCCGATAGCTAATGATGTGCCAACTGATATAGAAGGTATTTTAAATTATGTATTTGCTTTAGATAAGGTAAATGAGTTATTTCCGCTATTAATGAAAGGAATAGATATATACGGATTAGATGATGAAATAAACGAGCTTATGTCTATTGTTAAGGATAGAAAGAGACTTCCAAAAGTTTTGGAAAGAGCTAAAGAGTTATTTTGTGATGATACAATAAAAGAGGTTGCCATTAATAAACTGTTATGTGCACGTCCAATGTTAGAACAAATAGGAAAGCTCAAGAATGATGTTACAGCATATCAAATGTTTATTAATAACTTATCGGAATTAGGGATATTGGAATTGAATATTCCTAAGAGTGCGGATGTGAAGGACTACTACAATGAATTACCTAATATGGTAGATGTACTTGATAAAATAGAATTGTAAGATAAGAGTGAAATGGTAATATTGAAATAGAGTTCGTCTAATCGCTAGATGAACTTTTTTCACTATATGAATACTTCTAGTCGATTTTTTCAGTTTGTGGTACTAGTATTAGGTCACTCCCTAA
>ERZ827496.4879-NODE-4879-length-9993-cov-3.262830_pt1 | contig 9993 bp, 7 predicted proteins | sample MGYA00519769_ERZ827496 | MGnify/ENA primary metagenome ERZ827496 (study PRJEB31778, sample SAMEA3449327) | human gut metagenome | biome: human gut; feature: human-associated habitat; material: faeces | place: United Kingdom | collected 2010/2012 ...
TCTCCTGATAGGCGTAGCCGTAATAGAGGTAGTGGTAATCCTCGTCGGTCAGCGTCTCGTCGCCCGCGTTGTAGCGCATCATCAGCGATGTGTAGTAGAACGGCGAATCGGGGTCGGACGTCTTGGCGACGATGTCCTCCTCGACGGGGACTTTCGCCGCGGCCAGCGCCGGGAGCAGGAGCAATGTCAGCAGTAAATTTTTCATATCCGTGTTTTGTCCGTATTTTAGGCACTAACGCTCAAATCAGCGCAAATCGTATTCCGCGATCAGTTTGCGGAACTTTTCGCGCAGCGCCTCCGAACCTTCGACGAGCGGCAGCCGCATCGTCGGGCCGATTATGCCCATTTCGGCCAGTGCGCACTTCACCCCCACGGGGTTGCCCTCTTCGAACAGGGCGTGCACCGCTTCGTCGAGGCATTCGTATGCCTTTTCCGCACGGTCGAACTCCCCGGCCTTGGCGTAGTTCACACACTCCATGAACCGCTTGGGAAAAGCGTTCGCGGCCACCGAGATCACGCCGTCGCCGCCGCGCCGCATCACGTCGACGGCGATCCCGTCGTCGCCCGACAGGACGAGGAACCCTTCGCGCCGGCGGTCGATGATCTCCTGAATCTGGCCGATGTTGCCCGACGCCTCCTTGATACCGATGACGTTGGGAAAATCGGCGGCGATGCGCAGCGTCGTCTCGGCGGTCATGTTGACGCCCGAGCGGCCCGGGATGTTGTAGAGGATCACCGGCAGCGGCGAGTGCTCCGACACGGTGCGGAAATGCTGGTAGAGCCCCTCCTGCGAAGGTTTGTTGTAATAGGGCGTCACGCTCAAAATGGCGTCGGCGCCCCGCAGGTCGAATTCGCGCAGCTGATCCAGTACCTCCGACGTCGAGTTGCCGCCGCAGCCCATCACCAGCGGTACGCGCCCCGCGATGTGGTTGGTGATGAACATGGCTATCACGGCGCGCTCGGGCATGTAGAGCGTCGGCGTCTCGGCCGTGGTGCCCAGCGCCACGATGTAGTCCACGCCGCCTTCGATCACATAGTCGATCATGCGTGCCAGCGCCTGATAGTCAACTTTTCCTTCGGGTGTAAAGGGGGTTATCATGGCGGCCCCCACGCCGCAGAGCTTGTGTCGTATCATATGATTCTGTTTGGCATTATGTAGTTTTTTATGCGTATTCCTTTTCCGCGGGGCTCAGAACAACTCGCCTTGTTGGACGGGTTCGCCGTCCCCGCCTTCCGTCGCGGCCGCTTCCGCCCCCTTCTTCCCGGAGGGTTTCACCTGTTTTCCCCGGCCCGCGGTCTCCGGCTCGCTTTTCCCCGGCTTTCCCGCGGCGTCCTTTGCAGGCTTGTCCGCCACGCCTTTCCCCGGCTTTCCCGCGGTGTCTTTTTCAGGCTTGTCGGCCGTGTCTTCCCTCGGCTTTCCCGCGGTGTCCTTTCCAGGCTTGTCGGCCGTGTCTTTTCCCGGCGCACCCGCATCATCGGCTGTCGCTGCCGGCTCCGGGGTTTTACGTCCGGCGCTATGGGACATTGCTCCGTCGCCTTCCGACCCGGCCTTTTCCGCCGCGGCCGGGGCGCCATTGTTCCTGCCGCCGTTATTTGCCGTTGTTGCGCCGTCGGCTTCTGTCCCGTTTGCCGCCGGGGCTTCCTGTCCGCCGACCATGGCGATGAACTCCTCTTCGGAGATGATCTTCACGCCCAGCTTCTCGGCTTTCCTGAGCTTCGCCGGGCCCATGTTGTCGCCCGCCACGATGTAATCGACGTTGGCCGATACGGCCGCGAGGTTCCTGCCCCCGTGCATTTCGATCAGCTCCTTCATTTCGTCGCGGCTGCGCGAGAACTTGCCCGACACCACGAAACTGCGGCCTGCGAGCGACTCCGACGCCAGCTCCCGCGCCTCCTCCTCGAACTTCAGCCCCGCGGCACGCAGGCGGCGGATGATGGCGTGGTTCTGCTCGTCGGCGAAATATTCGATGATCGCGTCGGCGATGCGTCCGCCCACCTCGTCGGCCTGGGTCAGCTCCTCGCGCGTGGCCCGCATCACGGCGTCGAGCGAGCGGAAATGCTCCGCGAGGTATTTGGCCGTCGTTTCGCCCACGAAGCGGATGCCGAGTCCGAACAGCACGCGGCGGAACGGCACCTCGACCGATCCGCGGATGCTGCGTATGATGTTGTCGGCCGACTTTTCGCCCAGCCGCGGCAATTCCGCCAGCTGTCCGGCCTTCAGGTCGTAGAGGTCGGCCACGTCGTGCACCAGCCCGTTCTCATAGAGCAGTTCCACGGTCTCCTCGCCCAGCCCCTCGATGTCCATCGCCTTGCGGCGGATGAAATGGATGATGCGCCCGACGATCTGCGGCGGGCATCCCCCCTGGTTGGGGCAGTAGTGCTTCGCCTCGCCCTCGTAGCGCACCAGCGGCGTGCCGCATTCGGGGCATACGGTGATGTATTCGAACGGTTTGCTGTCCGCAGGCCGCTGCGAGAGGTCTACCCCCGTGATCTTGGGGATGATCTCGCCGCCCTTCTCGACGTATACCATGTCGCCCGGGCGGATGTCCAGCAGGGCCATCTGCTCGGCGTTGTGCAGCGTCGCACGCCGCACGGTCGTCCCGGCCAGCAGCACCGGTTCGAGGTTCGCCACAGGCGTTATGGCCCCCGTGCGTCCCACCTGGAACGACACGCTGTCCAGCCGCGTGAGCGCCTGCTCGGCCTTGAACTTGTAGGCCACGGCCCATTTCGGGGCCTTGGCCGTGAATCCCAGCTGCCGCCTTACGGCGAAGTCGTTGACCTTGATCACCACGCCGTCTGTCGGGAAGGGCAGGGCATGGCGCCCCTCGTCCCAGTGTGCGATGTAGGCGTCGATCTGCTCCGCAGTGCGGCATATGCGCGCCGCGTCCGAGACTTTGAATCCCCACTCGCGGGCTTTCTGCAGGCTTTCCCAGTGGTTCGTGAAGGGCAGGTCGTCGCCCGCCAGCTGGTAGAGCGTGCAGTCCAGGCCGCGGCGTGCGACCACCGACGACGCCTGCTGCTTGAGCGTCCCCGCCGCGGCGTTGCGCGGATTTGCGAAGAGCGTCTCCCCGGCCGCCTCGCGCTCGGCGTTGATTTTGTCGAACGAGGCGTAGGGCATCAGGATCTCGCCCCGTATTTCGAAGTAGGGCGGCCAGTCGTCGCCCCTCAGGCGCAGGGGAACCGTGCGCACCGTACGTACGTTGGCCGTCACGTCGTCGCCCTGCGTGCCGTCGCCGCGCGTCACGGCACGCAGCAGCCGCCCGTCCTCGTAGGTGAGCGATATGGCCGTGCCGTCGAATTTCAGTTCGCAGACGAACTCCGTCGGCCCGGCCTCCTTTTCGATACGGGCGATGAATTCATGCAGTTCGTCGAGCGAATAGGTGTTGCCGAGCGAAAGCATCGGGAACCGGTGCTTTACGCTCCGGAACTCCGACGTGATGTCGCTTCCGACACGCACCGAGGGCGAATTGGGGTCGGACAGTTCGGGGTGCGCCCGTTCCAGATCCTGCAATTCGCGCATCATCGTGTCGAATTCGAAGTCGGAGATCTCAGGGGCGTTTTCGACGTAATATCTGAAGTTATGGTACTCGAGCTGCCGCCGCAGCTCTTCGATTTTCTCGCGTATCATAATATAAGTATAACCTGCGTAAAGGTACGTATTTTGTTTATAACATCCTGCAAATTCAAAAAAAATGCAAAAAAAAATTACGGATGTGGTGCGATATGTAAATTTTGCTTATAATTGCAGAAAATTTCCAAGCATTACTATGGCTAAACAGAATACGACGAAGAAACATATCGTAACGAGCTTTCACAACCTGACTCCCGAACTGCAGGATGCCGTAAAGGAAAAATACCCGCTGGGGTTCACCGAAGCGATGATGCGCGTGGACAAACCCAACGGCGATTTTTTCTATGCCGTGCCTTTCGATACCGACGAGATCGCCTATATGGTGAAGATCGACGTGAAGATCGACGACAATGCGCAGGAGGAGGACGACAGGGATTACTACGACGACGAAATCAAGGGCGCCGACGAAATCCAGGACGACGCCAATTCCGATGACGGCGGCGGCGACTCCGACGACGACGTGAATATCTGATCCGGCCATGCTGCGCTTTATCCCTGCCCTCGCTCTGTTGCTGTTCACGGCCTGCGGCCTTGCTGAGAACGAGCAGGATGATAAGAACAAGCGTATTTATATTACATTCACAGACCCCGCCTTCGAGCAATTCTGTCTCGGAATGTTCGATTTGGATCACGACGGACGCATTTCGCGCTACGAGGCGCAGCGCGTCCTGGTGATGGATTGCTCCGGCCGCAACATCTCCGCGATGTGGGAGATCGGCGAGTTTTCCCGCCTGCGCGAGCTCGATTGCAGCGGCAATAACCTCACGCGGCTCGACCTGCGCAAATGCCCCGACCTGCAAAAGCTCGATTGCGGCGACAACGAAATCACGTCGCTCGACATCGACGGCCTGCGCGGGCTGGCGGTGCTCGATTGTGCCGGGAACCTGCTCGCACGCCTCGACCTGAAATCCAACTCTTCCCTGCGCCAGCTCGATTGCCGCGGCAACCTGCTGGTGACGCTCGACCTGACCCCCTGCTCGGGGCAGTTGCAGGCCGACACGCGCGACAACCCTTTCCTTACGACCGTCTATTGCCTCGCTTCGCAGGGCGTCGACCGCAACGGGCCGACCGAGGTGGTCGTCCGCTGACCGCCCCCCCCCGCATCGTTTTCCGCTGACTGCCCGCGTCGCTTCCCGTCACCTGCCCGCATCGCTTCCTGTCGGTTGCTGCGTTGTTTGCTGCTGCCCCCCCCCGGCACTGTCATTTGCCTTCCGCAGCGGGTTTGCGGCACGCTTATTTCTGATACATTGTTGAAAAGTCGCCGCCGCGGGTTGGGTATTTCGGATAATAATTCTTACCTTTGGGTGCAAAAAATGTCTTTTGCGCCATAAATATTACCGGATACAATGAAAAAAGTTGACGTTATCCTCGGCCTGCAATGGGGTGACGAGGGCAAGGGAAAAGTTGTGGATGTGCTGACGCCTGGCTACCAGGTCGTAGCCCGCTTCCAGGGCGGCCCCAATGCCGGTCATACATTGGAATTCAACGGCGAGAAATACGTGCTCCGCTCGATCCCTTCGGGCATATTCCAGGGCGGTAAGACCAATATCATCGGTAACGGTGTGGTGATCGACGCCGTCCTTTTCCGTGAAGAGGCCGAAGCGCTCGCGGCCAGCGGCCACGACCTCACCAAGCAGCTCTGCATTTCGAAGAAGGCCCACCTCATCCTGCCCACGCACCGCATCCTCGACGCTGCGTACGAGGCGGCCAAGGGCAGCGCCAGGATCGGCACCACCGGCAAGGGCATCGGCCCGACCTATACCGACAAGGTCAGCCGCAACGGCATGCGCGTGGGCGATGTGCTGAGCGCCGATTTCGAAAAGATATACGCCCGCGCCAAGGCTCGCCACGAGAAGATCCTGCGCAGCCTGGCCTGCGAGTACGACATCACCGAGTTGGAACAGAAGTGGTTTGCGGCGGTCGAGTACCTGCGTCGTTTCAACATCATCGACAGCGAGTATTTCGTCAACGAGTGCCTCGCCGCGGACAAGAGCATCCTGGCCGAAGGCGCGCAGGGGACGCTGCTCGACGTGGATTTCGGTTCCTATCCGTTCGTCACCTCGTCGAATACCGTCTGCGCCGGCGCCTGCATCGGGCTGGGCATCGCCCCGAACCGCATCGGCGAGGTCTACGGTATCTTCAAGGCCTACTGCACACGCGTCGGCAGCGGCCCGTTCCCCACGGAGCTGTTCGACCAGACGGGTGCCCGGCTGCGCGACATCGGTCATGAGTACGGAGCCGTCACGGGGCGCGAGCGCCGCTGCGGATGGCTCGACATGGTGGCGCTCAGGTATTCGATCATGATCAACGGCGTGACGCAGCTCATCATGATGAAGTCCGACGTCATGAACGATTTCGAGACCATCCGCGTCGCCACCGAATACGAGGTCGGCGGCAAACGTACGTCGTATTTCCCCTATGAGGTCGGCGACGACCTGAAACCCGTCTACCGCGAGTTCGAAGGCTGGAAGTGCGACCTGCGCGACTGCAAGAGTTACGACGACTTCCCGGCCGCATTCAAGGCGTACGTCGAATTCATCGAGCGCGAGACGAGCGTTCCCGTGAAGATCATCTCCGTCGGTCCCGACCGCGGCGAAACGATCGTCCGGTAGGGGAGTCTTTCGGCCGCCGCATGTCGCATGCCGCGTATGCTGCGCCGAATGTATCCCGCATGCCGTATTGCGGCCGGATATGCGGCCCCGTGCGCGGAGTTTTCCGCCTGCCGCGGCGTCCGAAACAACGAAACCGATTTAATTTTGTAACTATAACCTTATGAAAAAAGCACTTAAAATTGTCGTATTGGCCAAGCAGGTGCCCGATACCCGCAATGTGGGTAAGGATGCGATGACCCCCGAAGGGACGGTCAACCGCGCGGCGCTGCCGGCCATCTTCAATCCCGAAGATCTCAATGCGCTCGAAATGGCGCTCGCGCTTAAAGACCGCACCGACGCTTCGACGGTTCATATCCTGACGATGGGGCCCCAGCGTGCCGCCGACATCATCCGCGACGCGATGTTCCGCGGCGCCGACGGCGGTTACCTGCTTTCGGGCCGCGAATTCGCCGGTTCGGACACGCTCGCCACGTCGTACGCCTTGTCGTGCGCCCTGAAAAAGATCCGGCCCGACATCATTTTCGCCGGCCGCCAGGCCATCGACGGCGATACGGCGCAGGTCGGCCCCCAGGTGGCTGAGAAACTCGGCCTGCCGCAGGTTACCTATGCCGAAGAGATCCTCGACATCAAGGACAGCACGCTGGTTATCCGGCGCCGCCTGAACTGCGGCACCGAGACCGTCGAGTGCCCCGTCCCGGCTGTCATTACGGTCAATGCCTCGGCTCCCGAGTGCCGTCCGCGCAACGCCAAGCGCGTGATGACCTGCAAATTCGCCCTCTCCGGGTCTGAAATCGCCGCGGCGCCCGAATCGGAAGCCGCACGGCGCGCCGCCGCGAAGCCCTACCTGCAGATCGTCGAGTGGGCTGCCGCCGACGTCGATCCCGACCCGCAGCAGCTCGGCCTTCAGGGTTCGCCCACGAAGGTCAAGAAGATCGAGAACGTGGTTTTCCAGGCCAAGGAGGCCAAGAAGCTCACCGCTGCCGACGAGGATATCAATTCACTGATGGTCGAACTTATCGCGAGCCACACGCTCGGTTAATACGTGCATAGGAGATGAACAACATATTCGTATATATCGAGAACGAGGGCGGCAAGGTCGCCGACGTGTGTCTCGAACTGCTGACCAAAGGCCGCGAACTGGCCACGACGCTGGGTGTGAAGCTCGAAGCCGTAGTGCTGGGCGAGCATCTTGCAGGTATCGAGACCGAACTGGCCAAATACGGCGCCGACACCGTCTGGGTCGCCGACGACAAGATCTTCGCACCTTTCCGCACGCTGCCCCATACGGCCGTCATGTGCGGCCTGATCGAGCAGGAGAAACCCCAGATCGTGCTGTTCGGCGCGACGTGCAACGGCCGCGATTTCGCGCCGCGCGTGTCGTCGGCGCTTTACAGCGGCCTTACGGCCGACTGTACGCAGCTGGTGATCGGCGACCACAAAGACGCCAAGAGCGGCAGGGAGTACAAAGACCTGCTCTACCAGATCCGCCCCGCCTTCGGCGGCAACATCATCGCCACGATCGTCAACCCCGACAACCGTCCGCAGATGGCCACCGTCCGCGAAGGCGTCATGCGCCGCGAATATGCCGCCAAGCCGGGTGCCGGCGAGGTGAAGAAGATCCAGTGGCAGAAATTCGTGAAGGACGCAGACCTCGCGGTGAAGATCATCGACCGTGAGATTGCCGAGAGCAAGATCGACATCAAGGGTGCCGGCGTCATCGTCGCGGGCGGCTACGGCATGGGTTCGAAGGAGAACTTCGACCTGGTATTCGAGCTGGCCGACGTGCTGGGTGCCGAGGTGGGCGCGAGCCGCGCAGCCGTCGACGCCGGGTTCGCAGACCATGCGCGCCAGGTGGGTCAGACCGGTGTGACGGTACGCCCCAAACTCTACATCGCCTGCGGTATCTCGGGGCAGATCCAGCATACGGCCGGCATGGACGGCTCGGCCATGGTCATTTCGATCAACACCGACCCCGAAGCCCCGATCAACAAGATTGCCGACTACGCCATCACGGGCGACGTCAACGAGGTGATCCCCAAGATGATTAAGTACTACAAACAAAATTCGAAGTAATGGCTAATTTCTTTTCAGACAATAAGGATTTGCAGTTCCACCTCCAGCATCCGATGATGCGCAAGATCGTGGAGCTGAAAGAGCGCGGCTTCGCCGAGAAAGACCTCTACGATTTCGCGCCGCAGGATTTCGAAGACGCCATGGACTCCTACCGCCGCGTGCTGGAGATCGCCGGTGAAGTCTGCGGCGAGGTCATCGCTCCGAATGCCGAGGGCGTGGATCACGAAGGCCCCCGCGTCGTGAACGACCACGTGGAGTACGCTGCGGGCACGGTTCAGAACATGAAGGCCATCGTCGACGCGGGCCTGAGCGGCCTTACGCTGCCCCGCAAGTACGACGGCCTGAATTTCCCGCTGGTCTGCTTCGTGATGGCCAACGAGATGGTCGCCCGCGCCGATGCCGGCTTCGAGAACATCTGGGGTTTGCAGGACTGTGCCGAGACGCTCAACGAGTTCGCCTCGGAGGAGCTCAAGGCCAAATACCTGCCGTGGGTTTCCGCGGGTGCTACTTGCGCCATGGATCTTACCGAGCCGGATGCGGGTTCCGACCTGGGCGCCGTGATGCTCAAGGCTACGTGGTCCGAGGAGAAGCAGACCTGGCTGCTGAACGGCGTCAAGCGCTTCATCACCAACGGCGACGGTGACGTTTCGCTCGTGCTGGCGCGTACCGAAGAGGGTACCACCGACGCCCGCGGACTGTCGATGCTCGTCTATGACAAGCGCGACGGCGGCGTGAAGGTGCGCCGTATCGAGAACAAAATGGGTATCAAGGGCTCTCCGACGTGCGAGCTGGTCTTCACCAACGCCCCCGCGCAGCTGGTCGGCGACCGCAAGATGGGCCTTATCAAATACGTGATGTCGCTGATGAACGCCGCCCGCCTGGGTATCGGTGCGCAGTCGGTGGGCTTGTGCGAAGCCGCCTACCGCGAGGCGCTGAAATACGCCCAGGAGCGTGAGCAGTTCGGCAAGCCGATCATCCGCTTCGCGGCCGTTGCGGAGATGCTCTCCAACATGAAGGCCAAGTTGCAGGGTGTCCGTGCGCTGTTGTACGAGACGACGCGCTTCGTCGAGGTCTACAAGCAGTACGGCCATATCGCGCACGAGCGTCCGCTCGAAGGTGATGAGCGTCAGGAGATGAAGTTCTACAACCGCCTGGCCGACGGCTTCACGCCGCTCGTCAAGCTCTTCTCGTCGGAGTACGCCAATCAGCTGGCCTACGACGCCATTCAGATCCACGGCGGATCGGGTTTTATGAAGGACTATCCCTGCGAGCGGTTGTACCGCGACGCACGCATTATGAACATCTACGAGGGAACCTCGCAGTTGCAGGTCGTTGCGGCGATCAACGCCGTGACGAAGGGCACGTTCCTGGAGCAGATCGGGCGCTATGCCGCCGAAAGCTACACGGAGGCGATGTGCCCCGTGGTGACGAAGCTCAAGGAGCTGACCGTCAAGTTCTCGGAGATGCAGGCCCGTGTCGAGGCCGGCGACAAGGAGGTCTGCGGATTCAAGGATTTCCATGCCCGCCGCCTGGTGGAGACCGCCGGACACATCATCATCACCTACCTGCTGGCCCGTCAGGCCGGTGAGGCGGAGGAGTATGCCGCTTCGGCGCGCGTGTTCTGCAAGCTTGCAGAGGCGAAGATCGCGGAGGCCTATACCTACGTGATGAACTCCA
>ERZ827496.4885-NODE-4885-length-9974-cov-7.692207_pt1 | contig 9974 bp, 4 predicted proteins | sample MGYA00519769_ERZ827496 | MGnify/ENA primary metagenome ERZ827496 (study PRJEB31778, sample SAMEA3449327) | human gut metagenome | biome: human gut; feature: human-associated habitat; material: faeces | place: United Kingdom | collected 2010/2012 ...
AGGTGGACACGCCTGTAAGAATAAGGATTGCCTAGCAATAGGTGGAAACTTAAATATCAAACTTCTTAAAAAGAGCCGTTAGGCTCTCTGAAGCACATTACCTTTAGGTGATGGGTAGTTCACTTTTGAAAGTAAGATAATTATCAGCCTCTAGAAACTGTCTATTTCAACTATCTCTGAAAACAGAAGTTGTACTAGATAAAAAACAAGAATCAAAGAAAGAAGAAAAAGATAAAACACATGTCAAAACTAGAGACAATACACAATTTGTTGTATTTACAATGTTGTTCTTATTATCTGGAATTTATCTCTTAAGAAGAATGAAAAAGAGTTAGTATAAGACAGAATCTCAATTATGAGATTCTGTTTTTTAAGTTCTTTAATTTTTTATTCCCTTATTCTTCTAGTGTGATATAATGTTGATTGTTCTAAAAAAAAGACAAAAGGAAGAGGGATTTTATGAAAAACAATGAAAAGAGAAGTACTTTCTCAGGAAAACTAGGATTAGTCCTCTCTGCTGCAGGAGCCTCTGTAGGCTTAGGAAATATTTGGCGTTTCCCATATCTTGCAGCTAAATATGGAGGAGGAATCTTCTTATTAATCTATATCATTCTTGCACTCACATTTGGTTATACAATGATTATTGCAGAAACCACAATTGGAAGAATGACTAGAAAGAGTCCAGTAGGCGCTTTTAGAAAATTTGGAAACTCTATCTGGCATAAGTTTGGTGGATGGATCAATGCGATTATCCCTATATTAATCGTACCTTATTACTCTGTTATTGGTGGATGGGTCATTAAATATCTTATAGAATATGTTTTGGGTAATGGTCATGCTTTAGCATCTAGTGACTATTTCTCTACTTTTATCTCTAATGGTGTTTCAACAGAATTATGTTTTATTGCCTTTGCATTAATGACTTTATTTATTGTATTTGCAGGTGTTAAAAACGGTATTGAACGTGTCTCTAAAATCATGATGCCAGTTCTAGTTGTATTATCATGTGTTATTACTGTTTATTCAGTCACTCGTCCAGGAGCACTTGAAGGTGTAAAGTACTTCCTTGTACCTAACTTTAAGAACTTCTCATGGATGACAGTAGTCACTGCAATGGGACAGATGTTCTATTCTTTATCTATCGCAATGGGGATATTAATCACATTTGGTTCATATACAGAAAAAGAAGTCTCTATTGAAAATTCTACAGAAAATGTAGAAGTATTTGATACAGCTATTGCGATTATGGCAGGATTGATGATTATTCCAGCTGTATTCGCCTTCTCTAACGGAAATATGGAAAACCTTAATGCAGGACCATCTTTAATGTTTATTACTATCCCTAAAGTATTTGATAGTATGGGACTTGGAACACTTATTGGTATTCTATTCTTCGTATTAGTATTATTTGCAGCACTTACTAGTTCAATTGCCCTAACAGAATGTGCTGTCTCTACATTCCAGGATGAGCTTGGATGGAGTAGACATAAATCTGTCATTATTCTTGGATTTGTTATGTTAGTATTAGGTTCACTCTCATCACTTGGTTATGGACCACTTGCATCTATTCAGATTATTGGAATGCAGTTCTTAGACTTCTTTGATTTCTTGACTAATTCAGTGATGATGCCAATCTCTGCAACATGTGTATGTTTATTAGTATCCAAAGTTATTGGTGTCAATCAGATTGCGAAAGAAGTTAGATCTTACAACAATCCATTTAAACGTGAGAAGATTTTCAATTTCATGATTAAATATATTTGTCCAATCTTTGCAGCTATTATCTTGTTAAGCTCAGTTGCGAATGCATTTGGAATCATTAAGATGTAAAACAGGTTTAGGCCTGTTTTTTTGCATCTTATACAAAATTTGTGGTGATGATTGTATTGAAAATGAAATAGGGATGACACACTATGCACACTGTCTTGTAAAATAATTGTGAGATAACAATACTTTGAATTAGAAGATAAGACAGGTAGTCAAAAAAGAGAAACAGATACAGGAATAAAAGATATTAATACTATTCAAACACTTTCTATTGGTACACTTCTTTAAGTATATTCTGTACAATGTCTAAGGGCATTAAAAAAAAGATTATCTATGAGGAAAACATAGATGAAGACTCACTCAATCAAATAAAACCCAATGGAATTATGAAAGAACTCATAATAAAAGCTGATTAACTATAATTATTTTTTTACGTAAAAAAAAGTAACAAATACATTGGTGTTTGTATAATAACTTAATTTTATTCTTTTTTTCTAAAAAAATCACTAGTTTTCATAAAAAGTAAATGAAAATGGTTTATAATAATCCAAGGTAAAGAAATAAGAAGAGGGAGAGTAAATATAATGAGATTCGCGTATAGTCAAGTTGAAAATTTAAATGAAGCAGAACTGTGTGTTTATAATTATATAGTGAAAAATTTAAAACATATATTAAATATAAGCGTTCGTGAGTTATCGGATGAGGTACATGTTTCAACAGCTACTGTTATGCGTTTTTGTAAGAAAATGGGATATTCAGGCTTTTCAGAATTAAAGTATAAAATTAAAGAATTTTATGAACAGCAGGATCATGCAGATAACTATGAAATAAGTGATATTGTAGGTTTTGTGGAGCATATAAAATCTAATGATTATCTAGAAAGTCTTAAAAAAGCAGCTGATCTGATTAAAGGTGCTGATACATTTCAAATTCTTGGTTTAGGTGTATGCAGGGATATTGCAAAATATACCGCCCAACGATTTTGTCGAGCAGGGTTTTATTGTTATGGCATCGATGATGTCAACTATCCCATATTGGAAGTACCAGAAGGAGCTCATTCCGTTATTTTGATCATGTATAATGATTTTTATCAGAAAGTGATATTTGATCAAATCAATAGATATAAGAGTAAAAATTATACTATTATTATGATTTCATTAGCGCATGTAGGTAAGTTTAGCCAATTATGTGATTTGATTATTTATGCTTCTAATGGAATTATGAAGGTTGGACAGGTTGAATCTGGAGTGCCAATGCTTTATACACTAGAAAAATTAACGGATGAAGTGATAAAATAATATCATAATAAGATATATGTAACCGTCTTGTAAAAGGCGGTTATTTTTTTGCTTACGAAAAATACAAATATAAGTAATCTAAAAAAGCCACACATTTATGAAAAAACGTATAATAAATGTCTTTATTTATGATAATAGAAAACTAACGTTGTAACCTAACGCAAAATATGTAACCTATATAGTGTGTGCGGTTTCATTATTTTTTTGATTGTGTTATCTTATTTATGCAGAAAGAAATATTACGATTTTAAAAGGTAACTTTATGAAAAAACGTTATATATTTATTAGTCTAATAGTTGTTTGTATTGTGATGTTCATTATAACAAGCTTCTGTTCTTTTTTTAAGGTCGAAGGGGATTCAATGAGTCCAACGCTTGTCAATAATGATGTTGTATATGTTAGAAAAACAAAGTCTTTCAAACAGGGAGATCTCATTGCATTTAATTACAATAATAAGCTTCTGGTAAGAAGAGTAATTGCGTTAGAAGGAGATAAAGTAAACATTGATCAGAATGGCTATATATTTGTGAATGATAAAAAATTAGAAGAAAACTATATACAAAGCAGAAAAGATAATCCACTACGTGATGAAATATTTCCTTATACAGTCTCACAAGGACATATATTTGTATTAGGAGATCATAGAACTCATGCAATAGATTCAAGAATGCGCGACTTAGGTGCCATTGATCAAAATCAAATTGTAGGCAAGGTCGTTTTAAGAGTTTATCCGGTTATTCGTTTTTCTGTTTTATAAAGAAAGGGGAAATTAAAATGAGAAAATATAATGGAATAAACAGAAAGAAAATCATGTTTATTTTTGGTATGGTTTTAATAATAGCAACTTCATTCTTTTATCTTAATAATGCAAGAATGGATGATTTTACATCATTGATTACAGATACGACTGTACAGTATCAAGAAGAAGGTGCTATGAAGGATTACACAGCTGATGTACATCTTAAAGACAATACACCTCTTTCTATCACTATTAAGGCAGCTATTCCTCAAGGGACACTTGCTTCAATAGAAAAGACTGAAGAGGATACTGTAAAGAATGAAACATTGACTTATAGCTTACCAGAACAGCTAAAGGTAGAAGATGTTCAAGCAAATAAGCTTTATCTAGAAGATGATCTAGTAAATTCTATTGGTAGCTATGAGATTAAGAATAATGTATTGACTATGAGTTTTGATGAAGAACAGATCAATACGAATGCTGAAACAGAATTAAAGATAGCATTGGTATTGGATACAGATTCATCTCATATTACATATAATACAAACGGTACTTCAACAATCTCATTTAATAAAAAGACAATTGAATTAAATAAGTATATTGAACAACCTGTTGAAACAAAAGTTACTAATCAGATGAATGAACAGGCAGTGGAAGAGGTTGTTACTGCAAGTAACTATGCGACTTATACTGCTTCAGATAATTATCAAAATGAAGAAGAAATACAAACAGGTAATATTGAAACAACAGATCAATCGGTAGATTTTGGGAATTACTTAACTTGTGCTACTGTTATGAAAAATGTGAATGGTCATTGGGAGAAGGTAGAAAACAATACCTTTACTGATGGCGATCAGGTACAGGTGAGTTTAAGTTATCAATTACCACCAAATACTGTACATGAAAACAACCAGGTTATCTATTACCAGCTCCCAGATGGTGTTAGGCCTACAGAAGAACATAGAGGTAAGGTAATGCAGCGTGGTGAGGTAGTAGGACATTATATCATCAATACAGATGGAAAAATTCTTATTGAATTTAATGATGATTTTGCGGATGGTGAAGCTTTTATTGGCGATATTCAATTTGAAGGTACTATTTCAAAAACTGGTAATGGTGATAAGGATGAAATTAACTTTGGAAATGATACAGAAAAGATTATCGTTACTAAAAAGAAAGATAATTATGATTTAGACTTAAAAAAACAAGCAATACTTAGTGAAGATAAATCAAAAATCAATTATCAAATTGTAGCCTCTACAAACAATGGAACAGGTGAATCATTAACAATCACAGATAACTTTGTATCTAATACAAATGCGAAAGGCACATATGATCAAAAAAGCATGAAACTGTATAAAGTATCAGCAGATGGTACAAGAACGGAAGTAACTGATAAAGAACCAACTATAAGAACAACTGATGGTCAGCAGACTTTTACATATGATAATCTAGATAGATTAGAAAAAGGTGAGCAGTATATTGTTGAATATAGTGCGAATGTAGAAGAAAGCAATACTAAAACAGATGGATCATCTAAAATTCAAAATAATGCTTGTGCATCTAATAAATATGTTGATAGATGGGCTGGTACAACTACCGAAATTTCTAAGACAATGATTTCTAAGGGAGGCTGGTATGATCAGTCTACTGGATTAATCAAATGGCAGATTAATGTTAATGCAGGAAAACAGAATATTAGTGGTTATCATTTGGAAGATACACTTCCAGAAGGTATTGAATTCTCAGGAGATATAAAGATAACTGATAGTTCAGGACATACTGAAACAATCCATCCAACTGGTAAAAATATTGATTATACATTCCCAAATGATTCAAATGACAGTTATACAGTGACTTACTATACAACTGCGCCAAATGAAAATGGTAATGTTTCTAATACTTCTACAATTAAAGGTGATAAGAAGTATACAAGTACAGGTGTTGTATATGTTACACATCGTACATGGGCTGTTGATAAATCATGGAGAAATGAAACAGTATCAGCAGAAGGACAAAGAAAATATAATTGGTATGCTTCTGTAGTTATTCCTGAAGGTAATTTAACTGAATTCACTTATGTTGATACAATCAAAGATGCAATAGATGAAAATGGTAACACGAAGAGAGATACGCATTATGCGATTGCATCAGAATTAGATGCTGAATTAAAGCAGAATGTTCATTTGAATTCTAATAATGGATATTTAGATGATTCTGTAGACTTTGAATTTATTTATAAGGACGCAGATGGAAATGTAATAGAAGCGACTGATAGTACAACGCATGTTAAATCATTTGAAATAAAGGTAAAACCTAAAAATGGTCAAACAATTACAAATGCACAGCGTTTATCTATTGATTCTTATTCTACTAATCTAGATACATCTCATCAGATAGCTGGAGAATCATGGAAGTTCAGTAATACAGGTAAAAAAGATGATTTAGAAAAAGTTTCAACACATTCTTATTCAAAGCCTAAACCTGTAGTGAAGCAGGGTGGTGTTAAGTCAGAACATGGTGATAGAATTACATATCAGAATGGTACTTTTTCAGCTGATTTAGAAGAAACAAATGGTATTCTTTATTATCGAGTTCTTATTAATACAAATTTAACTGATAATGAAGCAATCAATTTAACAGATATCATGCCAGAAGGTGCTAAATATGTAAATGGAAGTCTACAAGCTGCATTCTATGATAATGATTATTATTCTTATTCTAAGATTGAAAGTTATGATCAATCTTTGCAGTATACAGATCCTTCTGGTTGGGATAGTCATAATAATAAGTATGTTTATGATCTTACTGCTAATAAGAAGCCAACTGTAACTGTTGCAGGTGGACAGATTCATATCACTATTCCTAGAGGATATAACTATAACTTAAACAGTAGCAGTGGTTCTGGACGTACAATTCAGTTAACTTATCAAATGAAGGTAAGTGATGATACTTCATGGAATGATCCAAACCAAACGCAAAAGACTTATAAAAATAGGGTGGAATGGGGAAATAACTCTGATAGTCAGAAGACGGAAATGACAAGAGAATTACGTGAAGTTCAGAAAAAAGGTGCTCTGATTTATAATGATAATGGACAACCAACTGGTAAAGTGAAATACAATGTGGTCATTAATCCAGCTAGTAGAGATTTAGATAATAACTCTGATACATTGACATTAAAGGATAGACTTACTTTACCATCAGGAGCAAGTGCAACTTTAAGTCTGGATGAGACTAAGCTTTATTACTTAGATTTAAGCAATAGAGATAATAATTATCATGGTGAAGTAGTTGATTCTAGTTTATATAGAATTGCGTATGATGATATTAACAACGAGATTAGTGTTATTGTGCCAGATGAGTTTGCATGTGTTCTTGAATATACTTATGTAGTGGATGAAGGTAATATTGCAGATGATTATCAAATAAGCAATAGTGCTACACTTAATGGTCAATTTGAGTCTTCAGTTCAGACAAATGTTATGAATCTAAGTTCTTCTGCAACTGCAGAAAAAGGTAAGCTGAAAATCTACAAAGTAGATGATAAAGATTATACTAAACGTTTAACGGGTGCAGAATTCAGACTGGAAAAATTTGATGAAGCTAAAAATCAATGGATAGATATTACTAAAGATGTTGCATTTGACCATAAATCAATTAAGACAAATAAAAATGGTGAAATCATTTTCCAAGGTGATGAAAGCCATGTGATATTATATGGAGGAACTATTTATAGATTGACTGAAACAAAAGCACCAGCTAATTATGATTTATCAAGCGATCCTTATTACTTTGTATTAGTTAGAAAAAATCAACAAGAGACAATAGCATCAACTAAAGAAAAAATGCAGTCTGTTTTCCAAAATGCGAAAGCAGATATCAATAAAGCACATTTCTTTAATAACAATGAAGAAGTTTATATGTATATCACAAACCATACAAGTAATGTGAATGTACGCAAGGTATGGGTAGATTCTAATAACAAACCTACTACCAATGGTTCTAATGATATTAAGGTACAGTTATATAAGACTACTAAGAAGAAAGAAACATGTGATGTGGCTCTTCATTTGACTGGTTCAAATGGGGTGGCTGAGAAAACAATAACAGTCTCTAAGAATAAACCGTTCACAGTAAAATTTGTACATTATGGTCCTATTCCTGATTTTACAAAAGATAAATTCACCGTTACGAAGAACGGACAGAATTATGGTTCAGTAAACTGCGCGATTGAAGGTAATAGTAATATTCTTACAGTTACTACAGACAACGTAACTGAGAATTGTGATATTTATATTACAGATACAAACAAACACTTTTGGTTTGCTGCTGATAATTTTGAATGGACATGTGATGAACCAGATGTTTCAACTACTAGGACTAGAGTGGGAGAAGCAGTTACTTTAAATGCTGGAAACAGTTGGTCATACTCGTGGTCTGGTGAAGCTCTTAGAGAAGGTGTTACAGATGGTGAAGATTATTACTACACTGTAGAAGAAGTAGATGCTCCTTCAGGATATCAGGTATCTTATACAAACAATGATGGTATTCAAGAAGGAGATATTACAGTTACTAACAAGAAGTTAGATAACTATGATCTTCCAGATACTGGAGGATTCGGTACTTTTGGTTATTACGCAATTGGGGCCCTATTTATAACAGCGACTCTATTTGCTATTATAGCAATCAATAAAAAGAAGGAGGCCTATGGAAAGTAATATACATACAAATCAAGAATTTATTAAAGGAAGGTATTTTATGAATTAATGGGGATCATATAATAAGGAGGAAAAACGATATGAAACTATTTAAGAAAATCGCAGGATTCATACTTGCGTTCGCAATGATATTAGCTATTGCGATGCCATCAGTAGTTATGGCGGCTGATGCTAAATCAACTATTACTATTAAGGGAGCTACTGCTGGTTCTGAATATGTTGCTTATAAATTATTTGATGCAACAGATGATGGTAATGGTCATTTCTCTTATACTGTAAATTCTAAATATGAAGAAGCATTAAAAGATGTAACAAATAAAACATCAGGTGCTGAAATTGTTAAATATTTAGATAGTGTTAAAGGCAATGCTGCAACTGTTAGAGAATTTGCAGACAAAGTCTATGCAAAAGTAAAAAATAAGGTTGTAGATTATACTACAACTAATGGTAAGTTTGAAAATATTGATCAGGGTTATTATTTAATTGCTCAGACACAGATTGGAACTAATGAAGCGTATTCATTGGTTATGTTAGGTACTGCTGGTAAGACTGCACTTACAGTTACACCAAAAACAGGTGTTCCAACATTTGAAAAGAAGATCAAAGAAAAAAATGATTCTACTGGAGAAGAAACTGGTTGGCAGGATGCTTCAGATTATGACATAAATGATAAAGTACCATTTAAATTAACAGGTACAGTTTCTGATAAATATGACAGTTATAAAACTTATTACTATGCATTCCACGATAAGATGGATAATACTTTAGAATTTAATGCTAACAGTGTCGTAGTTAAAATTGATGGCACTTTGATAGATACATCTGAATATACTTTAAAAACATCAACTACAGATGGTTGTACATTTGAAGTAGTATTCAATGATTTGAAGACAGTTTCACCAATAAAACCTAAAAATGTAACTGTAGAATATACTGCAACACTAAAAGAAAATGCTAAATTAGGTTCTGAAGGTAACTTCAACAAAGGTAAACTTGAATTCAACAACAATCCTTATTATGAAGGTGAAGGAAAACCTGAAAACCCAGGTGAAACACCTTGGGATGAAGTAGTAGTATTTACATATGAATTAATCGCAAATAAAACTGATGGTCAGAGTAAGGCTTTAGCAGGTGCTGGATTTACATTATATAAGTTTAATAAAGCTACTAATGATTATGAAATAGTTAAGAAAATTGAAGCTGGTACGACTACTACATTCAAATTTACTGGGGCAGATGCAGGTAAATATAAATTAGTAGAAACAACAGTTCCTGATGGTTACAATAAAGCTGATGATTTAGTATTTGAAGTTACAGGAGAATATAAAGCTGTAAATAATGATGATCCTTTAAAAGCACCTCGCTTAACTAAATTAGAAATTAAAGATGAAAATAATAACGCTCAATTTAAGAAAATTGTTGCTTTGAGTAATCTTATTCAGCGAATAT
>ERZ827496.4886-NODE-4886-length-9973-cov-2.874370_pt1 | contig 9973 bp, 8 predicted proteins | sample MGYA00519769_ERZ827496 | MGnify/ENA primary metagenome ERZ827496 (study PRJEB31778, sample SAMEA3449327) | human gut metagenome | biome: human gut; feature: human-associated habitat; material: faeces | place: United Kingdom | collected 2010/2012 ...
TTCTGACCTGTCTGAAGCATACCGACGACACGGTTCTTGTAAACGGTTTAGGCGTTTATATGAACTATGTCCTTCAGCCGGATGACCGACTGACCATTGTGATACCGGAAGAAACACCGTCGGAACATATCGTTCCTGTAAACCTTCCTTTTCCGGTTGTCTATGAAGATGAAGATCTGATGATCATCAATAAACCATCGGATATGCCGATCCATCCATCTATCCATAATTATGAGAATACACTCGCCAACGCTGCTGCCTGGTATTTTGGGCAAAAAGGAGAAAATTTTGTTTATCGCTGCATCAACCGACTGGACCGTGATACCACCGGACTTCTGATCCTGGCCAAAAACCGTTTAAGCGGTGCCCTGCTCTCCAGAATGAGTGCAGAACGTAAGATCCACCGGCAGTATCTTGCCATTGCTACAGGAGAGATTCCAAAATGTGGTACGATCGATGCACCGATCGCAAGAGTCTGTGATTCTGCCATCCTGCGGCAGGTTGATTTTGTCCATGGTGAACGGGCAATAACGCATTATCGTCTGCTTAAATTTGACGGTTTTTATTCTCTTGTGCTTTTACAGCTGGAAACGGGACGTACGCATCAGATCCGGGTTCATATGAACCACATCGGCCACCCGCTTCCCGGAGACTATCTTTACAATCCGGATTACCGGCTTATAAAAAGACAGGCTCTCCACTCTTGTCGGCTGACTTTCTGCCACCCGATCAGTGGAAAGCCCATGGATTTTACTGCCCCGATTCCGGATGATTTTAAAACATTTGCGTGCGGATGCGTGGAACTTCATCAATATGCAGATAACGGCTGATGCTCTTTACGATCAGATCGTGATCAGAAAAATGATCCTGCCCTTCGACCAGAATGGCTCCGATCACACCTACTTCTTCGATGCGGATCGGAAATCCTCCTCCGCAGGCTGCATAATCTTTCTCATCAAGATACCAGTCTGCGAGCGTCTCTTCGCTTTTACGCAGAAGCACACTCGTATAAAGGGAACTTCTCTCTAAGGTACGCACGGTATTCATTTTTCGCTGAAGCCACCGTTCGCTCTGAAGGTTCACACTGTCAGATGCATACTGAAATACCGTCAGCCCGTTATTCAGACGGATACTGACTGCCACCGGAAGTTTTCTTTTGATTGCTTCCGCCACGATACAGTTGCCCACCTCCCATGCATCTGCATTTGTAAAGTGAGAAAACTGCAAAATCTCTTCCTGCATATCAAGCAGCCCCAATAATTCATCAATCGTCATATGCTATCACTCCTTTTGTATCACTATGACTGTCTTTTATTCTACCACTCTTTTTGTCCGGACTCAACAAATTTCTGCTTTTCACATGCCTTTCAAAATGCTATACTAAAGACAGGATGTTTGGATCAAAACAGGAAGCCGCAATATGTGCCTTCTCGTCTGATACCCACATCAAAAATATTGAAAAAAACAGAAAGAGAGGTTTTTCCATTGAAAAAAATAGCAAGTTTCACCATAGACCATATCAAACTGCAGCCGGGCATTTATGTATCCCGCAAGGACCACATCGGTGCAGATACGATCACAACGTTTGATCTTCGCATGACTTCCCCAAATGAGGAGCCTGTCATGAATACCGCTGAACTCCACACGATCGAGCATCTCGGTGCTACTTTCCTTCGCAATCATCCGACTTTTGCTGATAAAACTGTATACTTTGGCCCGATGGGATGTCGCACCGGTTTTTATCTGCTTCTCGCAGGAGATTATGAATCCAAAGACATCGTCCCTCTGGTCACAGAAATGTTTACCTTTATCCGCGATTTCCACGATGAAGTACCTGGGGCATCACCAAAAGACTGCGGCAATTATCTGGATATGAATCTTTCCATGGCAAACTACCTGGCAAAAAAATATTTAGATGAAGTTCTGACCGATATCAACGCAGACCGCCTGATCTATCCGGAATGATCACTTTCCTTTCAGGTAAACCTGCCGGATATAACGGTAAAGATAATCTTCGCCTTTTTTATCGAGGATTGTCAACAGTTTTACCAGATCTTTTTCTGTCTGGGGATGCATCATATAATGGTGCTTCCCCTTTTCATAATACTGCAGCGGGAAATGATCGTTATAGTTTTTTCCGTTGTAGATCTTGGATGCCGCCATACGATCCATCATCATCTCTGCGATATATTTTCTCGGCATCGGCATACCGGTCATCGGGTTGCCGTCTTTTTCCACACTGTAATCGATCCAGTATTCAAAATGATGGCGGTTGCGTCCTTTGTGATGCAACCATGCTTTGGATACGCCGGTCTCTTCTCTCTCTGCATTGTTCGGACTGCGGTTGCCCTGATAATATTTGCATCCGACCAGAAACTCCGTCGGCGAATATTTTGACAGGTCGTGTGTCAGTCCCTGTTTGTAAAGTCCGATTTTAAAACACTCTTTCATCACCAGGATCTTATGCCTTGTGATGGTTGTGAAGTGTCCGATTACTTTCTTTAACATCTTTATGCTTCCTTCCAATCAACACGATTACCGTCCTTGACGATACCTGTACCTGTCTGCTGTCCGGCAACAGACGCCATTTGTCCTCTTCCAAAATGCCCTCACTCGTATCCAGAGCCACATTCCAGCGATAGCCGCCCGGCAAAGCCGGAAGTGCAAAAGTATGCTCCATCCAGTGCATATTATAGGCAATATAGATCAGTTCATCCTCATCGGCATATTTGCCGCAGTACATGACACCGATCTTACGGTTCTGCCCGTCCAGTTCCCCATACCACGCACTGCTGCTGTGATAGGAAATCCCCGGAAAACCGCAGGATAAGCTGTCCGTCATGCTCAGTTCCTGTCCCATATGCAGGATTTTATGCTTTTTGCGAAATGCGATCAGATCTTTTACAAACCGGAACATTTCACTGTTTCCGGATTTATATCCTTTCCAGTCAAGCCAGGAAATCTCATTGTCCAGACAATATGGATTGTTGTTGCCAAGCTGCGAGTTGCAGAACTCATCCCCGGCAAGGATCATCGGCGTTCCTGCCGACAAAAGCAGCATACACCATGCATTTTTCATCTGACGGTTTCGAAGCTCCAGAATTTTCTTTTTGCGGCTTTTTCCTTCTTCTCCGCAGTTCCAGCTGTAATTCTGCACTCTTCCGTCACGGTTCTGCTCGCCGTTATCTTCATTGTGACGTTCTTCATAAGATACCAGGTCACATAATGTAAACCCGTCATGGCTTGCTATGTAATTGATCAGCCCGCTGCCCTTTGGATTCCGCCTCATCCGCTCTGCAAATGCTTTCAGGCTCTCTTCGTCTCCTTTTAAGAAACGCCGGACATCGATCATAAACCCATCGTTGCACTCTGCCACCATCCGTTTTTTTGGCAGATTCTTCTTGCCATAGATCTCCTCCACCGGGAAATAAATATTTAAAAGCTTGGTATCTGCAAACAGTGGATCCGTCGCCATCAGGTTACAGATGCCCTGCACGCCGCGGACATGAAATCCATCCACATGATATTCCTGCACCCAGTATTGCAGACATTCCGTAATATAACGCGGGCTGCATCCTTCCGGAAAATAAAATTCCATCAGAACTTCGATACCAAGACGGTGCATGGTCTTTACCATATCTTTAAATTCACGCACCGGATCTTTTGTCGCTGCATAGGCACGTTTCGGGGCAAAATGAAAGGCCTTTGTATAGCCCCAGTAGTTCAAACGCTTCGGAAGCTCTTCTTCTTTACGGTACCGGGCATGTGTTTTCACAGACTCCATCTCAGTGAATTCATAGGCCGGCATCAGCTTGATCTGATTGATGCCAAGCTCTTTGAAATATTCTGCCTTCTCGGTGATTCCAAGGAAGGTTCCCTTATGACGCACACCGGAATAACGCTGTTTTGTAAACCCACGTACATGAAAGCTGTACATCACGGCATCTTCGTATGCGATCTGCGGTTTCCGGTCATCCTCCCAGTCGTAATTTCCGGCGATCATCGCACAGCGGACTTCGTGTCCCTCCGGATGCTCCTCACCAAATTTCCCGGTTCCGACCAGTACTTTTGCATAAGGATCCAAAGTTACTTTTCCATCTATGCAAAAATTGTATTCATATCGTGCAGATGCTATTTTTTCTGCTTTGACACAGACGATATCTCCAATCGTGTTTGTTGCGGGAAACGGTATTTCCTGCATTACTTCTTTACTGCCTTTTTTATAAAGAAGCAGGCTGGCTTCTTCGTTGTTTTTGCGTTCCATCGAAAAGACGATTCCGTCTTTGACCGGAACGGCTCCCATTGCCTGGAATGTTTCCACTTTCATCAACCTTTCTGTGACTCTATTTTTTCCGCCAGATCATTTAAATAAACCCATCGATTCATCTTTTCTTCCAGTGCATGCTCCGCCTTTTCTTTTTCTTTCATCAGTTCGTTTAATTTTCCCGGATTTGTTGCATTTGTCAGAATCTCAGCTTCCAGAGCGGCGATCCCATCTTCTAACTGTGCGATGTCGTCATCGATCGTTTCAAATTCTTTCTGTTCTTTATAGGAAAATTTCAGTTTTGTCTTACGGTTCTGCTTCCAGTCTCTGGAAGATTTTGAACTCCCTTCCTCAGACTTTCCCTTTCCGGATTTCCCGAAAAGTGCATTCCCGCTTTCCGATGTTTCTTGTGATGTTCTTTTCTGTTTTGTTTCCAGATAGTCGGTATAACCACCTTCGTACTGCTGCAAATGACCGTTTCCGTCAAATTCAAAAATGCGGTCCACCACATTGTCCAGAAAATAGCGGTCATGGGATACGGTGATCACAATCCCCGGAAAACTGTTCAGGAAATCCTCCAGAATCGTCAGCGTCTGAATATCAATATCATTGGAGAGCTCATCAAACAGATATACATTTGCCCCGGTAAAAATAACTTTCAGCAGGTACAGTCTTTTTTTCTCCCCGCCGGAAAGCTTGGATACCGGTGCATACTGCATTTCCGGTGTAAACAGAAATCGCTCCAGCATCTGAGATGCCGAGATCTTCCCGTCTTTTGTCGGCAGATACTCTGCCACATCTTTGATGTAATCGATCACCCGCTGCTCGGTATTCATATCCGGCACTTCCTGTGCAAAATATCCAAGCTGAATCGTCTCACCGATCTCCACGCTCCCACTGTCCGGCTCGATCAGCCCGGCAATGATCTTGATCAGCGTTGATTTGCCGCATCCGTTCGGTCCGATGATGCCAAGCCGCTGATTTTTCAGAACAATGTAATCAAAATCATCGATCAGTACTTTCTCTCCGTAGCGTTTGCTGATATGATGCAGTTCTACTGTCTTTCTGCCCATCCTTGCAGCTGTTGCTTCAATCTCAAGTGTGGCGTCACTGACCGGTGCTTTTCCCGCTTTTAAAGCCTCAAGACGCTCCAGTCTCGCACGCTGTTTGGTACTTCTCGCACGACAGCCGCGTTTTGCCCATTCAAGTTCCATACGAAGGACGCTCTGTCTTTTTCGCTCCGTTGCCAGTGCCATCTCTTCTCTTTGCACTTTCAGCTCCAGAAATTTTGAATAATTTGCTTCATAACTGTAAATTTTCCCATGATCCAGCTCCAGGATCCGATTACTCACACGATCCAGGAAATAGCGATCATGCGTTACCATGATCACGGTTCCTTTATAACGATTCAAATAGTCTTCCAGCCATGTGAGCATCTCATTATCCAAATGGTTGGTCGGCTCGTCCAGCAGCAGTACATCAAAATCCTGCACCAGTGTCCGTACAAGTGCCGCCTTTCTCCTCTGACCACCGGAAAGCTCTGCCAGCGGCTGCTCATGATCCACAATGCCCAGCTGATTGAGCATGCTCTTTGCTTCACTTTGCAGTGTCCAGTCCATGTCCCACCTACCATCTGTCACATAGGAAAGTACGGTTTTTTCTTCCGGAAATGCCGGATTCTGCTGCAGGTATGCGATCCGGATCCCGTTCTGTGTGATCACCTGCCCTTCATCTGGCTGTTCCAGTCCAGCAAGCACACGCAAAAGTGTTGTTTTTCCGGTTCCGTTGATACCGATCACACCGATCTTCTCTCTTTCGGAAATGCCACAGGAAACGTCATCAAAAATCACTTTTCCGCCAAAAATCTTGCTGATATGTTCTATATTGATAATATTCATAAAATGCCGGCTCCTTGTCTCTGTCTTCTATACAATTATACTAAAGCAAAAGATGCATTGCAATAAGAAACTGTAAATTGTCTCTTTTCACAATGCACCTTGAATTATATTCACACTTTTTTTCCGTTTCAAAGATCAATATCCAGCTCAACCGGACAATGATCAGAACCCATGATTTCCGTGTGGATCTTGGCATCCACCAGTTTTTCCTTCAGACTTTCCGAGACACAGAAATAATCAATACGCCATCCTGCATTTTTCTTCCTTGCCTGGAAACGATAAGACCACCAGGAATAGATTCCTTCCTGATCCGGATAAAAATAGCGATAGGTGTCGATAAATCCCTGTCCCAGCAATGTAGAAAATTTTCCGCGTTCCTCATCCGTAAAACCGGCATTTTTTCGGTTGGTTTTTGGATTCTTCAAATCAATTTCTTTGTGTGCCACATTCAGATCTCCGCAAAATACAATCGGCTTTTTCTCTTCCAGCCCTTTCAGATAGGAAAGAAATGCATCTTCCCATCGCATACGGTAATCCAGTCTTGCAAGTTCACTCTGCGAATTTGGCGTGTAGACCGTCACCAGGTAAAATTCTGCAAATTCCAGGGTGATCACGCGGCCTTCCTGGTCATGTTCTTCGATACCGATGCCGTATGTCACGGACATTGGCTCTCTTCTGGTAAAGATGGCTGTTCCGGAATAGCCTTTTTTTATCGCATAATTCCAGTACTGATGATAACCTTCCAGTTCAAGGCTGATCTGCCCTTCCTGGAGTTTGCTTTCCTGAATACAGAACATATCCGCATCCAGCTCCTTAAAAATATCTAAAAATCCTTTCTGTACACAGGCACGCAGCCCGTTTACGTTCCACGATATCAGTTTCATCCATCATGCTCCTTCCTCTGCTTTCTTTTTATCATATCATCTTTTCTTTTACAAATCTACTTGCATTTCTTGTACTTGTCTGTTAAAGTGGAGGAAGTGTTACAGCGAATCCAAGAATGCCTAGGCATTCTTGCTGCAACGAACAGTAGCATAACTATAAAGAAATGAGGTAAATACGAATGAGCGATTTTGAAAACGGATGTGCTGGTTCCTGCGATGCATGCGGTTCCAAAAGTGACTGTGAAAAAGCAACCGTTACTCTGACACTGGACGATGGTTCCATGATGGAGTGTGCGATCCTGACGATCTTTGAAGCAGATGAAAAAGAATACATTGCACTGCTTCCGCTGGATGAAAAGGGCAATGCTTCCGAAGAAGGTGACGTGTATCTGTACCGTTTCCAGGAAGTAAACGGAAATCCGACACTGGATAACATCGAAAGTGACGAAGAATATGAAATGGTTGCGGATGCATTCGATGAATGGCTGGATAATGCAGAATTTGAAGATATGGAAAACTAATCTTTTTCATGGAGCAATTTTTCTGTGTATGTTAAAATCCCCTGCAGGTTTTTGTCTGCAGGGGATTTTTTAACTCCTTTAAAAATCATTTCTGCTGTTTTCCGTCACAGTTTGACAGATGGCTTATTTTCTGTTGTTTTTGCGTCGTATGCCGGATACAAACAATGCGATGAGTGCTGCAAGAGACGCTGCAAGCACGATTGAAAGTAAAACAATCGGGGAATTGTCACCGGTTACGGCTGCCACCCGGACATTCGAGTTTGAACCAGAAGCACCTTTGTTCGTGCTGTTGGTGATTGTATTGCCGGTCACATTCAGCTGTACTGTCTGTACATCGGCATCCCCTTTGGCAATCCACTTGCCGTCTTTATAGAGCTGACGCTCATATGTCACATTCAGTGTATAGGTTCCGGCTGTTGTAAACTGGAGTGTTCTGGCATAGGCGTTTGTTTCGTTCAGATCTCCTTTTCCTGTTCCGCAGGTCCAGGATACCGGAAGATAACGCACATCTCCTTCGATCGGTGCTTTGTTATCCATCCGGTCACCAACTGCCTTGAAGGTAATGTTGGCACCGGTCGCATAATTGCCACCATTTGTCAGTCCTTCAATCTTATTGTTGTCTGCTTCTCCGATCAAGTTGATCTTTGGCAGTGTCTTGGTCTCTTTCTTCTTGCATATGCCACACTTACGTTCTTTTTTCCCCTTCTTCTCATGCGTTGCTTCGGCTGTGACTTTCCATTTACTCCAGGTATGAGCAGCCAGTTTGCCTCGTGTGATCTTGCAGCGTTTGCAGGTGCTCTTTACTTTGCAGGTTGCTTTTGTCCAGTCATGCCCAAGAGCTGCTGATCCTTTGATGCCGCAGCGTTTGCAGATGGCCGCTTCTGTACAGGTTGCTTCCTTCCAGTCATGCCCAAGAGCCGCTTCTCCTGTTACCCCACAGAGCTTGCAGATGGCTGCCTCCGTACAGGTCGCTTCTTTCCAGTCATGTTTGCAGATGGTCGCCGTAACTTTATATTCTCTTGTCACGGTTTTTCCGTCTTCTGCGGTTCTGCTAAGTTTATAGATGACCGGTATTTTATCCGATGCAGAGAAATCTACTTCTTTTTCACTTGCCGGATCTACGGTCACACCTGCCGGAACCGTGATCTTCGGTGCCAGTTTTTTCAGATCTGTATCGCTCTTCTGCATAAGAACGGTGATTGTCTGTTTTTCCTCATCGATCGTCACTTTGGCATCTTTCACTTCAAAAGCAGTGATCTTCAGATTCGTATTTTCTGTTTCAGATTCTTTTGTTTCCGATTCTTTCGTCTCAGACTGTTTCGTTTCGGATTCCTTCGTCTCTGACTGTTTTGTTTCTGATTCTTTTTCAGACTCCGTTGACTTCGCATCTTTTGCTTTTGCATCTGCTTTTGTCTCCGGCTGCTTCTGTTCTGCTGCCTTTGTTTCCGGCTGATTCTCACTGATCTTCGTCTCAGGCTTCTTTTCCGTTGCCTTTGTTTCCGGTTTCCTGACTTCTGTTTCTTTTTCGGTTACCTTTGTTTCCGGTTTCTTCACTTCTGGCGTTTTTTCGGTTGTTTTCATCTCAGGCTTCTTTGCTTCGGTTGCCTTTGTCTCTGGCTGTTTTGTCTCGGCAGCTTTTGTCTCCGGCTGTTTTTCGGTTATCTTTGTCTGAGCTTCTGTGATCTCAATCGTCAGTTTCGGAAGCACCACATCTTTTGCCAGCTTATAATCATCCGTAATCTGTGCGGTAAAGGTATACTTACCTGCTGTGGAATCCTCTTTATAGTCTGTTTTCCATGTAACATCTTTGATCTTGATATCCTCTGCTTTTTTGCTGTCTTTCTCTTTATAGCCTCTGGCAGAAAGCTTATCCGGAAGTTTCATATCTTTGACCTTTGTTCCCCTGGCAAAAGAACCTTTTTCCAGTTTCGGATCCGTAATGCTGATTACACGGATCTGCTCTTTTTTCTCTGCTTTTTCTGTTCCGGCTTTGGCAGAGACTTCCGTTGTCTGTCCGTCCACCGGTGCTGCTATCGCACTGCCCGGCATCGCAGTTGCCATAACTGTGACTGCCAGTAGCACTGCCAGTATGTTTTTCCTTCTCTTCATAATATCCACCTCCTGATTCTTGATCACGGTTTTTATTCTACAATATCCCTGATATTTCGCTGTGATTTTTCTCACATCTGCGGTAACTTCACAAACCCCCTGTAATCATTTATTGTCAGGTCTCACATGCATTCGCCCTGAATATTCCCACCATAGCGAATCCCGATCAGTGTCAGCCCTTCCGGTCTCGCTGTCTCCCCTGCGAGCGTCCGGTCTTTTGCTTCAAGGATTTTTTTGATCTGCTGCGGCTCGATGAATCCGCCTCCCACGCGGATTAATGTGCCGGCAATGATGCGG
>ERZ827496.4895-NODE-4895-length-9949-cov-2.940469_pt1 | contig 9949 bp, 6 predicted proteins | sample MGYA00519769_ERZ827496 | MGnify/ENA primary metagenome ERZ827496 (study PRJEB31778, sample SAMEA3449327) | human gut metagenome | biome: human gut; feature: human-associated habitat; material: faeces | place: United Kingdom | collected 2010/2012 ...
GGGCGTTCTCACCATGATCCCGATGCTCCTGCTGGCGTTCATCCAGCTGTTTCCGCTGATCTGGCTGGTGGACTTTTCGCTCTGCAAGAGCAATCAGCTCTTCACGAGCGGCATCCTTGTCTGGCCGGAGGAGCTTCAGTGGGGCAACTATGCCAAGGCCCTTGTGGGCAGCAATTTCCTGCATTACCTCGGCAACAGCATTGTGATCAACGTCCTGGCTGTGATCCTGGTCGTGCTGATCTCGGTCATGGCGGCCTTTGCGTGCGGCCGGATGCACTGGAAGCTGAGCGGCCTTGTGTCGATGCTTCTGATGATGGGACTGATGATCCCCATCCATGCGACGCTCCTGCCGAATTACATGATCTTCGACCGCGTCGGCATCCTCGACAGCCTGTTTGCGCTGCTCATCCCCTATGTGGCGTTCTCGCTGCCGCAGGGCTTCTTCCTGACCTCCAGCTATATGGACTCCGTTCCGAAGGAGCTGGAGGAGGCGGCGATCATGGACGGCTGCGGCATTTATCGGACACTCGTGGTCATCATCCTGCCGATGATGAAGTCGTCGCTGACGACGGTCGCCATCATGACCTATCTCAACAACTGGAATGAGTTCGTCATGGCGATGACCTATCTCAGCAGCCCGACGTGGAAAACGCTTCCCTTTGCGATCCTCGAGTTCACGGGCCAGTATTCCTCAGACTACGCGGTCCAGTTCGCGGTGATGACGCTCTCGGCGCTGCCCGCGATCATCATCTATGTTCTGCTCAACAAGCACATCACAAAAGGCGTTGCAATGGGCGCGGTCAAGGGATAACGCGCCGGAGGTGCGGCATGAAATTTTTTCGGTATGGCTCTGCGTTCTGGCGCGTGACGGAGCGGATTTTTGACATAGGCCTTCTGAACCTGCTGTGGCTGCTCACAAGTCTGCCGCTGGTAACGATCGGCGCATCTTCAGCGGCCCTGGCCGGTGTCAGCATGCAGCTGGCGCGCGGGGAGGAGCCTGCGATCGTGCGCAGCTTTTTTGCCGCATTCCATCGCTGCTGGAAGACAGCGAGCGCGGCTTGGCTCATGAGTCTACCGGTGCTCGGCTGGCTCGCGTTCGGCGTATTCGCCTGCTCGCGCCTGCAAAGCGCCGTGCTGCGCCTGTGCGTCATTCCCGAGGGTGCGCTGCTGGCACTGGGGCTGCTCACGTTCGTGTGGGTGTTCCCGGTCTGTGCCGAGTATCCGGACAGCGCGGGCGCAACGCTGAAGCGCGCGGCGTATCTGTCTCTTCTGCATCTGCCGTGGACGTGCCTGATGGCACTGACCGCAGCGGTGCCGACAGGGCTGACGCTCTTTGTGCCGAGGCTGTTTCCGCTCATGCTGATGTTCTGGCTCTTTCTTGGCGCAGGCGGCATCGCCTTTGCACAGGCGCAGATCCTCAAACGCCTGTTTTTGCGTCAATCCGCCGCCTGAACGGCGGCTGAAAATGATGAATGGGAGGTGTTAGACAGTCTGCTTTTCCTGTCCGTACACAAAAAATAACTGAAGAGGAGAAAACAATGAAATCATTCAAGAAGTTTTTGGCCATGGTGCTTGCTCTTGTTATGATCATCTCCGTCCTGCCCGCGGCGGCCTTCGCTGCGGAGTCGGATGAGTTTGTTTATAACGGCACCGAGAGCATTACCTACAAGGGTATCACCTTCAAGCGCCAGCAGGGCGGCGTCTATGACGGCATCCCCCTGTTCGATGCGAATCCCGACCATCTGGACGCCTATCTCGACGTCTATATGGACTACATCGGTCTGGACGGCATGGTCCGTATCGGCCTTGAAAAGCGCAACGACTACACGCTGGTCGACCACTACACCATCAGTGACAGCTATGCTGACACGGAGCTTGCAGGCAAGACCATCACGTGGGAAAACAAGAATGCGGGCAAGGTCATCCCCGGCTCCCCGCAGTTCAATGAGAGCGTTCAGGGCTATTCCACCAATTTCCCGGCGCAGATCGGCGTCGGCCAGACCTGGAACGCCGCTCTGGTCGCGCAGGAAGGCCGCGTGGTCGGCACCGAAAAGCTCTACGGCTCCGGCTCGCTGAGCTATGACGGCAGCTACCTCTCCAATGCCAACCAGATGGTCTCCACGGCTCTGACGGACATCCGCATCAACCCGCTGTCCGGACGTATCGACGAGAGCTATTCCGAGGATGCGTATCATGCCGCCACGATGGTCAACGCCATGGCGGCAGGCGTCACGGGCCACGATCAGGCGAAGAGCGACGGCGGCTTCTGGCAGATGGCCTTTGTCGACACCAAGCACTTCACCAACTATCAGGCGCAGTGGGAACGCAACAACGGTACGTTCTTCAACAGCGCCCGCGGCCTGGTCGAGTACGTTGCCCGCAGCACCTATAAGGCGTTCTCCAACGACCACATCGGCTGCTTCATGACGAGCTACGGCTCCACCAACTACATCCCGAACGGCATGTCTCCGATGATTGCCTATGTCAAGAGCATGTCCTCCTATCCCATCAGCACCATCAACGACAACGGCGCGGAGACCGCTCCGGTCCAGCGCCTCGGCAACGACTACATGACCTCCTACTGGCCGCGCCGTGCCGAGCAGATCATCTCGCAGGGCCTTGCCAATGCGTCTGCCGGTTATCAGCAGCGCACGGCTGACGACCAGTGCGACGACATCTACGCGACCGTTTATGCCGTTCAGACCGGCAAGCTGGGCTACACGCTCGACGATGTCCGCATCAATGCCGAGGGCGCGATCATCAACCAGATCCGCGGCGGCATTCTGAACGAGCGCGACGAAAACGGCAATGTCAAGAACTATCCGTTCTCTGACATCGTCACCGGCTCCACCGTCTATGACTATACCAACAAGGATCATCAGGCGATCTCTCTTGCCATGGGCGAAGAGTCCGCTGTCCTGCTGAAGAACAACGGCGCACTGCCGCTGACGAAGGACGAGACCCAGAAGATCACGCTGTTGGGCTTCTCGAGCTACTATCCCGTACAGGGCGGCGATATGGGCTCCAGCTACATTGCAAACACCGGAACCGATGCCGATACCGTTGATATGGTCGGTGCCTTCAAGGCAAAGGGCTTTGGTCTGAACCAGACTGTGGCCGACATGTACGAGGCCCTCAAGCCCATCTACACCTCCGAGGTGCAGAGCTGGGGCGGCACTGTGGAGTACAACCACATCACGGCACCTTCCACCACAGGCGTTTTCTCTAGCAAGGAGCCAAGCCAGGCAGCTATGAACAGCCAGGACGCAGGCTGGAAGGACAGCATGAACGACAACAATGTCATGATCGTCACGATTGCCCGCTCCGCCTCTGAAAACGGCAGCTACAACCCCGGCACCGCCGGTGTTGACCCAACCCAGAACCTGAACCAGACCGACCCGCTGGGCCTGTCCGATGACGAGCGCGACCTCATCAATGCAGCCGTCACTGCCAAGGCGGCCAACGGCGGCAAGGTCATCGTCCTTTTGAATAACGTCAGCGCCATGGAGGTGCAGGAGATCGAGGACAACGTCGGTGTTGACGCCATCCTGCAGGTCGGCCTGCCGGGCGGCTACGGCTTCTACGGCGTGGCCGACATCCTCTCCGGTGCGGTCAGCCCCTCCGGTCATCTGACCGATACCTATGCCGTCAAGAATGCCAATGCCCCCAGCGCCCAGAACTTCGGCGATCTGCAGTGGGCCAACGCCAACCCCGACATCAGCATGAACGATGCCATTGTCGAGGCCGAGAACATCTACATCGGCTACAAATACTACGAGACCCGCTATTTTGACACCGTCATGGGGCAGGGCAACGCCGATTCTGCAGTCGGTTCTTCCACAGACGGCGGCTGGAGCTATGACAATGAGGTTACCTATCCGTTCGGCTATGGTCTGAGCTACACCACCTTTGAGCAGACCCTCGATAACCTGAATGTTGACCTTGAAAACGAGACCGTCACCGCGAACGTGACCGTCAAGAACACCGGCAGCGTCGCCGGTAAGGATGTTGTGCAGCTCTATGTCAGCTTGCCCTACACCGATTATGACAAGGAACACGGTGTTGAGAAGGCTGCCATCCAGCTGCTGGACTACGGCAAGACCGCCGAGCTTGCGCCCGGTGCCTCCGAGACCGTGACCATCACCGCTGACATGCAGAATATGGCCAGCTGGGATTCCACCGCTGACAACGCGGCCGGTACCAAGGGCTGCTACATTCTCGATGCCGGTGACTACTGGTTCACCATCGGCAACGGCGCACATGAGGCCGTGAACAATGTACTGGCCGCCGAGGGCCAGAGCGTGGACGGCACCGCCGACAAGGCCAAGAACTGGACGCTCGATTCCTTTGACGGTACGACCTTTGCCACAACCAAAAACGGCACTGCCGTTGAGAACCAGCTGGCCGATATGGACATCAACAGCTGGCTGCCCGGCACTGCCACCTACCTGACCCGCTCTGACTGGGAGGGCACCTTCCCCAAGACCTATAAGAATCTGACCGCCTCCGATGAGATGCTCGACATTCTGGACAACGACATCTATGAGATCAATGCAAACGGCGATCCCGCCAGCGTCACCTTCGGTGCAGACAACGGCCTGACGCTGGCTGACCTGAAGGGCGTCACCGACCTTGATGATGAGCGCTGGAGCCTGCTGATGGATCAGCTCACTCTGGAGGAGGGCATGATCCGTCTGGGTCTGGGCGGCACCTCCACCAAGGCCATCGAGTCTATCATGAGCCCCGAAACCATCCAGAACGATGGCCCCAACGGCATCTACAGCTATCCTCTCGGCCAGTATGCTAACACCGACAAAGCCGGCGGCGACCCCTGCGCCGTGGATGCCAACGACCCCAACCTCGCATACAAGTTCGGCACGATGGTCAACGAGACCGTCATTGCCCAGACCTTCAACAAAGACCTCGCTAACGAGTACGGCAAGATCTGCGGCAACTACAGCCTGTGGAGCAACCTGACCATCTTCTGGGGCTGCGGCACCAACCTGCACCGCTCCCCCTACAACGCCCGCAACCATGAGTATTATTCCGAGGATGCCGTCCTTACCTCCGGTCAGGCCGTTGCCTTCATCAGCGGCGGCAAGGAGTACGGCGTTATCATCGCCCCCAAGCATCTCGCCTTCAACGATACCGAGATCAACCGTACCGGCGTTTCCGTCTTTATGACTGAGCAGCAGGCCCGCGAGAACGAGCTGCGCGGCACTCAGGCCGCCATCGAGGATGCCGGCGCTCTGGGCGTCATGACCGCCTTCAACCGTGTCGGCATCACCGCCACCAACGCCCACACCGGCCTGCTCAAGAACATTCTGCGCGGTGAGTGGGGCTTCAAGGGTCTGGAGAGCCAGGACTTCATCATGAACCCCAACTACGCCGTGCTGAAGGAGTATGCCCTCAACGGCGGCACGATGACCACCTTCACCGGTGAGAACACGATGGCCGCTGTCAGCGAAAAGTTTGCCTACTGGACCACCGAGAATGTTGGTCAGGACACCGAGCTGATGAGTGCCATCAAGCAGGCCATGACATGGCAGGCCTACGCGCTGGCCAACTCCAACGCGCTGGACGGCATGGCCAGCAGCACCCGCCTTGTCAGCGTGCGCACCTGGTATGACAACGCCCTCGTTGCCGTGCAGGTCGTCTTTGCCGCCCTGACCGTACTGGCCGCCGCCATGTATGTGCTGAATGACCGCAAATCCAAGAAGCAGTAAAGGAGTGCAAACCATGAGTTCTACGAATAAAAAGGGCGCAGGTCTGATCCTGTCGCTTCTGACCGCCGTTGCCGGTGCTGTCGGCCTTGGCTTCTGCATTGTCAACGCCGGCACCGATTCCTTCCGCAAGATCGGCACCAGCCCGATTGTCATCGGCTGCGCCGTCATCGCCATCCTTGCACTGGTGCTGCGCGTCGTGCTGGACAAAAAGTTGGCCATTGCCGCCGATGCAATGAGCGTAGTCGCCGGTATCACGCTGGTCGTGGCTGCCGTACAGTTCATCAGCCCCCGCGTCAACACGATCGCCTCGATCATGACCTTTACGAACAACGCCCAGACGATGGCTGACCTGTCCAGCGCCATCTACGGCACGGCCGCGTTGCTGATCGCCGTGGTGCTGAACATCATTGCCGCGTTCACCAATGTGAACGAGCAGTAATTCTGCGCCATTCCCGCGTCACTTCATCGTGACAGCTTTTTCCTCATCCACACCCCGGGGGGCTTTCTCTCCGGGGTATTTTGTATTATGATGTAGAAAACAGATTTTCTCTGAAAGGATGTGCTCACTTGCGCCGCCTGATGCTTATTCTCGCCATGCTGGTTCTGCTGGCAGGCTGTGCCGCCGCCCCGGCAGCTTCTGCGGTGCAGTGCCGCATCGTTTTGGAATCTTCGCCCGCGTTTACGGCAAAGACCCAGACCGCAGCCGTTACCCCGGGGCAGAGTGTGACCTTCACCCTGACCCCGGCCGACGGCTATACGCTGACGGGCGCAGACTATCCCGGCGCCCGTCTGACACGCACCGGCACCGGCTATACCCTCAGCCTGCCGGAGGTCCGCTACTCGACCGCTGTTGCCGTCACGGCAGAAAAAAGCGATACCGTACTCTACTACCGGGACAATCTGGGCGGTGACTGGATCGAGGCTCCTGTTACCGCAAGCCATCTGCGTGTGAATACCGCGATCCAAGGTGAGCTGTTCAACAACCCCGGCCACACACTGACCGGGTGGAATACCGCCCCGGACGGCAGCGGGCAGGCCGTGGGGCTGGGCAGCCGAACCGCGCCCGGCAGCCGGCTCTATGCCCAGTGGGCTGCCCAGAACGATGCCGCCGAATTCACCTTTACCGTAAACAACGGCACCGCCACCGTCACGGGCTGGCAGGGGAGCGGGGAGCGCCTTGTCCTTCCCGATACGCTGGGCGGCGCGCCGGTGGTTGAGATCGCCGCCGGCGCTTTTACAAACGCCGCCTGCAGGGAGATCATCCTGCCTGACACGCTGCGCCGCGGCAAATCTTCCGCATGGTGGGCTGATGGGTCTTTCCGACCGCTGTTCCGGTTCGATCCCGCGTGCGGACGCGCTCTGCCGCGCCATTGCTGCAGAATGCGTCCGGCGTGGCTTTCAAGGCGTGCTGGCGGACTTTGAATCGCCCGCCCACACCGACCGGGTATCCTTTCTCACGCAGCTCGCCAGACAGTTAGCCGCGCATGGACTGATACTCTTTTCTCCCCTCACCCTCCCCGCAGAGGGCGCGGCGCTGCTCATCGGCACGGGCATCTCCGGCGGATCGCTGCGCGTACTGCTGGAGGAAAGTGTCAATCGCTATGGCGCGGCGCGTCTGGCGCTTGATTTAGAGCGCGTGATGATGGACTTTCCGCTCCCCTGCCCCACGGGCTGCGGCACACCGCTGACGCGTGAAGAGCTGCTTTCTCTGCGGCAGAAGCACCACTCCTCCGTTTACTTCTCCCGCGAGCTGATGGCAAACTATTTTACCTATTCCGCGGAACGCGGAACGCGCTTTGTGCTCTTCGACGATGAAGAAACATTGCGGCAAAAAGTCAGCCTCGCCCAAAGGCTCGGTATCCCGTCGGCCTTTGTCATGTATCCCGAGATAGCAGATCTTTTGTAGGCAAAATAGCAAAAAATAGACCCATCACACTGTGATGGGTCTATTTTCAAAGGATCTTAGTAATAACGCTTGTTGCGGTTCTTACGGGCGGCCTCGCTCTTCTTGCGGCGCTTGACACTGGGGCTCTCATAGCACTCTCTCTTGCGGACCTCCGCCACGATACCGGCCTTGGCGCAGCTTCTCTTGAAGCGCTTGAGCGCGCTGTCGAGAGATTCGCCTTCCTTGACGTGGATCTCGGACATTTATGTTTTCCCTCCCTCCGATACACCCGGCTTGATCCTGGGCGCTCTTTAAGAGTCACTTACATGACTAACGGTGGTATTATATGAGAAAAATCACGGCTTGTCAATAATCTTTCCTCATATTTTTGAAAAAATCCGAAATTCCGCTCAGCAGGGCTTCACGATCAGGTTGACGAGCTTGTTCTTGACGTGGATGACCTTGACGATCTGCATGCCGGCGATGGCCTTGGCGACCTTTTCATTCGCCTTGGCGGCCTCGACGACGGTGTCCTGATTGCTGTCCACGGGGACGATGATCGTGCCCTTGAACTTGCCGCTGACCTGAACGGCCATCTCCGCGGTGGAGGCGACGGTCTTGCTCTCGTCATACTCCGGCCACGCGCACTGCATCGCCATCTTGCCGTCATGCTTGGCGGCAAAGCCCTTCTGCTCCCAGAGCTCCTCGACCACGTGGGGCGCAAACGGAGAGAGCATGAGCAGCAGCGCCTCAAAGTCACCGCGGCTGACGCCGTTCGAATAGAACTCGTTGACCATAGCCATGAGGGCGGCGATGGCGGTGTTCATCTTCAGCGTGTCAATATCGTCCGTGACCTTCTTGATGGTCTTGTGGACGATCGGCGCGTTCTTTTCGGAAACGCCCTCTTCCTCCGTCATCTGATCGGCGAGGTTCCACACGCGGTCGAGGAAGCGCTTGCAGCCCTTGACAGCGTCGTCAGACCAGGTCGCGACCTTTTCAAAGTCGCCGATGAACATGATATAAAGGCGCATCGTGTCCGCGCCGTAAGCCTTGACAACATCATCGGGGTTGACGACGTTGCCGAGGGACTTGCTCATCTTGACTGCCGGACGGAGCGCCTGATTGCCGTACTTGGCGATGAGCGCGTCCTTCTCCTCCTGCGTGGAGACGTTGCCGACGTAGTGCGGGTTCTGGCCGAGGATCATGCCGTGGCTCGTGCGCTTGGCATAGGGCTCCTTCGTGTGGACAACGCCGATGTCGTAGAGGAACTTGTGCCAGAAGCGGGAGTAGAGCAGGTGCAGCGTGGTGTGCTCCATGCCGCCGTTGTACCAGTCCACAGGGCCCCAGTACTGCTCCGCCTCGTGAGAGACAGGCTCATGGTCGTTGTGCGGATCCATATAGCGCAGGAAGTACCACGAAGAACCCGCCCACTGGGGCATGGTGTCGGTCTCGCGCTTGGCGTCGCACCCGCACTTGGGGCACTTGGTGTTGACCCAGTCGGTCATCTTGGAAAGCGGGCTCTCGCCGTCGTCGGTCAGCTCGTAGCTGTCCACCTGCGGCAGGACGAGCGGCAGCTCCTCTTCGGGCACGGGCACCCAGCCGCACTTCGGGCAGTTGACGAGGGGGATGGGCTCGCCCCAGTAGCGCTGGCGGGAGAAGACCCAGTCGCGCAGCTTGTAATTCACCTTGCGCTCGCCGACCTTGTGTTCCACCAGCCAGTCGATGATGGTCTTTTTCGCCTGCGCGACGCTCAGCCCGTTGAGGAAGCCGCTGTTGCAGAGCACGCCATCCTCCACGTCGGTATAGGCCGCCTTCTGCACGTCCTCGCCGCCCGAAACGACCTCGACGATCGGCAGGCCGAACTTCTTGGCGAAATCCCAGTCGCGCGTATCGTGCGCCGGAACGGCCATGATCGCGCCCGTGCCGTAGGTCGCCAGCACATAGTCGGAAATGAACACCGGGATCTCGCGGCCGTCAACCGGATCGACGGCCTTGATGCCCTTGAGCTCCACGCCGGTCTTCTCCTTGCTCAGCTCGGTGCGCTCAAAATCGCTCTTGCGCGCGGCGGCCTCGCGATAGGCCACGACATCGTCCCAGTTGGCGATGCGCGCCTTGAGCTTATCGACGGCGGCATGCTCCGGCGCGATGACCATATAGGTCGCGCCGAAGAGCGTATCCGGGCGCGTGGTATACACGCGGAGCTTCTCGTCGGTATCCTTGATGGCGAAATCGACCTCCGCGCCCTCGCTGCGGCCGATCCAGTTGCGCTGCTGCACCTTCACCTTGTCGATGAAATCCACATCGTCGAGGCCGTCGAGCAGCTTCTGCGCGTAAGCGG
>ERZ827496.4899-NODE-4899-length-9942-cov-3.301709_pt1 | contig 9942 bp, 6 predicted proteins | sample MGYA00519769_ERZ827496 | MGnify/ENA primary metagenome ERZ827496 (study PRJEB31778, sample SAMEA3449327) | human gut metagenome | biome: human gut; feature: human-associated habitat; material: faeces | place: United Kingdom | collected 2010/2012 ...
TTCGTACATTTTTAGGAATGCTTATGTACATTCACACAGAAATTGGAAGAGAGATATCTATCATTGAGCCAGTCGAAAGTACAGCAAAAACCCCTTTCCTATCTGCACTGTTGCTACTTTTGAATGATGAGAATCTTTCGGGAGCACAGACGCAGACTAAACTTGAGATTCGAGTAGCAAGAAAAAAGGCTGTAGAAGATTATATCAATAAAAGAATTTGTGCTACAGCCAAAAAGCGGAACGATTTAGAAGACCAGATGAAGCTGTTTGAAGGTGTGAATGTGGAGGCATCAATGCAACAATTGCTTGATGACATCAAAAGCATCGAAGCTCAAATTCAGGAATCATTGAATAAAAGAAGAGAGTTAATTGATAGAATAAGAGAATTACAAGAAAAAGATTCTGAATCTGGAATGTTGCTTTCACGGTATCATGAATTGCACACTCAGTATAAAGCTGACATAAGTCGCTTGAATTTTATCGTAGATGGCGAAATAGTTACAAAAGGAATTCCGCAGAATACAACCTGTCCTTTTTGCGAAAGCACAATAACTGCAAGGAAAAGGGAGTCTTACATAGATTCCGCACGTGCCGAATTATCAAGAATCATTCTTCAATTAAATGGGCTTACTGAATTAGAAAGTGAAATCACAGATGAGCGAAAATCCATTGAAGATGAAACAGCAAACTTGAAAGAAGAAAAGAAACGAGTCGAACAACTGATAGAGGAAAAATTGCAACCAAAAGTTGACTCTTTACAAGAATCTCTTGCACAGTACCGTGCCTATTTTCAATTGAAGAAGGAATTGGATGTCATAAAGGGATTTGCTACAGATTTAGAAACTGATCTACGAGTGTTGCCAGAGGAAAAAGAGTCCGATGTCAAATATCGCCCACGAGAGTATTTTGACTCTAAATTTCAGGAAAACATTGACAAATTATACATGGACATTCTAACAGAATGTTGCTTTGATCCACCTCCAACTGCTGCTCGGTTTAACATATCGAGTTTCGATGTGGAGATTGATGGTCACAAAAAGACAAATTATCAAGGGCTTGGCTATTGCGCTTTTATCAATACAGTAACCGCATTAGTATTTCGCAAATACTTTGCTGATACTGCTCAATACGACCCCGGATTTTTAATTGTCGATACGCCACTGTTGGGTTTGGATCAAGGTGTAGATGATGTGGCACCTGAAAGTATGCGAACTGGACTGTTCCGCTACATCATGAAGCAAAAAGACATAGGGCAGATCATTATACTTGAAAATTTAAAACACATCCCTAAATTAGACTTTGAATCTGAAGGCGTGAATTTGATTACTTTTACAAAGGGATATTCTGAAGGGCGATATGGATTCCTTAATGATGTTACATAAATTTGATTGGAGAAACACAATGTCAAACAAACTGGAATTGACGTGGTACGGCAAGGAAAAAGAAATCCATGTCGAACCTCGTTTACTGATAGAAAGATCAGAGCTGTCCAATACGGAAGCAGCTCCGGATACAGAGAATATGCTGATTCACGGAGATAATCTATTAGCCTTAAAAGCACTGGAAAGTCGCTATGCAGGGCAGGTAAAGTGTATCTATATTGATCCGCCTTACAACACAGGGTCGGCATTTGAACATTATGATGATAATCTTGAACATAGTCAGTGGCTTAACCTTATGCGTCCGAGACTTGAAATTTTAAAAAATCTGCTTGCGGAGGACGGCTCTATCTGGATTAGTATTGATGATGATGAAGGTCATTACTTGAAAGTATTATGCGATGAAATTTTCGGCAGACATAATTTCGTTAGCACAGTGATATGGGAGAAAAAATATACTGTTGCAAATGATGCTAAATGGTTATCTGATAATCATGATTTTATTTTGGTATATGCTAAAAATAAAGAATTATGGAGACCGAATTTACTTCCACGCACCGAAGAAATGAATAAAGCATATAAAAATCCTGATAATCACCCTAAAGGTGTTTGGAAATCTACTCCACTTCATGCTAAAAGTGGTTCTGAACAATCTGCAAACTTTTCTTATACATTTAAAAATGGTGTAACATTTATACCGCCAAAGGGAACGTTTTCAAGATATTCTGCTGAAAGTTTGCAAAGAATGGACGAAAATAATGAAATATGGTTTGGAAAAGACGGAAAAGCAGTGCCATCAAGAAAAACTTTTTTATGTGATTTGAAAAAGCAAGGTGTTCCTTCAAAAACATTATGGAGATTTGATGAAGTAGGACACAATCATGAAGCAAGAGAAGAAGTAAAAGTATTTAATTCTGAATCAGTTTTTGCCACACCAAAGCCTGAAAGATTGATTGAACGTATTCTAACATTAGGAAGTAACAAAGGCGACTTAGTTCTTGATAGTTTCTTAGGTTCAGGCACAACCGCTGCTGTAGCCCATAAAATGGGCAGAAGATATATCGGAATCGAAATGGGCGAACACGCATACACTCACTGCAAAAAAAGGCTTGATATGGTAATTTCGGGCGAAGATAAAGGCGGTATCACCAAGTCAACAGGCTGGACAAGTGGCGGAGGGTATCGTTTTTATGAGCTTGCTCCGACACTGATTAATACAGATGAATTTGGAGAAGCGGTCATCAATCCGGAATACAGTGCGGATATGCTGGCAGCAGCTATGGCTCTGCATGAGGGATTCACCTATGAGCCGGATAGTGAGTTGTTCTGGAAGCAGTCCCACGGCAATGAGAAGTCCTACCTATTTGTAACCACTCGTCATTTAAATGTGGCTTTTCTGGAATCGATTACAGGCAGTATGGAAGAGGATGAATACCTCGTGATTGCCTGCTGTTCTTTCGATAAGGGTATCGAGAAACTGCATCCGCACGTGACTATCAAGAAAATTCCGCAGATGCTCCTTGAACGCTGCGAATTTGACAAGGCAGATTATAATCTGAACATCATCCATCCGCCTGTTTATGAAGATGAGGAGGATTGTGATGAGGAGTGATTTTTCCCTTTACACAACAGATTACATAAGTGGTGTTATGTCTTTACGGAAACCACAGAAAAAATCTCTTGAAATTCTGCACGAAATTCTCAGTAATGTCAATCTCAAAAAGGGCATGAATCAAAAAGTGGCTCTCGGAGCTGTTCATGCCCTCTGCCCGACCTGTACGGATTTTGAGCGTGAGTTTATGTCACTGACATTTGCGTTAGCGACCGGAGTCGGTAAAACTCGGTTGATGGGTGCGTTCATTACCTATCTGTACACACAGCATGGTATCAGGAATTTTTTTGTTGTTGCACCGGGTACAACTATTTACGACAAGCTTCAGCGTGATCTGGGCGATCCTAACAGTTCGAAATATGTATTTAAGGGTTTAAGCTGCTTCGTCAATGCACCGCAGATTATTACGGGTGATGACTATCGCAGTAAGCCACTTCCCACATTCCAGAGTGAAGTTCGCATTTTTGTGTTCAACATCAGCAAGTTTGACAAAGAAAATGCTAATATGAAGAAGATTAACGAATACTATGGAGATTCCTTCTTTGAAACATTGGCACAACTTCCTGACCTTGTACTTCTGATGGATGAGTCACACCATTATCATGGTGCAAAGGGCGAGCAAGCTCTGAACGACTTGAAACCGCTGCTCGGTTTGGAACTGACCGCCACGCCATTGATGGCGGCAAAGAAAAAGAACGGCAACCAAGAACCGTTCAAGAATGTAGTATATGAATATCCGCTGTCAAGGGCAATTGCGGATGGCTATACACGGACTCCGTTTGCAGTTACCCGTTCTGATGTAGATTTTTATAACTTTGGTGATGAGCAGATTGATAAGCTCATGTTGCAAGATGGTATTCTCTGTCATGAACGAATCCGCCAGAAACTGCAAGTATATGCTAAAAATAACGGCAGACCGGTTGTGAAGCCGTTTGTACTGGTCGTCTGCAAAGATACTGCTCATGCGAAATGGATTGAGGAATACATTAAATCTAAGGCTTTCTGTAATGGTGCATATCGAAGCAAGGTTGTAGTAGTACACTCCAAACAAGGTAGTGCAGAATCGGAAGCGAATACAAAGCTGCTGCTTGAGGTAGAAAAGCCGGACAACCCTGTCGAGATTGTGATTCATGTTGATAAATTGAAAGAAGGATGGGATGTCAATAATCTCTACACCATCATTCCACTTCGTACAGCCGCTTCCAAAATACTACGTGAGCAAATGGTTGGCAGGGGGCTTAGGTTGCCTTATGGTGAGCGTACCGGTGATCCGGATGTGGATTCTGTAATGCTGACGGCACATGATAAATTCCGTGAAATTTTGGAAGAGGCACAAAAGGGTGATTCTATCTTCAAAGCTGGGAATGTCATCAAGGTAGAGGAAATTGAGCCAGAAGAAGTGATCGAACCGCAGCTTGCATTGGATTTAGAGGAAGAGCCTGACGAAGTGCTGAACTCTGTTTATGAAACAATCGGAATTGAGCGCAGTGAGCAAACTGATGCAGCAATTCATGCCATACAGAAAACTGTTGAAAATGAGGTATATAGAACCATTCAGACAACCCAATCACATACCATTACTCCAACAACCACAAAAGAAATCGCCGAGAAGGCAGTCAGCACTGTTACAGAAAAACCTGATTTGGCACAAGCCTTCCACGAAAACAGCATACCACTCATTCTTCGGTGGGCAGAGGAGCGAACAGAAAAGACTCATCGTGCTGCAATTGCAAAATTCATCCCAATTCCGCAGATTCGTATTACAGATGCAGGTGCAGAAGAGTATGTATTTATGGATTTCGATATTGACCTGACTTCCTTTACCCATGAACCGCTGACCAATGAGATGCTGATTCAGAATCTTGAAGATCAATCTGATCAGCAAAGAATCCATGCCGGAGTAATTGACTTTGATGGATACGAGCCAAAACGTGTCATTCTTGGTGAACTCCGTAAAAAACCAGAAATCGACTATAATAAATGTAAGGAAATGCTGTTCAAGCTGATAACTCAGGTGATTGGTCACTATGAATGTGCCTTTGGTACAAATGGGATGCAGAATATTGTCATGATGAACAAGAGGGACATTGCTGAAAAAATCTATACACAGATGATGCAGCATTTCTATTGTGAAAACGGACTGTTGCAAGAAGAAGTCATAGGCACAAGAAACTATAATCTCCGCCCCAACTTTACCTTCAAATCTTCTGTTCCGCTATATGGCGGAGGTTTCACAGGTGACATTCGTACTGTTCTGTTCACGGACATCAAGAAAGGTGTATTCAGCGAGGTGAAACTTGATAGTGAGGAAGGCGAACTTTCCTTTGCACGAATTGTTGAGCGTGATGAGGATGTTCTAAACTGGCTTCGTCCGTCACCGAAGGAATTTAACATCACCTACAATCACGGAAAAAACTATGAACCGGATTTTGTCGTTGAGACTGATGACACAATCTATCTCGTTGAGGTTAAGGCGGAAAAAGACTTGAACAATCTGGATGTAATTGCTAAGAAAAAACGTGGTATTTTGTACTGTGAAACAGTTACACATTGGAGTGAAGCAAATGGTTATAAGCCGTGGCGTTATCTCTTCATTCCGGCAAATCAGATTTTTCCAAACTCCACATTCAAAATGATTGTTAAGAAGTTTACAGTAACAGAATAGAAAGCACTATCCGCATATTTTTAGAAATATTTGAAGGTGAGTCAATACTATGGAAAAATGTTTATATGACGGAAAAGTGCTTTATGCTTATCAAGTATTACGGGATTTTGAATTTGAGCAGAAAATCAGGAAATGCCAGACTTTAACTTGCTGCGACTGTGGTGCATCCGTATTTTTTCGGCATGGAAAACAGAGAGCAGAATGTTTCGCACATCGTCATAAAGAAGAATGTAGATATGGCGATTACTGCAAAAAGCAGAGTGATATCTTCAAATTTATTCAAAGACAGCTTGCTCCCATAATGGAGAAAATTGCTACTAAGCATGGGTTTCAACTGGAAGAAGATGTGGTGATTATTCAAGATCACTATACTGCATTTGTTATCAAAACTTCATCAAAGAAATACGCTGTTGATATCATCGACTACGCAGCCACTTCAAGTACACTTGAAAAAAGGAAAAATCTCTACGAGGAGCAGGGGTATCTCTACTTACAAATCACTGTCGACAAAGACATCGAAGAAAAGCCGTTCTCCGAGCGTGAAATGGCATATTTTCCGGTCAAATTTATCCTAAACAAGTCACTTAACAATACAGCTATTGTTATTGATGAAGTTCAACGTAAATGGAGCATCTACATCTTAGATAAAACTGACCTATCGGAAGGTGTTTCTGGTAATCCATCATGGTTGGAAAATGATACACTTGCAATGCCGATTTCTATTGATGAGATTGATATCAACAGTAGCGGTTTTTATTCTCTTGATTCTTATAAAGCATACTTGGATTTCTGCACTCAGAGAAAAAACAGAAGAGAGAGCTGGTTTAAAGCAGAGCATGATCATAAAGATCGTCAGCGTAAACTGGCAGAAGAATCTTGTAAACTGGCTGAACTTGTCACACAAGCTACAATGCAACAGCGGGAAACTGATGAAAAGGCTGAGATAAGGCGTATTCATAAGTTAAGTGGAGGTTATGTTGGTACAAAAGTTAGAGGTGAGTATGAAATATTTACCCTTGAGCAGATCGCTACAAACAGACCGTCCCGTAATTGGCTTAATGAATATACACAGCAGGATTTTGAATCTTACATTAGTGAAATGCAGCAATTCAAGTATTTTGGAGCAAGGATGTTATTTGCTAAAATGTGTTTTATCACGCCAATGGAAACCAGCATTCTCTTGAATTTATGGAGTACGCTTAAAACATCAGATCCTCAAACTGCCGACGCAATAGAATTTCTTATGTGCAAGGCTGGTATTCACTTTTGAAGCCAAATAACGGCTGCGGTTATTTGACCACAGCCGTTATTTCATTCATCAAATATTTCCATCATCATCCTTGTGCCGTCCTTGAATCCGATTAATGCAAAAATGTGAAAAGAAAACGATAGCCTATCGGGTGCATACAAGAAAACGTTAGCTACTCACAGGAAAACGATAGCTTTTTCAAGGGTGCATTGTATCAAAATAATCGTTCTTTGGCACACGCAATACTGCACGAACTCTCCCGCAGAGCAGCGGTTACCTGCTCCAGCGGGGGAGTTTTTGTTTTATCGGTCAGATTGACCAGCACCGTGATCTGCTCCTTGTACACGATGACCTGATTCACAAGCAGCTGCAAGATTTTCTCCGTGCCCTCTGCCTGTACTTCCAGCAGACGGTGTGCGAAGTACTGGAAATGCTCCAGCTTCAGCTCCGGTGCATCGGTTTGCAGCAGTCGCACTTCCGTTTCCAGAGCCGCTTTCTGCTGTTCCAGCTGCTGCATGGTCGCCGACGTGATGCCGTTCAGCACGGCGTTTACGGCGTTCTCCAGTTTCTTTTCCGTTTCCTGCAATCGCCGCTGTGCAGCCGTCAGATCGGCGTTTTCGTGGGTGCTCTGCTGGTATAGCGCATAGGTGGCATTTGCGATCTGCTCGCACGCCTCCGGAGTAGTGTACTGTGCGATCGCATCCAGCACAGCATGTTCCAGTTCCGCAGCAGGCAGCCAGCCGCAGCATTTGTTCGGGCAGCAGTAGTAATAATACCGCTTGTCCGTTTTGCTGGTTCCGGCTCTGCCGGTGAGCCGTCTGCCGCAAGTGCCGCAGATCGCTTTTCCGGTCAGCACATATTCATGGGGGCTCTGGGTGTGGCGGTGCTTGTGTTTGGATTCCGTCAGACGTTCCTGCACGCTCCGAAACAGCTCCGGATCGATGATCGGGGGACAGTGGGCATCTTCTCCGGCACACTGGAACGTCCCTGTATATCTCTGGTTGGCAAGGATTCGGGAAATGGTATCAATGCGGAACTGCTTGCCGCGGCTGGTAGTGTAGCCGGCGTGGTTCAGATCGTCGCAGATCTCAGTGAATGTCATGCCGCTGTCATAGCCGGTGAAGATCCGGCGTACCAGTGATGCACCTGCCGGGTCGATCTCCATCTGCTTGTCTGCTCCGATGCGATAGCCCAGAGCCACGTTGCCGCCGGTAGTCTTGCCCTTGATGGCATTCTCACGCATGCCACGCTTGATCTTCTGGGAAAGCTCCGCACTGTAGTACTCGTTCATTGCCTCCAGCAGTCCTTCCAGAATGATGCCCTCCGGACTGTCTGTGATATGCTCTTTGGCGGAGAGAACCCGCACGCCGTTGGCTTTCAGCTTGCTTTTGTACATGGCACTGTCATAGCGGTTTCTGGCGAAGCGGTCAAGCTTGTACACGATGACCGCCTGAAAGGTCTTGTACCTGCTGTCGGCGATCATTCGCTGAAACTCCGGGCGGTTGGCAGTTGTGCCGCTGACCGCACGGTCGATGTACTCTCCGATGATGTGGATGCCCTCAGACGCTGCAAACGCCTTGCATTCCCGAAGCTGTCCCTCAATGGACTGCTCGGTCTGCCGGTCGCAGCTGTAACGGGCGTAGATCACTGCATTCACGTGTAAATTTCCTCCTAAGACTTGATTTTTCAGAGGAAATATGCTATAATAGACCTTGTTCTGGGGGACTATTATCGCAATAGTTTTTCCTCTTGCTGCTTCACGGTTGCCGCCGTGGGGCGGTTTTTTTATATTTGATGTTGCCCTGCCGATTTTGGTAGGGCATTTTTGTATGGTTACGATTGCCTACGGATTGCATCTTTCGCACGGTGTATATCCCTGTGCAATCAGATCTTCCCGTGTTCCATTGTACTCGCTGCGGTTTGCGTCGGAAATTCTTTTCGCACTGGAACAGCTGGGATAGTGAAATTTTCCAGTGTTGGTATTGATGACATAATTGCGTGTATTTTCCGCCGGCTGTTCTGCTGGAGCTTCTTTTTGTACCGGAGCAGGCGGGTCTGTTGGCGCTTCGGTGGGCGGTTCTGTCGCAGCCGTTGTGGTTTCTGCTGCTGTTGTGGTAGCTTCTGTCGTAGTCGTCGTTGTTGTTGTGGTAGTTGCTTTCGTCGTTGTGGTAGTTTCTGCGGCAGTCGTGGTAGTGACCGCAGTTGTGGTTGTTGTGACAGTGCTGTCCTTCTTTTGGCTGCTGGTGGTGTGGCTGCCGGCAGTGGTGAACGCCAGCAGTCCGCAGACCAGGAAAATGCCTGCCGTGATCGCTGTGGCACGTTTGCGGTATTTCGGATCCAGTTCGCTGTCCAGCTTTTCAAAGAGCCGGTTCACCGGAATGAGAATGAATGCGGCGACGGCAAAGCAGAGAAAGCCGCTGAAAGTGTGGGCGAAGATCGCAATCACGGCAAGTACTGCTGAAACAGCGAAAGCGATCCAGCGAAACGTCTTATTCTCCATCATTGCTTCTACCTCCGCAGTAAGGGCATACGCCGCTGTTTGGCATCTGTGCACCGCAGTAAGCACACACCCGTCCGGACGGTGCATCTGCGGCAGACAGAGCAGGATGTTTCTTGTACACCCAGAACCAGAGTGCCGCCGACAGGATCAGGGCAACACCAAACCAACCGGTAAAGGTCAGAAAGACAACGCCGGCGACTACGGCAGTCCAAAGAATTTTGGTGCGTTTCTGGTATCTGGGGTGTGCCCAGATCAGGATCAGTCCCAATGGGGGAAAGAAAATCGTGAGCAGAGCAATGACACCGTCTTGACGATACCACGGCTCTTTTCCTGAGGAATGATAATTTGGCATGATCGATCAGGTCCTTTCTTTATGGAATTTGGTTATGCCGTCTTAATCATACCACATTTTCATAGGTTTCTCAATGATTCGACAAAGACTGTAATCGAATTGTTACCGGTTTGTCGAATCCTGTCGAATGGGAGTATAGAAAACCGCTCTGTGGCTTGTCCGTCACAGGGCGTTTTTCTATATTT
>ERZ827496.4905-NODE-4905-length-9933-cov-94.495748_pt1 | contig 9933 bp, 7 predicted proteins | sample MGYA00519769_ERZ827496 | MGnify/ENA primary metagenome ERZ827496 (study PRJEB31778, sample SAMEA3449327) | human gut metagenome | biome: human gut; feature: human-associated habitat; material: faeces | place: United Kingdom | collected 2010/2012 ...
TGTTTTCTCCGGTATTTCCGCCTGTGTTGCCACCGGTGTTTTGTCCACCATTTCCGCCTGTGTTACCACCGTTGTTTTCTCCGGTATTTCCGCCTGTTGTTCCGTCTGTATTGTCTCCGGTATTTCCACCTGTGTTGCCACCAGCAGCATCTGTCTTATTCGGGTTTGTTGTGGTCTTATCCGGTGCTTTAGTTCCTGCATCAGGTGTGGTCACTGTCTGATCTGTAGGATTATTCTGCGTCTGGTCATCGGCAGGTGTATCCTGTGTCTCCTGGCTGTCCTGATAATCATCCGATATTTGGGCATATGGCAGGAAATCTATTGGTGTAAGGTCAGCATGTATCTGATCCATGTAGTTCTTCCATATTTCTGCCGGGTAAGAGCTTCCTGTCAGTTTTTTGACTGTCTCAGGCATATCGCAGCCTACCCATACACATGTGGTGTAGTATCTGGTAAAGCCACAGAACCAGCCATCCTTCTTATCGTTTGTGGTTCCGGTTTTGCCGGCACAAGGCATGCCATTGTCCAGATTAGCGCTACGTCCGGTTCCTGATTTCATAACATCTGTCATGACATCTGTCATCATACGTGATGCTGTCTCTGTATATATGACGGTATCCTTCTGCGATGATGTATATATGATATTGTTGTCAGAATCCACAATCGACTTTATACAGGTAGGATTCCTGTACATTCCATCGTTCTCAAGTGTTGAATATGCAGATGCCATCTCCAGTGTGGATACACCTGTTGTAAAACCTCCAAGTGCTGTTGCTGTGACATAGTCATCCTTTACGATATTGGTAAAATTCATATCCTTGAGATACTGTAAGCCTACCTTTGGTGTGAGCTCATCATATAGCTGCCATGCTACAGTATTCAGTGACTTTTGAACGGCAAACCTGATAGTCACATCACCGTAGTATGAATCACCCGAGTTAGACGGTCCTCCATCAAACTTGTGGTCATTTACGACGGTATCCGGTGTCTTACCACGCTCAAATGATGGTGTATACACAATGAGTGGCTTGATTGAGCTTCCCGGCTGGCGATGGCTTTGGAAAGCACGGTTTAGCGTATGACTGACCGCATCCTGGCTTCGTCCACCAACTATTGCAACCACCTCGCCAGTGTCGTTGTCTATACAGGTTGCAGCACTCTGCAGCTTAAATGTGCCATCATCGGTCGTGTCTGTGAAGTCCAAAAGCGTCAGGTCAATTGAATCCTGAAGCTGCTGCTGCATAGTCAGATCAATTGATGTATAAATCTTGTAACCGTCTGAGTAAAGCTTTTTCTGACAATATGAATACATCTCATCATACGAAGCATCATACTCCTTTTCTTCATCGTCTGAGTCAAAGTAATACTTGAACTTGAAGCCCTCATTCTCCATGAGCGCCCTCGTAGCGCAGTAATATGCATAGGTATCCACATAATTGTACTTGACCGTGTCATCCTTCTCAGGCATATTGAGGGTAATCTCCTCGTTTATGGCGGCCTCATATTCCTGCTGTGTGATTTTGCCATCTTCTTTTAGATTTTTCAATATGAGATTGCGACGTGTCAATGTATGATCCTTATTGTTTATCGGGTCATAGTATGTCGGGCTGTTCGGAATCGCACACAAAAAGGCAGTCTGCGACAAATCAAGATCCGAAAGCTCACAGTTAAAATAGCCATGGCACGCTGCCTGAATACCATAATATCCGTTCATGAAATAGACATTATTCAGGTAGAACTCCATAATATCGTTCTTTGAATATTTCTTTTCCAGCGCCATCGCTATGAACATTTCCTTGACTTTTCGCTGCCAGTTCTTGTTCGTATCCAGGTAAATATTTCGGGCGAGCTGCATCGTGATGGTACTGCCACCCTGGGTAATTCTCTTGTTTTTTATAATTGACTTTGCGGCACGCACTATTGCCTTTATGTCCACACCATTGTGCTTATAGAACTTCTTGTCCTCGATGCTGACCATACAGTTTACGAAGTTCTGCGGTATATCCTCATACTTCACATAGTCAGCCTTTTTGGTAGTGGCCGTCTCGGATATCTCATCACCGTTTGTATCGTAGAGTGTACTCGTGCGCGCCGGTAAAAATGTGTTTTTGTCAGATTTCTGCACGAGCTCTACCGCCTCTGAGTGAAGCTTCGCAACCTTGTCTGCATAGCCTCCAAAGTAATAAAAGCATAATCCACCGAGAATCAGTACCATCAGAAAAATCTGAAGCTTTATGAAAAACCAGAAAACGCGATGCTGCTTTTTCTTCTTTTTCTTTTTCTGTTTTGCCATTTCTAAACGTTACCTCCAAACTATCGGTATACCATTGTATATCGGCATACTTTATAGATAATTGACAACTATATCCAATATGTACTGTCTATTATACTACAATGCCTCAACATCAGATAATTAATAATTGATTAATTTTCTATTATACCTTTATAGCACAAAAGGAAGCTAATTGCTCCCTTTATTAAGCTATTTTACATCTTTATTACTGTTGTAGTCAAGTAAATAGTTTTTTACAATGCTTTTCGCTATCTCTAGCCAAGCTGGTCAGCCAGAAATTCTGCTGCTGCACCCGCCAGCTTTTCGGCAATCTCAGACTTATCGGCTTTTTCATCGAAGGTACATAGTATAACGGCTCCCGCACTATCACCATCATGCACTATTACTGCTATTGCCTGCGCTTCACAGTCAGCTTTATCGTCCTTCACCACAGGTATCAGGGTATCGTCTTTTTTACTGTACAATGCACTTTTTCTCTTATCCATAATATTCTCGAGCTCTTTTGACAAAGCCTTGCCTATATAATTTTTGTGGTTTTTGCCGGCTGCCGCTATTATCTCATCCCGGTCTGCCACACATACCGTGGCACCGGTTACCTTTGACAGGCTCTGTGCATATGCCTGTGATATATTCTTCAGGCTTCCCACCTGCGAATATTTCTTTAGCACTATCGTCTCATCCGCATCCATATATATTTCCAGTGGGCTTCCCTCTTTTATATGCAGCATCCTGCGAAGCTCCTTTGGTATGACTATTCTGCCGAGGGAATCTACTCTTCTGGTCAATCCTGTGATTTTCACTTTATTGTCCTCCGGTTACTTTTTTGCATTTGCATTCATGCTTTGGAGGTAGTATATGGGAATTTGAATAAAATATACATTCGGTATGCACTGATACAGTGCTCTTTCATAATAGCTTTCATAATAGCTTTTATAATGTCACGGTATGTTTTGAATTTGATAAGGTATCTATATCCATCAGCTCACGCTCATCTGCGATATCCACATATACACAGTCATACTTCTTTGCCACACTTCTGCCACCCTTATCACCCTCCAGTGATAAAAGCTGCGGGATAAGCGATGAATGAAATACACACGGATTGCCTACGGCATCTCCACAGCGAAGCGAAAATACTAATCGCTTATTCCCTTTATTTTCAAGTATTTTGTCTATTAATTTAATCACGCTTTGACTTTTTAAATATGGCTGGTCAGCTACTGCAAACATGTAGTAGTCCTCTGTTTCGGCTGTATTATGTAACGAGCCACTGTTTTTTTCTGGCTTTTTCTGCCACACACTGCTTTGCCCCATCTGCATACCGGTATTTTTCTGCTCCTGCACCGCCATAATTCCTGCTTTTATGGTGTAGGATATGCCTTTTTCGCTGTCCGGACTTAAGACTGCATGGCAATCTGGGATACATGCGCAATAGTCCAGTATTTCCCGGTAACGTGTAACGACGATTATATCTATGACCGGGTTATTCGATTCTGCATTTTTTAATTTATTATATCTATCTTTAATTTCTACCAAACGTTCAAGCAGATGCCTGTACATAGGTTTTCCATCCAGCTCATAAAACAGCTTGTTACTTCCAAAACGGCGGCTGTTTCCAGCCGCCATGTATATGATATGAATCATTTCACTCTTAGGTCCTTTTCGTGCCAGTCAGGGTCTGCCATTCCCATAAGTATTTTCTCAGGGGTAAACGGAACTGTCCTGTGCCATACGCCTGTTGCGCGATAAATGGCATGTGCCAGTGCAGGAGCCGGTGTATTGATAACTATCTCGCCGATTGACTTGACTCCGAATGGGCCTGAAGGCTCATAGCTTGTCTCAAATTCGACGTTGATATGTCCCACATCCTGTCGTGTCGGTATCTTGTACTGCATGAAATCATTTTCTGCGATTTTGCCACCGGCATTGTAGGTTACATTCTCATAAAGTGCCATGCCGATTCCCTGACCTATGCCGCCCTCTGTCTGCACACGCGCGAGGTTTGGATTGACCGGGATTCCACAGTCCACGACAGCCTGATAATCAAGTATTTTAACTGCTCCTGTCTCCTTATCAAGCTCTATCTCTACCATGCCTACCATGTATGGTGGCGGTGAAACAGGTGATGAATATGTGGCTGTGACGTCTACAGGTATCGTGTTGTTGACCTGTGATTTTGTTGCTATATCGGAAAGACTTACAGAAACTGCCCCATTGTCTGCATCGTCCGGATTTATGATATACACCTCTTTACCGTCGAAATCCACCTCTGATGCAGCACAGCCCAGCATCTGTGCACCGATTTTCTTTATATTTTCACGAAGCTCAAGTGCTGCATTCTGTGTGGCCATTCCTGTGATGTAGGTGGTTGATGAAGCATATGAACCCGAGTCATAAGGAGAAGCATCTGTATCCGCTCCAAACACTGTTATATCATCCGGCTCGCAGTCAAGTACCTCAGCCGCCATCTGCGAAAGTATTGTATCACAGCCTGTTCCCATGTCTGCCGCGCCTATCATCATATTGTAGGTGCCACAGTCTGAAAGCTTTAATGTACACGAGCCGACATCTACATTGGATATGCAGGAGCCCTGCATTGCAAGTGCCATGCCTGCCGCACGAACCTTGCCATTTCCCATGTCGCGGACAGGATACTTTTCTGCCCAGTGGAAATTGTCCGCGCAGTGCATTATGCATCTGTCGAGTGCACATGCATTTGCTGTCTCGCCAAAATATGCCGGCATAAACATGCCCTCGCGTACAATATTTTTCAAACGAAGCTCAACCGGGTCTATATGCAGCTTTTCTGCAAGCTCATTGACGGTTGATTCAAGTGCAAATATACCCTGTGTGGCACCATAGCCTCTGTATGCTCCTGCCGCCTGCACGTTTGTATACACAACATCGCATGAAAATCTGGTTGCCTCGCAGCCTCCTGTATAAAGCGGAAGCGATTTATGACCGGAAAGTCCTACTGTTGTAGTGCTATGCTCTCCGTATGCTCCACCATTTGACAGCGTATAAAGATCTATTGCCCTTATATGACCATCTTTCATCGCTCCGAGACGCACGGTGACTTCCATCTCATGACGCGGTGACGCGATAGTCTGACACTCTTTTCTGCTGTAGATTATCTTGCTCGGGCGCTTTGTCTTCCATGTAACAAATGCCGGATACACCTCACAGACCGCTGTCTGCTTGGCACCGAAACCTCCTCCGATACGCGGCTTTTCAGCGCGCACCATAGACTTTGGAATATCAAGTGCATTTGCCAGTATTCGGCGCAGGTGGAAAACAATCTGTGTTGAGCTGATACAGTGAAGTCTGCCGTATCTGTCTATCTCACAGTATGCCCTGCAGGTCTCCATATATGCCTGCTGCGCTGCCTTTATGCGATATGTGTGCTCAATAATCTCATCGCACTCTGACAGAATTTTCTCTACATTTCCATGCTCATCCTCCTCGTGATGAATGAGATTGCGCTTTACATCGCCTGTATCTATGCTGGATGACCAGTCATCCTCAGGATGCACGAGCACCTTGTTATCCAGCGACTTTCTGAAGTCAAGCACCGGCTCAAGCACCGTGTACTTTACTTTTATCATGTTAAGAGCCTTGTCCACCGCCTTTTCAGATTCTCCGACCACTATAGCGACGGCGTCACCTACGCTTCTCACATGACGGTCAAGGATTAATCTGTCATATGGTGACGGCTCCGGAAATGTCTGGCCTGCGATAGAAAAACGCTTTTTCGGAACATCCTCCCAGGTGTATACTGCGACCATGCCCGGCACCTTAAGAGCGATATCTGTCTTTACATCCTCGACAATTGCATTTGCATACGGGCTTCTAAGAAGCTTTATGACAAGCGCATCACGCGGTGTGATATCATCGGTAAATACCGGCTTTCCGAGTAAAAGCTGGCTCGAATCCTTCTTCGGTATACATTTTCCAACTGCGTGGTAATCCCTTCTGGCGCGGTTGAAGCTGTTTTCGTTAGTTTGATTTGTGCTCATCCTGCCACTCCTTTCCGATATCCTCTCCGTAGACGCCTGCCTCAAGATTAAGAGGTGCGCCCTCTTTCTTACTGTTTAAAAAATTTCTGATTGAGCGGAGCTGACTCTGATATCCTGTACAACGGCACAGATTTCCTGAAAGATATTCAAGAATTTCCTCGTCAGTCGGGTCAGGATTTTCTCTCAGAAGCGCCACAATATTTACAATATAACCCGGATTACAGAAGCCGCACTGATCCGCTCCCTGTGCAGCAAAAAATCCTGTAAACTGCTTAGCTTCCTCCTCAAGTCCCTCGAGGGTGTCCACCGCTCTGCCGTCTGCCCTGCCTATCGGCGTGCTGCATGACAGCACAGGCTTTCCATCCAGAAGCACTGTACAAAGACCGCAGTTGCCTGACTCACAGCCTCTCTTCACCGAAAAGCAATTGTGCTTGCGGCAAAAGTCTAAAAGGACCATATCCTGGTCTACCGAGTCGGTTATTAACTTTCCATTTAATTTTATTTTAACATCCATATATATGAATTCCTTCCTACTTAATGCTCGTGCTTAATTTCATCGCAGATGTCAAGCGACTGTGTGACAGCGCGGCGTGTAAGCACCCTGCATATCATCTCCCTGTACTCGGCACCTGCCCTTATATTGCTTCCAAAACGGATATGCTCTGCAACATATCCGGCAAATTTATCTATTTTGGCATTGCTTTCGGAGTTATCTGTCAAAGCTGCATTACCGTCTGTCTTTGCATCTGCTAAACAATCGAGTATGCCCTCCTCATCCCACACAGGCTCTGCCATATATGGTGATGCTCCGATAACCGCCACATACCTGCCGCTTCTGTTTGCCACTGCACATGTGAGCACCGGAAAGTCTGTTGACTGATTTCTCTGGCTTAAGTATACTACGCCCTTTGCATTTTTCGGTACTATTACTGACACAAGCACATCGCGCGTTGTTCTTGGAAGTGCCGCAAACTCGTCCAAATCCATAATTCCCGCCTTGTGAAGTTGCACCTTTGCTCCCAGTGCCCTGAAAATCGTCATGACATCTGAAAATCCGAATCTGCCCCAGATGCTTCCTCCAACAGTTGCCACATTTCTAAATTGCACTCCGACGATATGTCTGACCGACTCTGCGATTGCACCGTGTGTATATGCATTCAGTGCTTCATGAGTCTCTATCTGCCTGAGTGTTGCATACGCACCGATTCTAAACTCGTTCTCATCCTCATAAATTTGGTCAAGTCCGAGATCGCACAGATCAATTGCCGTGCCAAGCGTCTTATTTTTCATTTTGAGCCAGAGCATGCCGCCCAGCACAAAATTCGGTTTTTTCTGATAAAGCTCATAGGCTTCATCAAGGCTTTGCGCCCTCACATACTGATTGTAATAAAACATATTTTTCTCCTGTTATCCTGCTATATAGGTAACTATCAGTTACCTCATTTCGATTTCATACATCGCTTCCCACCTGATGTCATGCTCCTTCATAAAGGCTATGAGGCACTCCCTGTCAGAAAGCTCTGCTCTCCATGCCAGCCCGCAGCCCGCCGATATGACAGACGGAAGAGGAATCGTGCGTCCCGGAATACCACATGCCTTGCCCTTGATATCAAGCTTCAACGGTGCTGTGGTAGTCTCGAAGGTGATGATTAGCCGTTTTTTCTTTTCTCTTGCCAAATTTTTATCCATTACCTCACACCTTGTATAACTCTACGGACTTACAATAAGAGATGCCCCAGCCATCTTTTCTGCGATATCATACATGTTGGTCACCTCTCCGACTGCAAGCTTATCTGACAGCTCATAGTAGTTCAGGCATGTTCCGCAGGTAAGAATTTTCACCCCACGGCTCTTAAGCTCCTTTAAATCCTCAAGTGACTCTGAGCCCTCACAGGTCAGCTTCGCTCCTCCATTATAGAAAAGCATGGTTTCAGGCGGATTATCCTGCTGCGAAAGCGCGTAGATGAAGCCCTTTATAAGTACCTTGCCAAGCTCCTCGCTGCCCTCTCCCATATATGAAGAGCGGATTACAACAACCCTGTTATCTGCGGCCGGCCTGCATGTATACTGTAAAGCTTCGTCTGTATCCGAAAGCTCATCGGCATTTACAGCTTCAATTGTCAGCTTTACGCTGTAGCTTCCGTCATCGAGCTTACTGCTATCGCAGCTATAGCCCTTCTGTGCAGCCATCTTTTTTAAATTTTCCACTGCAACTTCATTGTCCACAAGTGTCTCCACCGTATCCGGCTGTGTGAGAGCCTCGATTGCTTTCTTTGTCTTTACTACCGGGATCGGACATGTATCCCCTATTGCATTTACTGTTATCATATTTATAATCCTCCCTATGTTATTTTAACTCGTCAGCCCTCAGAATGCAGGGCATGCAGCCTGTCAGCAAATTTGCATAAGCTATGGCAGCTTAAAATCAGTTCACATATATCGGCACATCTCGCCGCTTAACAAATCGTCCCACTTTTGCAGCCGGAAGTCCTGCGGCTTTAAGCTCATGCAAAAATGCATCTGCCTCAGTAGCTTTTACTGCAAACAGCAGTCCTCCGGAGGTCTGCGGATCGAAAAGTACCTCCTCCATTGAGAAAGGTATATTTTTTGCAAAGCACACCTTATCACCTACATGGTTTCTATTGCGCTGCGCTGCTGCCGTGAGGAAAAACTCATCTGCGCATCGCAGTGCTCCGGTAATGACCGGTATGGAAATCGAATCTATAAGTGCTGTTATATCATCATTTAACATCTCACTCAGATGTCCTAAAAAGCTAAATCCCGTGACATCTGTGCATGCATGTATATCGAAAGCATGACTGATTTCGGATGCTGCCTTATTCAGTGTGGTCATAGAGCTTACCGCATCCTCAATTGCACCTAACGGAGCCTCCCCTACGCGGTTTGCGTTGCATACAAGCCCCACTCCGAGTTTCTTTGTAAGTATAAGCACATCTGACGGCTGCCCTGTGTTGTTGCTGTAAATATGCTCCGGGTGGACCGTACCCATGACTGAAAGTCCGTATTTTACATCACTGTCTGCTATAGAATGGCCGCCCGCAAGTGTGCCGCCCGCCTCTATCACCTTATCGGCTCCACCTTGCATTATTTTGCCGAGTATATTCAGGTCCATTTTCTCCGGGAAACAGACGATGTTCAATGCGGTCTTTACTGTGCCACCCATCGCATAGATATCACTGAGCGCATTTGCGGCCGCTATCTGTCCAAACGTATACGGATCATCAACCATCGGCGGGAAAAAATCAAGCGTCTGGACTACCGCCGTGTCATCTGAAATTTTGTACACTGCCGCATCATCACAGCTATCATATCCGATGAGCAGATTGCTGTCTTTTTCACCCCTTGGCAGCTTTGCTAAAACATGACTTAACAAATCCGGACCAAGCTTTGCAGTACAGCCACCGCCCTTGCAAAACACTATTTCCTGTGGCATTTTTGCTCCTTTCAATTGTTTAATACTATTTATCGCAATGCCGCAATCTGCATAAGCGCTTCAGCGGCCTCATTTATCTCATCAACTGTATTATAATATGAAAATGAGAATCTCACCATACCCTGATTTTGTGTTCCAAAGAATTTATGCATCAGCGGTGCGCAGTGTAT
>ERZ827496.4908-NODE-4908-length-9933-cov-3.349261_pt1 | contig 9933 bp, 8 predicted proteins | sample MGYA00519769_ERZ827496 | MGnify/ENA primary metagenome ERZ827496 (study PRJEB31778, sample SAMEA3449327) | human gut metagenome | biome: human gut; feature: human-associated habitat; material: faeces | place: United Kingdom | collected 2010/2012 ...
ATCTGAAACTCGATACGAAAGTGAGGCGAGAATTTATGCTTATGGAAGCACGTTTGTTAGATGAGAGGCGTGAAGGCATTGCCGAAGGCAAGGAGATTGGCCTTGCTGAAGGCGAAGCTATCGGATTAGTAAAAGGTGAAGCCGAACATAAACTTAAAGTCGCTAAACTCATGTTAGCTAAAGGTTGCTATTCTCTGCAGGAAATCACGGAACTTTCCGGTTTATCTCTCGCTGATGTGGAGAAGCTGAAAGAAGAAACTTAACCACTCTAATACTGATTTCACCAAGCAAATTGACGATGAAATCAGCCATCTCAAATTAGATACAAAAGTAAGGCGAGAATTTATGCTTATGGAAGCACGTTTATTAGATAAAAGGCGTGAAGGCATTGCTGAGGGCGAAGCAAATGCCAACATTGCTGCTAAGCGTCTTTTCAGCATGGGCCTTTCTGTGCAGGATATCGCCAAGGCTACTTCTCTCCCGTTTGAACAGGTTGAAGCGTTGCAAGCTGAGCAGTAACCATAAACTAAAATTAATATTATAATTAAAGGCGTTCTACCGTACTTAAGTAGAACGCCTTTACTGTTTTTGCCCCTTAACGGCAGCCCTTTTCAAAGAAAACCTCCGCAACATCCCCCCAGCCAATAATTTACAATCTTTTTGCTTGTAGCACACAAATACGCTGTGCTATAATATACACCGCAATTTTATAGAATGAAAGTCAGGTGCTTTATATACATGGAAAACAAAATAACTACCCGCGAATGGCTGCCGTTAATCGGCATGACCGTTTCCGCTTTTATTTTTAACACATCGGAATTCATGCCCATAGGCCTTTTGTCCGATATCGCCGCAGACTTCCGCATGACGGAAGCGCAGGCCGGTATGCTGATTACCATTTATGCCTACGTCGTAATGCTCATGAGCCTGCCGCTGATGATTGCCGCTTCCCGCTATCCACTGCGCAAGCTTTTGCTGGCAACCATTAGCCTGTTTGCCGTATCACATGTAGCCTCTGCCTTTGCCACCGGCTTTTGGACGCTGCTGCTTTCGCGTATCGGCGTAGCCTTCGCCCACTCCATTTTCTGGTCTGTCGCCTCGCCTATCGCCGTGCGTCTGGTCAAAGGTCCCTTTAAAGCACTAGCTATGAGCATGATTGTCACCGGCACGGCCATCGCCATCATCGTCGGCCTGCCTTTAGGACGTATTATCGGCCTTTACGTAGGCTGGCGTATGGCCTTTATGTGCATCGCCGTTTTGGCCTTCATCGTATTGGCCTATATGTTCTTCGTCTTCCCCAAGCTGGAAAAAAGCGAACCGTTTACGCTTTCGCAGTTGCCGGTAATGCTGAAAAATCCTGTGCTCATCGGCCTCTATATGATGTCCTTTTTGCTCCCCACCGGCTATTATACCGCCTACAGCTATATCGAGCCTTACCTGAAGCAGATTGCGCTGATGGATGATGCCTGGATAACCATCACCTTGGTTATTTTCGGTGCTGCCGGACTTTTGGGCAGCGCAGCCTTTTCCAAATGGTACGATAAATGCCGCTATCACTTCTTCCGCATCACCGTACTTGGCGTTGCAGTTGTTTTGCTGCTGCTCTACCCCGTAAGCATCAATCATTATCTGCTGGTGCTGCTCTGTGCTGTCTGGGGCATTTTCGTTACCGCCTTCAACGTTGTAGGCCAGGCAGAGCTTTTGCGCACAACTACTATGAGCACTTCCGCTGTAGCTATGTCGATTTACTCCGGCATTTATAATCTGGGTATCGGCAGCGGCAGCTATCTGGGCGGACTAATCTGTACACATGCTTCCATCGCTTATATCGGTCTCGGCGGCGGCGCAATCGTGCTGCTTTCCTTTATTTACTGTGCCTTTTTCCTGATTCCTGCTATGCGCCGTCAGCAATCTGAGGCGGAAAAATAAATTTAACCGTCAAAAAGCGTATAATAAACTGTGTATTAAATTTCCTCACTTGCTATATTTCCTGTTTTTATTTATAATTAAGAGATACGTAAGATTACAAAGAAGGAGATTTTCTATCAATATGTCTGCAAGTACAACCAAAACCAAGAATCAACCATCCCGTAAACCTGTATTGTTGGATTACTTAAAAGCCTTCACTAAGGATAAATTAATTTTTGCAGCGCGTCAGCTCTGCATCACCTACAGCAAGCTCAAAAAGGACGAGCTGGCAGAAAAAATCTGCACAGAAATGCAAAAGCCGGAAATTGCAGCAAAACGCTTTGCTATTATGCCGGACGAAAACATTCAGGCCTTCGAAGCAGCCTTGGAGAAAAAATGCTTCCATCCTACCTACAGCGAATATGCACTGCTGTTGCCCTTTATTTCTATGGGCTACATTGTTTCCTATCCAGATGACTGCTTCGAAACAGTAAAGGAAGCACGCACCGTCTACAAAAAAATCAACACCGCAGATTTCCAAGCACACCGCCAACAGCTGGCATGGCTTTTGGACTGCATCACCGCTATGTCCAGCCTGCACCTTATCCTGCCAGTGGAATTTTTCTGCGAAATGTATAATCAAAAAGCAGGCTTTGAGCTTACTCTGGAAACTCTGCCGCAGCTGCTGGCCGAGGTTCCGAGCAACTTTAACCCCTGCGCAATCAAAGACGGTCGCATTCTGCTTAAGAAAAATGACAGCGATGATTTCTACACCAGACTGGAGCAGGGCAGAAAGCCCTTCGGCCTGTACCTGCCTACCGTAAAGGAAATCACCATGCTTTCCCACTACGGTTATATGCAATCTACTACCGCATATCAGGATCTGCATGACTTCTTCACTCAAGAGCTGAATGTTGCTGCGCTTGATGCACATTACTGGTGCCAGTACATCTATGAATTCGAAAACTCCAACACCGACGGTAACACCTCCGAGCTGATTCAGAAGCTGCAGGCTAATATTCCCGCTTGGAACAATTACAGCCATCTCGGCAGACTTTCCGTACTGCTGCAGAATGCCCGCAACAGTGCAACCCGTATGTTCTGCCTCGGTGGCCACACTCCTAACGAAACTATCAAGCTGCTGCGTGACGCACAGCAGGCAGCTCAGCAAAATACCCGTGTAGGTGCCAAAGCGAAAAAGGTTTATCCTAACGATCCCTGTCCCTGCGGCAGCGGCAAAAAGTATAAAAAATGCTGCGGTAAAAAGCACTGAGCAGCAGGCTATGCTTTAGTGTAAGAAGGAATTGCAATGAAGAAATTTTTAGTCGTTGATTTTGAATTTACTACCTACGAGCGCCCTGTCGGCCGTCCACGCGGCTTCTTTTCCGAGATTATCGAAATCGGCGCAGTGAAGCTGGACGGCGAACCGCTCACCGACTGCGGACGCATCCAGAGCTTTGTCAAACCACATTTTTATCCTAAGCAGGCTAAGGATTCTATGGATTTTTGCATGATTACCGCTAAGGATATGCAGCAGGCCATTGAATTCCCTGCTATGGTGCAGGAGCTGGCAGCGCTGTACGAAAGCGGCGAAACCTACTTTGTAGCTTGGGGAACCGAGGATTACAAGGTACTGCAGACAGGCTGCGAGCGTCATAAAATCGAAAACCCCGTAAAATACGAGGACTATCTTGATTTGGCGCTAGCCTACCGCCTGTGGAAGGGTGATGATTACACCACCGGTCTGAAAAAGGCTACCGAGGAACAGGAGGTCAACACCGCCGGCCTGTGGCACACCGCCTTTGATGATGCCAACAACACCGGCAAGCTGCTGATTGAAATGTTTAACCGTGGCTGGAAGCTGGAGGATTTCTTCGCTGCCCGCGAGGTTTACGAAGCGGAGCGCGCTGCCCGTCAGGCAGAACGTGCCAAGCACCATAACGGTTACAGAAGATGGTAAAATTTTAAAGCGCACATAAAAAAGCTATCACCGGGCTTTGCCCGCTGATAGCTTTTTTGCTTTTTATGCTTTAATAACGATTGAAAATCTCCTGCACCTCGCTGCGCTCGTGCATCCGCAAAAGTGCCAGCTGCAGCAAAAGGCGTGCCTTTTGCGGATTCAAGTTATCCGCATACAAAAAGCCCTGCTCCTGCCAACGCTCCAGGCCTGCGGCAACAATACCGCCGCCTGTGCGGCTGGAACGCACAACCACAACGTCGCGGCCGACAGCCTCCGCCAGCGCCGCTTCCACAGCCTCATGAATGCTGCCCATACCGCTGCCGGCGTAGATAAGACCACGCGCGCCTGCTGCCAGTGCCGCATCCACAAATACGCGGTCCTCACCGATATGCGTGTAGATGATATCCACGCGCGGCAAAGCAGTAACACCAGTTACGTCAAATTCGCTCTGCAGTGTGTGCGGACGCACGCTGCGATAATAGTAATGTACCTCACCGCCAACGATAAAGCCTAAAGGACCGCCATTCGGTGCCTTGAAGGTTGCCACATTCGCCGTGTTTGTCTTGGTCACGTCACGCCCGCTGTAGATTTCATCGTTCATCATCACCAGCACGCCCTGTCCGGCGCTTGCAGCATCTATAGCAACCTTAACAGCGTTGATAATATTCAAAGGTCCGTCGGCACTGACTGCGGTGGCAGGACGCATTGCGCCCACGATGACCACCGGCTTAGCGCTCTTCACCGTCAGGTTCAGGAAGAAGGCCGTTTCTTCCATAGTATCGGTACCATGGGTAATAACAACGCCGTCGACATCATCCTGCGCCAGCAGCTCATTGCAGCGCTGCGCCAGACGCAGCAGCAACGCATCGGTAATACTGCTGCTGTCGATATTACACAGCTGCTCGCCGCTGATGTGCGCCAGCTCGCCCAGTTCAGGCACACCTGCCAGCAAATCGGCAACGCTGTAGGCACCGGCAGTATAGCCTGTCATCTGGGTGCCGGAGGAAGCCTTGCCGGCAATAGTGCCGCCGGTTGCTAAAATTACAATGTTCTTCAACTCAGTTTTTTCCATCAGCCTGACCTCCATCAGTCCTTCTTTCAGCTTCGCAGCCAATGCTTATTTTACCAGTCCCTTTTCCTGCAGATAATCGGATACCATGTCTGCCGCTTCGGCAGTAATCTTAATACATTTAGTTCTGTATTCCGGTGTGCCGAAGCTCAGACGGTTCAGCGCTCTGCAGCAGGAAGTGCCGAAATGCTTGGTAAAGCGCTCATGAAACTCATGTGTATATTTATAGACTTCTGTCTGATGTTTTTCAGACGGGTCCAATCTGCCCACGATAGAGCTGATAACCAGGCAGGAACCGCTCAGCGCACCGCACACGCAGCCGCTGCGGCCGATACCGCCGCCCATGCCGGACACCATGCGGATTGCTACATCCGGCAGGCCCAGCTTTAAGCCGTCATTGCACGCCTTAACTACGGATTCCACGCAGTTATTGCCATCGTTATGATATTGTTCTGCTAAATCATAAATTTCCTTCATATTCTATGCCTCCAAAAAATAACCTAATCCTGTTTATTTTAGCAAGCATAGAACAAAATAGCAAGAAAAATGCTGTGACCGAAAAGCCACAGCATTGTATATCAAAGACCGAACATAGTCTTTGCCAGCTTTATTCCGCTCTCTGTTTTAAAAATCCGCTCCACAGCCTTGGCAATATTCTCCTTCGGCGTACCGTCCTCATAAAAATTTACTATAAAATCAGCTTCCACAAGCAACTGATAATCAAGACCGTCAATCATATTATACGTATGGTGATGGCCGACAAGATAGCAGATGCGTTCAATTTTTTCAGGGGCATACCCAACCTTTTGCAAAAGTTCGCGTGCCACAGCAGGTCCCTCCTGCTCCTGAATTTTACCGGTGCAATGACCGGCGCCGTACTTGGCTTCACCCGGCTTAATACCGCAGTCATGCACAAGACCTGCCGCCTCCACAAGCTCTGTCAGCTCTGCATCTGCACCCTCGCTCTCAGCCAGCTGCTTGGCCAGGCTGGCAACCTTGATAAAATGCTGGCAGCGGCGTGCATCTCCGTCAAAAAAAGCTATCATCTCATTATATAAATCAACGTTTTTATTCATAGCATTCACTCCAATCCGGCTAAAATACGATTCAATCTTATTTTGGCCTAAACAATGCAGGTTTGCAAGTTTTTTCGCCATAATAAGATTATAAAAGCATTCTCCTCCAACACACAGAAAAGCGCTCTTAGCCTGCATTACGCAAGACACCGAGCGCCTTCCTGTTTTATTAGGGAGTTTGATTAGGGAGAAGCAAATTATTTTTCCTCAATAGGATAATCCTGCAGAGCATCATAGCCTGTTTCACCGGTACGAATCTTAACAACATCCTCAACATCATAGATGAAGATTTTGCCGGTATACAGAACCTGCTTAGCAACATTGACTACCGCTGCAACAGGAATTGCGGAAACAATCATTTCAACCTTTACCTTCGGCAGCAGGTGTGCAGCAACCTCAGCACCACGATACATTTCCGTGGAGCCCTTTTGAATGCCATAGCCCAGAACCTTGGTAACAGTCATGCCGGTAATTCCCAGCTTATCCAAAGCATTCTTCAATGCTTCGAAACGATTTTGCGAGGTGATAATAACAACCTTGCTCATCTTTACTGCACCTGCAGGCTTAGCTGCAGTTTCCTTGACCGGAGTAACATAAGTAGTAGTAACAGAGGTCTGTGCCTCCAACGGAGTTTGCATAAAGTCGGCATAGCTGCTGAGCAGGCCATGCTCTTCCATATCCAGGCCTTTGATTTCTTCGGATTCCTTAACACGCAGACCGAAGAGCTTATCAAGAACTTTAAAGATAATCGTCATCGTAATCGCAACATAGGTTGCTACAACTACAACGCCGAGGATTTGTTTTACCAGGAAATCAGTACCGCCGCCATAGAAGAGCCCGCCGTCAAGAGCGAAGAGACCGGTTGCGAGAGTACCGAAGGCACCGCAGACACCATGAACAGAAATTGCACCGACAGGATCATCAATCTTCAGCTTCTGGTCGAAGAATTCAACTGCAGCAACTACCAGTACACCGGCAATCAGACCGATGATTAAAGCGCCGGCCGGGCTTACCATATCGCAGCCGGCGGTAATTGCTACAAGACCTGCAAGCACGCCGTTCAGTGTCATGGAAACATCAGGCTTGCCGTAGCGAATCCAAGTGTAAATCATAGTTGCGGTAGCAGCAGCTGCTGCAGCCATGTTAGTGGTAATGAAGATAGCACCCATGGAAACCAAGGCGTCATCACCGGTTGCGCAGACGGTGGAAGCACCATTGAAGCCAAACCAACCGAACCAGAGAAGGAAAACGCCCAAGGCACCAAGCGGAATGCTGTGACCGGGAATAGCGTTTACCGTACCGTCGGCATTGTATTTGCCGATACGCGCGCCAATCATCTTAGCACCGACGAGAGAAGCAACGCCGCCTACCATATGTACGGCAGTGGAACCGGCGAAATCGTGGAAACCCATCTGTGCGAGCCAGCCGCCGCCCCAAATCCAGTGACCGCTAATCGGGTAAATAATAGCGCTGATTAATACGCTGTAAATGCAATAAACCAGGAAGTTGGTACGTTCTGCCATAGCACCGGAAACAATGGTTGCTGCGGTAGCACAGAACATCGTCTGGAAGATAAAGTACGCAGTGCTTGGATAGCTGGCACCGTAATCACCTTTTACAAAGAAGTCCGGCGTGCCGATGAAGCCGCCAATATCGGTACCAAACATAAGGCCAAAGCCCAGAACCCAGAAAACGATGGAACCGAGGCACATATCCATGACGTTTTTCATAACAATGTTGCCGGCATTTTTTGCTCTGGTAAAGCCTGTTTCAACCATTGCGAAGCCCGGCTGCATAGAAAATACCAGGAAGGCACCTATCAGCACCCATATAGTATCGGCAGATACATATTTGTCCATTTGCAAACACCCCTCAAATTATAATATTTTTTAACGTGTCATTGAGCAGCGCTCACATGGCATTAGCTAAAGAAAAAGGGGCGTACCCGATTTTTCGGATACACCCCATTGTGTATGAGCTTATATATATTATTTTATCTTAACACACCTTACTCAAGGCTGTCGAGAAGGCAACTGCAGCTTACTCATTTACACCAAACAACAACTCACCATAAGTCGGATAGTCGAGATACTTACCACCGGTCAAAGCTTCGGCAGCATCAACCGCACTTCTCAGCTTGCCCATTTCTTCAAGAACGGTATCGTGATAGTACAGAGCCTGTTTCTCGCTATCGCCGATTTCTGCTGCTTCCTTCAAGCCATCTTCCAGCTTCAGGGAGGATGCATACATTTCTCCGCCCAGCTTGCTCAGCTTATCGGCAAGTGCGCCTTCAAAGCCTGCGCTGACGCCGGCAGCCTTTTTATCAAGTACTGCTTTGGTCAAATCTCCGGTATAAGCGGTAACTGCCGGGAGGATGTCCTTATGGAACATATCCAGCATGGTTGCTGCTTCGATAGAAATCGTGGTGCTGTAGTTCTCCAGCAGGATTTCTACACGGGATTCAACCTCGGCTTTTGTGAAGATGTTATGCTTTTCGAACAGCTCGATGTTCTTGGCATGTCCCAGATACGGCAGAGCCTCCGGAGTAGATTTAAGGTTCAGCAGACCGCGTTTGGCAGCTTCCTCAACCCATGCATCGGTATAACCGTTGCCATTGAAGACAATGCGTTTATGAGCTTTATAGGTTTCTTTAACCAAATCATATACTGCTGCTTCCAGATCAGGAGCATCTGCCAGCTTATCAGCAAATTCATCCAGCTCTTCAGCAACGATGGTGTTCAGTACGATGTTGGGGCCGGCGATGGAGAACATGCTGCCCAGCATACGGAATTCAAATTTATTGCCGGTGAAGGCGAAGGGAGAGGTTCTGTTTCTGTCGGTGTTATCCTTAACAAGAGCAGGAATGGTATCGTCGCTTACTTTAATGTAGCTTTCCGGGTTGCCGTTGTAAACCTTGTCAGCTGCAATAGCTTCGAGAACTGCAGTCAGCTCAGTGCCAAGGAACATGGAAACGATAGCCGGAGGAGCTTCATTTGCGCCCAGACGATGGTCATTGCCGGCGCTGGCAACAGATACACGCAGCAGATCCTGATATTCATCAACAGCCTTGATAATTGCTGCCAGGAAGGTCAGGAAGCGCAGGTTTTTGTACGGCTCCTTGCCGGGATCCAGCAGGTTCAGGCCTTCTTCCGTAGATAAGGACCAGTTGTTATGCTTACCGCTGCCGTTTACGCCATCGAAGGGTTTTTCATGCAGCAGGCAAACAAGACCATGACGCAGAGCAACACGTTTCATGAACTCCATCATCAGCTGGTTATGGTCAGATGCTACGTTAGTAGTGGTAAAGATTGGTGCCAGCTCGTGCTGTGCCGGAGCAACCTCGTTATGCTCGGTCTTGGCTAGTACGCCCAGTTTCCACAGCTCATCGTCCAAATCCTTCATGAAGGAAAGAACTCTTTGTTTGATAATGCCGAAGTAGTGGTCATCCAGCTCCTGGCCACGCGGAGATTTCGCACCGAAAAGGGTACGGCCGGTGTAAACCAGGTCTTTACGTTTTTCCCACATTTTTTTATCTACGAGGAAATATTCCTGTTCCGGACCAACAGTACTGTTGACGCGGATGGTATCAATGCCGAACAGCTTCAGCAGCTTGCAGGCTGCTTTGCTGGCTGCATTCATGGAACGCAGCAGCGGAGTCTTTTTATCCAGCACTTCGCCGGTGTAGGAGCAGAAGGCTGTAGGAATGCACAGGCAGTTATCTTTGATAAATGCATAGGATGTCGGGTCCCATGCTGTATAGCCACGAGCTTCGAAGGTTGCACGCAAGCCGCCGGACGGGAAGCTGGAAGCATCAGGCTCGCCCTGAATCAGCTCTTTGCCGGAGAAGTCCATAATAACACGGCCTTCGGCAGTAGGAGAAATGAAGCTTTCATGTTTTTCAGCGGTGATGCCGGTCATCG
>ERZ827496.4911-NODE-4911-length-9928-cov-5.127216_pt1 | contig 9928 bp, 8 predicted proteins | sample MGYA00519769_ERZ827496 | MGnify/ENA primary metagenome ERZ827496 (study PRJEB31778, sample SAMEA3449327) | human gut metagenome | biome: human gut; feature: human-associated habitat; material: faeces | place: United Kingdom | collected 2010/2012 ...
CAAAAGCGCATCTTCGATGCTTTCCGCTGCTTCGCAGCTCATTTTTGCTCATAAAGCGGCGCTCCCTCCGTGGTTTCTTGTGCACAGATTCTCATGCGAACATGGAATCTGCCCCCAAGAAACCACGAGTGAACTGTTATTATAAATCCGTTACATAATTTTATGAACCCATCCTGCAGGTCCTTCGATCTTGCCCATCTGAATACCTGTCAGAGTGTCATACAGCTTCTGGATCACCGGTCCCATGCTTTCCATACCGCTGGGGAAGCAGATCTCCCTGCCATGGTCTACCACCTTGCCGACCGGGCACACAACAGCTGCTGTACCGCAGACGCCGCATTCTGCAAAATCAGAAAGCTCCGCCAGTTTAACCGGACGCTCTTCCACCTTCATGCCCAGGATATCCTTTGCAACGACTGCGATGGAACGACGTGTTACAGAAGGAAGGATGCTGTCAGACTTGGGAATGACAAGAGTTCCTTCTTTATCGATGAAGATAAAGTTTGCGCCACCGGTCTCCTCTACATAGGTGCGGGTTGCGGGATCAAGGAACATGTTTTCATCGTAGCCGTTCTGATGCGCGGTTACATAGGCATGCAGGCTCATCGCATAGTTCAGACCAGCCTTGATATGTCCGGTTCCATGCGGTGCTGCACGGTCAAAATCACTGACACAGATGGTAAGCGGATGAACGCCGCCCTTAAAGTACGGTCCAACCGGAGTTACCAGAATGCGGAACTGATATTCATCCGCGGGCTTAACGCCGATAACCGGAGAGCTTGCAAACATATAAGGACGAACATATAAGCTTGCGCCACTGCCGTAAGGAGGAACCCATGCAGCATTTGCCTTAACCACTTCTTCTACTGCTTCCAGGAAACGCTCTGCCGGGAACGGAGGCATCTCCAGACGCTTTGCGCTGTCCATCATACGGACTGCATTTAAGTCCGGGCGGAACGTTACGATATGTCCATCCTCTGTTGTATATGCTTTGAGACCTTCAAAGATCTCCTGGCAATAATGAAAAATACCTGCACATTCGTTCAGGGTAACTGTCGGATCGTCTGTCAGTCCACCCTTATCCCAGGCACCATTTTTGTAGTTTGCCACATAACGGTAATCTGTTGTCATATAGCCGAATCCGAGATTTGCCCAGTCCAGATTCTTTTTTTCCATCTTGTCCACACTCCTTACTTCTGGCTCCCATCCGCCGGGTTCTTCTTTTGCCGGCGTCTGTTTTGCAGTTTTCTATAGAATTCGAAAATATTATAGCACTATTCTTTCCGATAGAAAAGATTTTTTTCACGCGCCTTCTCCTGCCGCGCCCGTTTAGAAACCGCAGCGTGGATGCTTTCGCTTATTCGTTGTGGCTGACCGCATCCTTCATCATCCGCACATAGGTGTATAAATGTCCGCCCGCATGAGAGCCGTATTTTTCGATCAGCTTTACAACTGCACTTCCGACAATAACACCATCCGCCGTTTTGGAAATCTCTGCCGCCTGATCCGGTGTGTGGATACCGAAGCCAACCGCTGCCGGAACGCTGCTGACACTGCGGATTTCTTTTAACATCCCACCGATATCGGTGGTGATATTGGTTCTCTCTCCGGTTACGCCCATCGACGATACCACATACAAAAATCCTTTCGCTCCTTTGGCAATCTTACGGATTCTCTCTTTGGAGGTCGGTGCAATCATCGAGATCAGGTCTATGCCATAGCGGCTTGCAACAACATCAACCTCTTCTTTTTCCTCAAAGGGCAGATCGGGGATGATGATGCCGTCGATCCCTACATCCTGGCAGCGTTCAAAAAACGCCTCGTAGCCGTAATGGAACACCGGATTCAAATATGTCATAAATACCAGCGGAATTTCTGTTTTCTCCCGCAATTTCTTTACCATGTCAAAAATATCGTCGGTCGTCACACCGCCGGAAAGCGCCCGGATATCCGCCTCCTGAATGACCGGTCCCTCCGCGATCGGATCGGAAAACGGAATGCCGATCTCGATCAGATCTGCGCCTGCCCGCTCCATTTCCAGAATGTATCCCTCTGTCTTATCCAGGGACGGATCTCCCGCTGTCAAAAATGCAATAAATGCCTTTTTATTTTCAAATGCCTTTTGGATTCTGCTCATCTTTTTCCTTCTGTCTTTCGGACAGCCTTTCCTGCAGGTTTTTTGCGCCTGCCAAAGTTTTCTTTTATCCTCTGTTTTTCGGGTTTACTCTGAAATATCTTCGCCGCGGTATCTTGCAATCGCTGCAACGTCCTTGTCGCCGCGCCCGGATAGACAAATGATGATCGACTGATCCGAAGACAATGTCGGCGCAAGCTTTCTCGCATGCGCAACCGCATGGGCGCTCTCTATCGCGCAGATGATGCCCTCCGTACGCGCCAGATACTCAAACGCTTCTACCGCTTCCTCATCCGTTACCGGTACATAGCTTGCGCGTCCGGTATCGTGCAGCCATGCGTGCTCAGGTCCAATTCCAGGATAATCCAGTCCTGCAGAAATCGAGTACACCGGTGCAATCTGTCCGTACTGATCCTGACAGAAATAGGATTTCATACCGTGGAACACACCTGGCGTTCCCTTTGCCATTGTTGCCGCATGCTTATCCGTATCGATTCCTTTTCCTGCAGCCTCGCAGCCGATCAATGCAACTTTCTTTTCCGGAATAAACTCATAGAACATACCCATTGCATTGCTGCCGCCGCCGACACACGCCAAAACAGCTGCCGGAAGCTTTCCTTCCTTTTCCAGAATCTGTGCCTTTGCCTCCCGTCCGATGACAGACTGGAAATCCCGCACAATCGTCGGAAACGGATGCGGTCCCATGACAGAGCCCAGTACATAGTGGGTGTCCGATACGCGGTTTGTCCACTCACGCATCGTCTCGTTTACTGCATCCTTTAAGGTCTGGGTTCCGCTTGTTACCGGATGCACCTTTGCGCCCAAAAGCTTCATTCTGTAAACATTCAGCGCCTGCCGGTCTGTGTCCTCTTTTCCCATAAAAATCTCACATTCCAGTCCGAGCAGTGCCGCAGCTGTTGCACAGGCAACCCCATGCTGTCCGGCGCCAGTTTCTGCGATGACGCGGGTTTTACCCATCTTTTTTGCCATCAGCACCTGGCCGAGTACGTTGTTGATCTTGTGAGAGCCGGTGTGGTTTAAGTCCTCCCGCTTTAAATAGATCTTCGCACCGCCCAGATCCTTTGTCATTTTCTCCGCATAATATAACAGCGACGGTCTTCCTGCATAATTTTTTAACAGATCATCAAGCTCCGCACAAAACTCCGGGTCATTTTTATAAAATTCGTACTGCTCCTCCAGATGAATGATCTCATTCATCAGCGTCTCCGGAATGTACTGTCCTCCGTGTATTCCAAATCTACCTTTTTCCATCAGTTGTATTCCTCCTTCTGCCGTGCTGCCGCTACGCACGCGAAAATTTTCTCCCGATCCTTAAAACCGTCGGTTTCTGCGCCGCTGCTGACATCGAACGCCCAGGCTCCCGTTCGCACAGCCTCTTTTATATTCTCTGCATTCAGCCCGCCCGCCAGGAAAAATGGGCGGCCGATAGATTCTATTAAAGTCCAGTCAAAGACTCTTCCGGTTCCTCCGCTGCCCTGATCCAGCAAAATGTAATCTGCGCAGCTTTCCCTGGCACGCAGCACATCTTCCTTCGTCCGGACGGAAAACGCCTGGATCACCGGACAGCTGACTTTGCTTTTCAGTTCATTTATATATGCCTCGTCTTCCTGCCCGTGCAGCTGCACCCAGTCAATGACGCCATCCTCTACCAGACTGACGATGGTTTCTATCGTTTCGTTGACAAAAACACCGACCGCCGTGATTTCTTTTTTTAACATGCTGTGCAGCTGTTTTGCCTGCTCGGGTGAAACCTGCCGCCTGCTCCTTGCAAAGACGAAACCTGCAAAATCAACTCCGGCGTCGTTGACCCATTCGATATCGCAAGGGCGGGACAGCCCACAAATCTTGAGGCGTGGGTGTGCAGATTCTGCGATGTTTGCAGTTCGAATTATATCTTTGCTGCGCTGCTTTTGCTCACTCATGGCAGTCCCTCTTCAACTCCTGCAGCATCGCCGCTTTATCGCTGCTTCTCATCAGCGTTTCGCCAATCAGCACCGCGTCCGTTCCCTTTTTATATAAAACGGCAACGTCCTCTGCACCCCGGATGCCGCTTTCGGAGACGTAGAGTACCTCGGGCGGAATCAGCGCCCGCAGACGCACACTGTTTTTGACATCCACAGTAAAATCCTTCAGGTTCCGATTGTTGACGCCGATGATCCGCGCTCCGGCACGCAGCGCCCGCGCAACCTCTTCTTCGTCGTGTGCCTCAACTAACGCCGATAAGCCAAGACTATGCGCCATTTTTAAAAACTGACCAAGCTCTTTCTCGGACAAAATCGCACAAATCAGAAGCACCGCAGAAGCACCTAAAAGCTTTGCTTCATAAATCTGATATTCATCCACCGTAAAATCCTTGCGCAGCACCGGAATGCTCACCTCACGTGCAATCTCCCGAAGGTAGTCATCGCTTCCGAGGAAGTATTCCGGCTCCGTCAGCACGGAAATCGCAGATGCGCCCGCGCGCTCATACTGCCGCGCGATTTCCAGATACGGAAAGTCTACTGCAATCAGTCCTTTGGATGGAGATGCCTTTTTGACCTCACAGATAACCGAAATCCCCGGCGCCGCCAGCGCTTTTTCAAATGGGAACCCGGTATCTGCAGCCAGGCTCTTTGCTTCTTTTTTCAGAACCTCCATCGGCTTTTTCTTTTTATTTTCCTCCACACGCGCCCGCGCAGCGTCCGCGAGAGTATCCAGAATCGTCTTTTCTTTCATGCTTTCCACTCATTTCTGCGCACGCTTTTTGCGCATGTCGAGTTTGTGCCAAGTGCGCGCAGACACAAATCCCGCGATTGAAAAAATTTTTCAATCTTCTTACTCCTGATTCGTCAGCGCTGCAAACTGCTCCAGCTGTGCAAGCGCCTTACCGCTGTCGATGACTTCCTGCGCTTCCCTGATCGCATCTTCGATTGAAATGCCCTTTGCGATATGGATTGCCGCTGCGGAGTTCAGAACGACCGCATCCCGTCTGGGTCCTTTTTCCCCTTTTAAAATCGCCAGTGCAATCTGCGCGTTGTCCTGGGGGCTTCCGCCGATCAGCTCGTCTTTGCTGCAGCGGGTAAAGCCGAACTGCTCCGGAGTGATCACATAGGATAAAAATTCCCCATCCTTTACTTCGCAGACTGTCGTCGGTGCACTCATGGAAATCTCATCCAGACCGTCCTGTCCATATACGACCATTGCCTTTTTCACGCCGAGGTTTGCAAGCACCCGTGCTAACGGCTCCACCAGTGCCTCGTCATAAACACCCATCAGCTCCATGTTTGCACCTGCCGGATTGGTCAGCGGTCCAAGAATATTGAAAATCGTACGGATACCCAGCTCTTTTCTGACCGGTGCGACATATTTCATCGACAGGTGGTAATTCTGTGCAAACAGGAAGCACAGACCGATTTTTTTGAGCACTTCTGCGCTCTTTGCCGGATCGATGGTGATCTTTACACCAAGTGCTTCTAAAACGTCCGCCGCACCGCTCTTGCTGGATGCAGCACGGTTGCCGTGTTTTGCCACCGGAACGCCTGCTGCCGAGATCACAAGGGAAGACGTTGTAGAAATGTTAAAGGAATTGGAATGGTCACCGCCGGTTCCAACGATTTCCAGCACATCCTGATCATGTAACAGGCGTACACAATGCTTTCTCATCCCCGCCGCACACGCGGTAATTTCCTCGATTGTCTCGCCCTTCATCGCCATCGCGGTTAAAAATGCACTCATCTGTACCGGACTTGCCTTTCCGCCCATGATTTCATCCATCGAAGCTTCTGCGGTCTCATAATCCAGGTTCTGCTTTGCTGCCAGTTTTACAATCGCTTCTTTAATCATTGTCTTCTCCTTTTTCTCTGCATTCGCAAGCTGTAAAAAATTTTCAAGCATCTTTTTCCCAAGTGGAGTTAAAATTGATTCCGGGTGAAACTGTACGCCGTACACCGCCTTTGTTTTATGCTGCAGTGCCATGATCTCACCGTCCGATGTCCTGGCAGTCACCTGCAGGCATTCCGGAAAGGTTTCCTCCTGCGCCGCCAGCGAATGGTACCGTGCCACCGTCGTTTCCTCCGGCAGACCAACAAACAGCGGTGTTTTCGTATCGAGCTTTGTCACGGACTGTTTGCCGTGCATCAGCTGTTTTGCATAGGAAACAACTCCGCCGTATGCCTCGCAGATCACCTGATGTCCCAAACACACGCCGAGGATCGGGATTTTCCCGCCGAGCTTTTGCACCACCTCAATGCAGCAGCCCGCATCCTGCGGACGCCCCGGGCCCGGTGACAGGATGATCGCTTCGGGCTTTAATGTCTCAATCTCTTCTGCCGTCAGCTCGTCATTTCGGATCACCTTAATCTCCGGATTGATCGCCCCGATCAGCTGATATAAGTTATAGGAAAAGCTGTCATAATTATCGATCAGTAAAATCATGCCCGTTCCCCTTTCTTTCTAAGCTCCTGCGCCTCCTGCAGCGCCTGCACCACTGCTTTCGCCTTATTGATGCATTCCTGATATTCCTTCGGTGCTACACTGTCCGCCACAATTCCGGCTCCCGACCGGACGAATACTTTTCCGTTTTTGCAAAATGCCAGCCGGATCGCGATACACATATCCATATTTCCCGCAAAATCCAGATAGCCAATGGCACCGCCGTAAATGCCGCGCTTGTTGTTTTCCAAGTCGTTGATGATCTGACAGGCGCGAAGCTTTGGTGCACCCGAAAGGGTTCCCGCCGGAAGCACTGACTGCAGGGCGTCCAGCGCCGTTTTATCGCTGCGAAGCTCGCCCCGCACGGTCGATCCCAGGTGCATGACGTGGGAAAATTTTTCGACCGAAAGATATTTTTCCACTTCTACCGTTCCGAACCGGCAGAGCCGCCCAAGATCATTTCGTCCGAGATCCACCAGCATGTTGTGCTCTGCCAGCTCCTTTTCATCGGAAAGCAGATCGGCTTCCAGCTCCTGATCCTCCTTTTCGTCCTTTCCCCTGGGTCTTGTCCCGGCAAGAGGGAATGTGTAAGCGGTCTGATTGTCCACCTTTACCAGTGTCTCCGGCGAAGCGCCGGCGATTTCCAGATCGTCGCTGGAAAAATAAAACATGTACGGTGACGGATTTTTTGTCCGCAGAATCCGATAGGTATCCAGCAGGCTTCCGTCAAATCCGGCTTCCAGACGGTTCGAAAGCACCAGCTGAAAAATGTCTCCCTCATGGATGTAATGCTTGACCTGTTCCACCTTTTCACAGTAGCTTTCCTGATCGAACAGCGGCGTGAGCTCTGTTGTCAGCCTCCCTGCGGACACGTTTTTTTCTGCACCCTTTTCGATGATGTCCTGCATCTGATCGAGAGTCTGAAGGGCTGTGCGGTAAACCGCTTCCAGGGTGTGGGGCTCTGCTGCAGATACCGGGGCATCCGTTGCTGCTGCCCGCGCGCTTTTCCCCCTTGCCCGGAGGTCCGTTGCCGCTGCCGCGCCGGCTGTCTGTCCACCTTCTGCCTGCACGTCTGCTTCCGATATCCGACTGTTACAGATCAGGATGATCTTTTGTCTGTAGTGATCAAATGCGATCATCTTATCAAACAGCATCAGATCGACGTCCCGGAACTTTTCCTGATCCTCTGCGTCCAGCCGAAGCGTCGGCTCCGCATATTTGATATAGTCGTATGCAAAATATCCAACCAGACCGCCGGTCAGAGACGGGAGCTTTTTGATCTGCGGCGCGCGGTTTTCTTCGATCACCCTTGCAATCACCTGCGCCGGATTCTCTGTTTCAAACTGCTCGACATGGTCTGTTGTAATTGTCACCTGATGGTTCATGCAGGTCAGCTCCATCGCGGGATCGAACCCAAGAAAGCTGTACCGTCCCCACTGCTTGTTGTCCTCCGCACTTTCTAACAAAAAGCAGTGGTCGCTTACCGCCAGCAGTTTTTTCAGTACCTGTACGGGTGTTGCGATATCTGAAAAAATCTCACGCCAGATCGGAATCCTCCGGTAAACTCCGGACGCTGCCGTTCTTTTCAGTTCTTCCAGTGATGTCTGTTCCATGCGACTGTTCCTCCTGTAAAAAAGAATGTGTCTTGGGATATTCTCGCGCCGAGGCGCGGTTGCTTTAGCAACCATCTACCCTTGCGCCGAGTGCGCATCCTCGCGGAGCGTTTATTATCGTATGGAAACAAAGTTTCCTATACGATAAAAAAATACCCCCGCCCATGACAGATTTGTCTGTCAAGGACGGGGGCTCATCATCTTTTAAGCTGCAGGCACTTTATACCTGTCTTCCCGCGGTACCACCTTGCTTTGCGATCGTACGCACTCTTTATCAGGGTACAGATATCTTTTAAAGAATTCAAACATTCCAAAGGATACTAACATACCCCCGGCAAATAACGGATGCCCTCCGTCACAGAATACTCAGAACAAAATTCCTTTGACTGTGCCCTCTGTGGTCCATTTGATACTCCGCTTTCTGCCCGGCTCCCACCTGCCCGGACTCTCTGGAAGTGCGCCTGTACCGTTATCTCCACTTCATCAGTTTAAATTGATATAAGTTCAACTTGTTAAAAGCATATTAAAACAGTCTGATTTCTTTGTCAATACTTTTTTTTAAAATTAGTTTTCTTCCGGAATATCTGCATCAGCACCGATGTCGAGCATATTCATCGTCCTGCGCTTCAACCGCGCCTTCTCAGACGCTTCCAGAATAAAGTTTTTGATATTTTTTGCATTTTTGATATGGGTCAGATACAGCTCCGGATTTGTCGTATCGCCAGTGTAGCACTTTACAGTACCAAGTCCGAACATCCGCTCCCCCAGCGTCCGGATCAGTTCTACGTCCTGTACTTTATATATGTAGCAGTCGTTCTCCCGCTTGTTAATAAATCCCTCTTCCACAGTAATCAGCTCTTCTGTAACCATGTAGGTTGTAAAGGTAAAGGGAAGTCCAAAAAATCCCCATCTTTTCTTTTCCCGAAATTCCATGCTATTTCCTCCTTTTGCATCTGGTGGATTCGATACAGTTCATCGCGCCATTCGAGCATTCCACAGCTTTGCGAACAGTTCACCGCGCCATTCGCAAAAGCGCATCTTCGATGCTTCCCGCTGCTTCGCAGCTCTTTTTGCTCATGAAGCGGCGCTCCCTTCGAACGTTCCTGTGGGCAGCTCCTCATGCAAGCATGAGATCTGCCCACAGGAACGTTCGAGTGAACTGTAGTATCATTATACGCCATCGCGATATTTTTTTCAATTCTTCCTTGCATTCAAAATATCCCTATGCTATACTTGTCCAAGCAAAATGAGATCCAAAGGAGGAAGCGCAATGACCATGCAGTCTGTCATGTTTTATTTTCAGCAGTTCTGTTTATTCGGAAGTTCGTTTTTTTCTTTTCTTTGTCAGATTATTTCCGGCAGAGGACATGGATTTCATTTTTTGAAAAGAAATACAGGCATTTTGTTTCAAATCGAAGGGAGTTTGATTCTCTTCGATTTTATTATGTCTGAAACTCAACTGTTCAAGGAGGATTATCATTCATGAGACACCTGATGAACCCACTGGATTTTTCTGTGGAAGAGCTGGATCAGCTCTTTGATCTTGCCAACGACATCGAGAAACACCCTGACAAATATGCCCATACCTGCGAGGGCAAAAAGCTGGCGACCTGTTTCTACGAGCCGAGCACCAGAACCCGTTTAAGCTTTGAAGCCGCTATGATGAACCTGGGCGGCAAAGTGCTCGGATTTGCGGATGCATCCAATTCCTCCGCTTCCAAAGGCGAAAGTGTTGCTGATACTATTCGTG
>ERZ827496.4915-NODE-4915-length-9921-cov-3.696635_pt1 | contig 9921 bp, 6 predicted proteins | sample MGYA00519769_ERZ827496 | MGnify/ENA primary metagenome ERZ827496 (study PRJEB31778, sample SAMEA3449327) | human gut metagenome | biome: human gut; feature: human-associated habitat; material: faeces | place: United Kingdom | collected 2010/2012 ...
TGCAACGCAATAACTTCGGGATGAATCCCGTCATCAGAGATTTACAAACGGCAGTTATCGTAGCCGAAGAAATCGGCATGAAAGGTTCGTGCCTGGTCGGCATCATGCTTCACGAAATAGTGAAGGCACATATCCTGTCTATCGAAGAAGTGAATGCCGAATATGGCGAAGATGTAGGCAGTATCATCAAAGGACTGGTGAAAACAAACGAACTGTACTCCAAAAGTCCGGCGATAGAATCGGAGAATTTCCGCAATCTCCTGCTCTCTTTTGCCGAAGATATGCGCGTCATCCTGATTATGATCGCAGACCGTGTGAACATCATGCGCCAAATCAAGGATACAGGCAACGAGGAAGACCGGGTGAAAGTAGCGAACGAAGCTGCTTACCTATATGCTCCGCTGGCCCACAAACTGGGACTTTACAAGCTGAAATCGGAATTGGAAGACTTGTCGCTGAAATATACGCAGCGGGAAACCTACTACTTTATAAAGGAGAAGCTCAACGAGACGAAAGCATCCCGCGACAAGTATATCGCTTCTTTCATCGATCCTATCCAGAAGAAGGTAAAGGAAGCCGGACTGAAGTTCGACATCAAGGGACGTACCAAATCCATCCATTCCATCTGGAATAAGATTCAGAAGCAGAAGACTCCGTTTGAAGGTATCTATGACTTGTTCGCTATCCGTATCATTCTGGATTCCGAACCGGACCCGGCCAAAGAAAAGCAGGAATGCTGGCAGGTCTATTCTATCGTAACGGATATGTATCAGCCGAACCCGAAACGTCTGCGGGACTGGCTCTCGATTCCAAAGAGCAACGGTTATGAATCGTTGCACATTACCGTGATGGGCCCGGAAGGAAGATGGGTGGAAGTACAGATCCGTACCCGCCGGATGGACGAGATCGCTGAACGGGGACTCGCCGCACACTGGAGATACAAAGGTATCAAAGGGGAAACAGGACTGGACGAATGGCTGACTTCGGTACGTGAAGCGCTTGAAAATGCGGATAACGACTCACTGAAAGTGATGGACCAGTTCAAGATGGACCTTTACGAAGATGAGGTATTCGTATTCACGCCTAAAGGAGATTTATTCAAACTTGCCAAAGGAGCTACCGTGCTCGATTTCGCATTCCATATCCATAGCAAACTGGGATGCAAGTGTATCGGTGCGAAAGTAAACGGCAAGAATGTACAGCTCAAACAGAAACTGAACAGCGGTGATCAGGTAGAAATCATGACGTCGAATACCCAGACTCCCAAACAAGACTGGCTCAACATCGTGACGACTTCCAAAGCCCGCACCAAGATACGGCAGGCACTCAAAGAGATGGTAGCACGCCAGCACGATTTCGCCAAAGAGACACTGGAACGGAAGTTCAAAAACCGGAAGATGGAGTATGACGAAGCCACCATGATGCGTCTGATCAAGCGACTGGGCTTTAAGAACGTGACAGAGTTTTATCAGAAGATTGCTGACGAGACATTGGATGTCAACGACATTCTGGACAAATACCTTGAACAGCAGAGACGGGACAATGACACGCACGATGAGATTGTGTATCGCAGTGCCGAAGGATATAATTTGCAGGCAACTCAGGAAGAACCTAGTTCAAAAGAGGATGTACTGGTCATTGATCAGAATCTGAAAGGACTGGAATTTAAACTGGCCAAATGCTGTAACCCGATCTATGGGGATGATGTATTCGGATTTGTAACCGTGAGCGGAGGTATCAAGATTCACCGGGCAGACTGTCCGAATGCCAATCAGATGCGCGAACGGTTCGGATACCGGATTGTTAAAGCGCGTTGGGCTGGCAAGTCAGTCGGTACGCAGTATCCTATTACGCTGCGCGTAGTAGGTCATGATGATATCGGCATTGTTACCAATATTACTTCCATCATTTCCAAAGAGAATGGAATCAGTCTGCGGTCCATCGGAATCAATTCTAACGACGGACTATTCTCCGGAACGCTTACGGTCATGGTGGGTGATACCGGACGACTGGAAGCACTGATCAAAAAGTTACGGACAGTGAAGGGAGTCAAACAGGTAAGCAGAAACTAAGCACTCTATGCTAACAGCAAATCTGTTGACAGTTTTTTAATAAAAAGACTGGCATTATCTCCGTCAGGATAACGCCAGTCTTTTTATTTATGATAGACAATCATGTCACGGAAATAGTGCGAAACGATTTATCTCACTTTCTTTCTCTTATAATATGGATATGTAACCAATATAAAGAAAATCAAAGCGATCACAGCTACCACCTGTCCTGTATAGAGCATCTTATCCGCTTCCAAATCGAAGTAACACGCAACAGCTATTCCGGATGCGAATCCGACTTCGCTGGCCAACAGATGAGTGGTATTTGCCGTACCCCGCTGACAATGATGTGACAGTTTCACGAACATGACCAGAAATTCCGGCATCACCAACCCCAGTCCCAAACCCAAGAGTATGGAAGGTACGCCTACCGGAAAGCCGGAGGCCAGCAGAGTGATGGCTACAATCTCCAGTATGATGCCGACGAGCACCAGCCGCAAAGTTTTTTCTTTCAGAATAAACAGACGCGCCAGCAGCAGGGAGGCAAGATATCCGATGCCCGTACCGACAAAGAACGGTATAGGGATTCCACTGCTTCCCCATACGGAATCGTTAAGGAAACGGTGTACAAGCGGAATCAACAACCCCGGGACGAAGGTAATCAGAATCATATTGATGGCAGGCACCCATCCCCGCAACAACAAAAAGCGGTCGAAGGAATAAAGCTTGGTCACGATCGGTGCACGGAAAGGCACATATACTCCGGATACCATCAAAACACCCGCTGCTCCGGTAATCACCGACACGGACAACAGATTCTTAAAGGAATAACTCTGATAGAGCCAGACGCCCAGAACAATACCTATAATCATCCCCAAACGTGCCATCCAGGAGAAGCTGACATTTCCGGCACTACGAAGTGTGGCGTTCGTTATGTCAATGGCTAATGTGATTCCTGCGGTGGTAGCGATTCCGAAAGCCAGTCCCTGTACGGTGCTCAACAAGATGAGTTCCGTGATGTTCGTCACAAAGGCATATCCTGCCGTTGCTGCCACCATCGTGGCAAAAGAGAACATGCATACGTACTTACGCTTATAAGCATCTACGAGATAAGCATGGAACGGACCGATAAGGAACATTCCTAAAGTGAAAAAAAGAAAGATCACTCCTGTCTGTGCCACCGGTACTCCGAGACGGTCTGCCATCTCAACGGAAAGTACCGGAAACAAGATATACAAGGAGATAAACAACAGCAAATTAGCTACGCATATCCGCATAAAATGAACTGTCCACAATTTAACTGCCATATACTGTTTTAATATTGTTCCTTCTCGTTAGGGAAGTCGCAATTCTTCACGTCGGATACGTAACGGCTGATAGCGTCAGTCATCACCGTATACAGGTCTGCATAACGACGTAAGAAGCGCGGACGGAATCCGTTGTTCATTCCAAGCATATCCTGAATGACCAATACTTGTCCGTCAACATGACCACCGGCACCAATACCTATAATAGGTATCGTCAGTTCGGAAGCCACACGTTCTGCAAGAGTAGCCGGTATCTTTTCGAGTACGATGGCAAAGCAGCCTGCCTCTTCGAGAAGATGAGCATCACGAATCAGCTTTTCAGCTTCGTTGTCATCTTTGGCACGTACCGTGTAAGTACCGTATTTATTAATAGACTGAGGCATCAGTCCCAAGTGTCCCATCACCGGAATACCCGCACTGATGATACGCTTCACCGTATCGATGATTTCTTCTCCGCCTTCCAGTTTCAAAGCATCGGCATGGCTTTCCTTCATAATGCGGATGGCAGAAGCAAGACCTTCCATTTCGTTACCTTGATAGGAACCGAAAGGCATGTCTACTACGACCATAGCGCGTTTTACGCCACGTACTACTGATTTAGCGTGATAAATCATCTGATCGAGAGTAATAGGCAATGTAGTCACATTACCCGCCATCACGTTCGAAGCGGAGTCGCCTACCAAAATTACGTCCATTCCCGCACCATCTACGATCTGTGCCATTGTGTAATCATAAGAAGTAAGCATAGATATTCTTTCGCCTCTTTGCTTCATTTCAACCAGGCGATGAGTAGTCACCTTTCTTGTGTCATCTGATATATAACCAGCCATGTTTCTTAAATTTTAAATTAAAACTAGAAATTAAATAAGGCGTCAACGCCATCAAAAATTGCGGCAAAGTTATAACATTTCTTTCATAAGTGAGAAAGAAAAAGAAAAAATCCTTTCAAACACCTCCCCAAGTTAATGAGAAGGCGGCCAAAAAGACAAATTAAGAAGATAATAAGAAAGAACTAACGGTGCAAGGCCAATAAGTGTTCAAAGGTCATTTCCGAAAAGTCATCTATTATATAATGTGCTTTCCCGGTGATGGCCTCTCTTGTATTGGTAGTGGCAAGACCGATAACAGTGGCACCGGAAGTCATTCCGGCTTGCAGGCCGTGGAAAGAATCTTCAAAGACGTAGGTGTTTTCGGGGGTGGCTTCAAAGATTTCCATCCCGAGCAGGAAGCAGTCGGGAGCCGGTTTGGAACGGGCAAACATCTCTCCGGTCAGGATGCGGTCTACCATTCCTTTAAATTCGGGATGGGCGTTATAGACGTTTTGCATCTTCTCTTCGTTGGAGCTGGTTACAACGGCTATTTTTGCTCCGTGTTTACGAAGATCGGCAATAAAAGCTTCTACACCGGGGATGTACTCGTAGGACATGCTTTTCTCATAAATATTGAGTCCGGCCGTAATCTCTTGTTGAGCTTCGGGGAGGTCCGAGAAATATTTCTCGTAAATCTGGGTCAGCGTCTGTCCCTTGATACGACGGCCGAAGTCTTCTTCATTCAGATATTTACGTCCCTGTTCATCCCAGAAAACAGTGTACTGTGTTTCCGTATCCATGATGACACCATCAAAATCGAACAGTGCCGCAATTGTCTTTGTTGTATCCATACGTAATCTTTCTTTTTACCTAAAACGTTAAACCTTGTGTATTGAATTGTGCAAAGTTCCGAATAATCATCGAATCAGGCAAATAATTCGTACCTTTGCCCCACTTAAAAAAACGTAACATTCGTTTTCATCCAACAATCCATACGAGCGCATGAGCAAAAACGATCCGCACATATTAGGAAAAGAAAGCATCGGTAAACTACTGTTGCAATACTCCATTCCCGCTATCATCGGGATGACAATCACGTCTATCTATAATATCATCGACAGCATCTTCATCGGTCACGGTGTGGGTGCGATGGCTATTGCCGGACTGGCGGTGAGCTTTCCTCTGATGAATCTGGTCGTTGCTTTCTGTACACTCGTTTCGGCGGGTGGTTCTACCATCGCTTCTATTCGCCTGGGACAGAAAGATATGAAAGGGGCTACGGAGATTCTGTCACATACGCTGATGCTCTGTATCACAAATTCTTTCTTTTTCGGTATCCTGTCTTTTATCTTTCTTGATGATATATTGACTTTCTTTGGTGCCAGTCCCGACACACTGCCTTATGCACGGAGTTTTATGCAGGTGATTTTATTGGGAACTCCCATCACATACACGATGATCGGCCTGAATAATGTGATGCGTGCCACCGGATATCCGAAGAAAGCGATGCTTACTTCTATGGTAACGGTAGTAGCAAATATCATCCTCGCTCCTATCTTTATCTTTCACTTTGAATGGGGAATGCGGGGAGCGGCTACAGCAACGGTTATCTCACAGCTGATCGGAATGGTATGGGTGGTGAGCCACTTCTGCAAGAAAGACAGTACGGTGCATTTTGAGGGAAAGGTCTGGAAAATGAAAGGAAGGATTGTAGAGAGTATTTTCGCTATCGGCATGTCTCCTTTCCTGATGAATGTCTGTGCTTGTGCCATCGTTATCGTGATTAATAATAGTTTGCAGGAACATGGAGGCGACATGGCTATCGGTGCTTACGGAATCATCAACCGATTGCTGACGCTTTATGTCATGATCGTATTGGGACTGACGATGGGCATGCAGCCGATTGTAGGCTACAACTTCGGAGCACAGAAGATAGACCGGGTGAAACAGACGCTAAAGCTGGGAATTATTTCCGGTGTAGTGATTACAAGCAGTGGCTTTCTGATTTGCGAGTTTTTCCCTCATGCAGTATCGGCAGTCTTCACGGATAGTGATGAGTTAATCGGACTTGCGGTGGACGGTCTTCGGTTGACTGTACTTATGTTCCCGTTTGTAGGAGCACAGATTGTAATCGGTAACTTCTTCCAAAGTATAGGCAAAGTAAAAATAAGTATTTTCCTTTCGTTGACGCGGCAGTTGCTTTATTTGCTGCCTTGCCTGTTGTTATTCCCGCATTGGTGGGGACTGAAGGGAATATGGATCAGTCTGCCGGTATCGGACTCTTTAGCATTTATTACGGCAGTTATCAGTCTGATGATTTATATAAAGAAAGTATCGAAAGAACATCCGATAGCGGATAAAGTGGCGGAATAAAGCAAAAAGGACGCTATGCTAAAAGATATATCAGTATGAAAAATATTTAGGCACGAATACACGGATTAAGATTACTTCTGCAATGAATGCATCTCATAAAAGCCGCGTTAATCCGTGCCTAAAAGATAATAATATTCTTATTCGCTCTTTATACTTTTCACCGGATTCTCATTGGCGATGTGCCATGCTTTCAACACAACGCAAACTACGATCAGCAATAAGACAAACGCTGCCGTACCCACAAACAATAACGGTTCATATAAATCTGTTCGGCAAACTGGTCAAGCCATGCCTTTCCAACAAAATAGGAAACAATGGTACCAATCAATATGGAGGATGCGGAGACATACAGAATCTCGCGTATCAACAGACGCAAAATATGAGAGGCTTCGGCTCCATTCACTTTCCGGATAGCTATTTCTTTGCTTCGACGTTGCGTTTCATCATTCACATATCCGATCAATCCCATTATTACAATCAGCAGAATAAAGCTTGAAGTGATCCAGACTGAATTACGGAAACGATATACACTCTTGTATATATCCTTTATCATACCGTCTACAGAACTGAAATGCAAGGCTACATTCGGAAATGTCTTATCGGCAAACTCGTTCAGACGTTTCAGATTTTCATCATACGGCTCTTTCAAACGGACATCAAATACATGATTGGCATTCTCCGATCCTATCAAGACAATAGGTGCCTGAGTTGAAAAGAAGCTATAGTTGCGGACATCCCGGAAGACACCGACAATCGTACCCTGTATATCATTCAGTTTCTTTCCTACCGCCCCATCTGTCCATTTCATCAGACGTACCAACTCTTCATTCACCAATAAATCGTCCTGTTTCTTAAGAGTGCTGCCTTCGATAATCTTTATTCCCATTACTTCGGGATAGTTATAACTGCAATAATTAAAGTTAAGTGTAGCGATTCTTTTACTGTCATTACTCATCAGTCCGCGTGTCCAGTACTGTCCGATTACTCCGCTTGTGGCAACAGCCACTCCCTCTACCATAGGCTGGCGACGCAGTTCATCGGTGACATGCTCTACCGTTTCTTTCGGCAACCAGGTTCCTGCCTGAACCAGTCCCGGAACGTTTATTCCCATATCGCGGCTCATCAGATGGTTGTATTGCAGGAGCGTTACCAGCAACAGTCCCAAAACAAAGGAGACACCTGTGAACTGTATAAACAACAACGAACGTTTCCAACCCGTTTTACCATCAGAGTAACGACGGAACACCTGCGTGACTGGTATACGCGAAAACAGCCGTCCCGGTATGCCACCTGCCAAAAGGAAAAGTATCACAATCGTAAGCAAAGGCACCCATAGTGTCTCCCACGCAAAAAGTGAGGATAGACGGACAGAAAGCAAATCTTCGATTATTTCATGTGCGTTGACTATCAGCAGAAGACTAAGAAGTACGGAAAAGATAACAAGGATTCCTGTTTCTGCCAAAAACATGCCGAAGATATTTCCGGAACTGGCACCACTGCATTTATGCACTCCTACTCCTTTGGCACGACGGCTTAGGGTGGCAATAGATATCAGCATATAATTCATGATGGCCACAAAGAAGATAGCGAATCCCAGAAAGCCATATATGATCAAACGCTTCTGCACATCGGAAGATATCAAATGATACTTCACCAATGGGATGACACTGAAATTCATTTTCCAGTCATCATACTGGGCAGGAGTGTATTTCTCGATTACCCGTTGGATGTTGTCATTCACCTTGTCAATATCCGCAGCATTACGCAGGCGAAGAAACGTGTAAAAGACATCATTTCCCTTCCAGCCATATCCTCCCTGATATCCTCCATCCCGATGGATGGAGACAACAAAGTCGTGAGTGAGCACCGTATTCTCCGGCATATCCTTGTATACACCACGAATAGTAAAATCATTTTGCCTGTCTGCTTTAAGAATTTTACCGATAGGGTCCGCATCTCCAAACGTTTCACGGGCAAAATGCTCTGACACAAACACACTTCCCGGCATGATCATATCTTTCGGGTTCCCTTTTAAGACAGGGATACCAAAAGTCTGGAAGAAACAAGTATCAGCGTATATATAGTTAACGTCCGATAATAATTTGTCTTCGTAATATATACTCATCCCTTGTCCGGTGAGGACACAACTGGCAAACTCTATTTCTTCGGGCATATCCTGCGCCAAAGTAGATGCAACCACATCAAAAAGTGTGTAATCATAATTGTTGCCGTCGTCTCCCATTGTCTCCCCCGTGCTAAGGTTAGTGGTCAGGCAACGTGCAATAGCCAGTCGTTCCGGTTCCGGATAACAATATTCATAACTCAATTCAAACGCAATCTGCGAAAAAAGCAAAATACCAATAGTAAGTCCCAGCGAAAGAGAAATTACCCTGATAATATTCGTGCCGCGTTCGCGCAGTAAGGTTCGGATGCTATAATAGATTTGTCTCATTGTCGTTCCGGTTTATGCCGTTACACTTGCCACTACACTACCGTCAAACAGATGTACGGTACGATGTGCGAAACTCGCATCGTGCTGTGAATGCGTTACCATGATAATGGTGGTTCCCTCCTTGTTCAGTTCTGTCAGCAGGTTCATTACTTCCGCGCCATTCTTGGAGTCCAGATTACCGGTAGGCTCATCGGCAAGGATAAGCTTTGGATTAGTCACTACCGCACGGGCAATTGCCACACGTTGTTGCTGACCGCCGGAAAGTTGTTGCGGGAAGTGTTTGGCACGGTGGCTGATATTCATCCTTTTCAAGATGTCTTCTACCATGCGGCGGCGTTCGGAAGATTTGATACCAAGATAGGTCAGCGGAAGTTCTACATTCTCAAAGACATTCAGTTCGTCTATCAGGTTGAAACTCTGAAATACAAAACCAAGATTTCCGTTACGCAGGTCTGTACGGTCGTTTTCAGAATAGCGGGAAACTTCCTGATCCATAAACCAAAGCTCGCCGGAAGTGGGGTTATCAAGCAAACCTATCATATTCAGCAAAGTAGATTTACCGCAACCGGAAGGTCCCATAATGGCAACAAACTCTCCCTGACTGATTTCTAAACTTACTTCATTCAATGCAGTGGTCTGCACGCTTTCCGTACGAAATATCTTACTGAGTCCAATAGTCTTTATCATATTCATTTTTTTTTCATTATAATCAAATCTCGTTATCATTATATCCAAATCTATTTTTCATTATGTATGAAATGAATCTTACTCATACCTCAATGATTCTACCGGATTTTGTGATGCTTTCCGCCAAGTCTGTCCAAAGACAGTAAATGAAGTAATACCTGCTATCATTGCCCCTGCCAACAGGAATAGCCACCAACTAATGGGCGTTTGATAAGCAAATTCACTCAACCAACGATGCATTA
>ERZ827496.4917-NODE-4917-length-9919-cov-6.203569_pt1 | contig 9919 bp, 7 predicted proteins | sample MGYA00519769_ERZ827496 | MGnify/ENA primary metagenome ERZ827496 (study PRJEB31778, sample SAMEA3449327) | human gut metagenome | biome: human gut; feature: human-associated habitat; material: faeces | place: United Kingdom | collected 2010/2012 ...
GGGAGATGATGGAGTACGAGGTGGGCAACGGCACCGGCGGCGGCAAAAACGCCTATGTGTCCGGTTACCGCATCGGCGGCAAGTCCGGCACTTCCGAGCAGCTGAATATGCACCGCCGCGCCGATGGCGACTATAAAAAGGTGGCCTCCTTCGTGGCGGTGCTGCCCGCCAACGACCCGGAAATTCTGGTCTACGTCATGCTGGACGACCCCAACAACGCCCGGACGGACTATTCCTCCATCCTTGCAGCCCCTGTGGCGGGCAATATCATCAGCGAGGTAGCCCCTTATCTTGGCATCGCCACCGACGGCGAGGACCGCAGCGGTACCATCGTTACCGTGCCGAACCTTGTGGGTACCGAGTGGAGCAATGCGCAGGTGCAGCTGAACATTCAGGGCCTGAAGCATCAGCTGCAGGAGAGCCAGAGCAGCCAGTCTGCTGCCCCGGTCACCTACCAGTACCCCCACGCGGGGAGCAAGGTACCCTACGGCACCACCATCTACCTGTATACCGATACCTACGAGGGCAGCCACACCGAGGTGCCGGATGTGACCGGCAAGAGCCCGGACTTTGCCCGCCAGATGCTGAGCGCCGCCGGGCTGAACTGCGTGGTGGAGGGCAGCGGCACGGTGCAGGCGCAAAGTGATGAGCCCGGCTCCAGCGTGCAGCGCGGCACCATCATCACCCTGACCTGTGGGTAAAACAGCTTTTTCGGCATCCTCGCCCAAGGCTTTCAGCATAAAGCACTGCCGCAAGGCAGTGACGGATGAGGGTGCAGCATTCAATAGAACGAGAGGGGATAGAACAATGGAAAAGATCCATGCAAGCAAGCTTCTGGCAGGGCTGGTGCCTGCCGGAAAACTGACCAGTGACCCGGAGGTGGAACTGGTCACCACCGACAGCCGCGAGGTAAAGCCCGGCTGCATTTTTGTGGCCTTCCCCGGCGAGCGGTTCGACGGCCATGATTTCGCCGCCCGTGCGCTGGAGCAGGGCGCGGAGTATGTGGTGGTCAACCACCCCGTGCCCGGTGTGCCGGAAGAAAAGGCCATCCTTTGCCCGGACAGCTACCACGCCATGATGGTGATGGGCGCAAACTACCGCAGCCAGTACCACCCCAAGATGGTGGGCGTGACCGGCAGTGTGGGCAAGACCACCACCAAGCAGATGACCTACGCCGCCCTGAGCGCCTTTGGCGAGACCATCAAGACCGAGGGCAACCAGAACAATGAACTGGGCATGCCCCGCACCCTGATGCGGCTGGAAAGCAGCACCGAGTACGCGGTCATCGAGATGGGCATGAGCCACGCCGGTGAAATTGACCGTCTGGCGCGGGCAGCACGGCCGGATGTGGGCATCATCACCTGCATCGGCGTGTCTCACATCGGCAATCTGGGCAGTCAGGAGAACATCTGCAAGGCAAAGCTGGAGATCTGCAACGGTCTGCCGGAGGGCGCGCCGCTGGTGCTGAACTACGACGACCCCTTCCTGCGCAAGGCGGTGCTCCCCGCCCATGTGCGCCCGGTGTGGTTCAGCCTGAGCGATGAAAACGCAGACGTCTGCGCCCTGTCCATCCGGCAGGAGACTGACGGCATGAGCTTTGTGCTGGAGGATCAGGAGCACGGCACCTTTGTGGTGAACATCCCCGCCATGGGACGCCACAATGTGGCAAACGCCTTGGCTGCCTACTGCGCCGCCACCCGTCTGGGCTGCGACGCCAAGAGGGTCATCCGGGGCCTTTCCAACTTTGAGCAGACCGGCCGCCGCCAGAAGGTGGTGGACAGCGAGGGCGTGACCGTCATCGAGGACTGCTACAACGCAAACCCGGACAGCATGAAGGCTGCGCTGGCGATGTTTAAAGATTTCCCCTGCAAGCGCCGTTTTGCCCTGCTGGGCGATATGCTGGAGCTGGGCGAGCTGAGCCGCGAAGCACATGAGGAGCTGGGACGTCTTGCCGCCGAGAGCGGGCTGTATTGCCTGATCACCTACGGCGAGCAGGCCAAGCGCACCGCTGTGGTGGCTGCCGCCAAGGGGGTAGAGACCCTGCACGCGGACAGCTACCGCGAGGCTGCCGATGCCCTGCTGAGCCGGGTGCAGCCCGGCGATGCTGTTCTGGTAAAGGCCAGCCACGGCATGGCACTGGAAAAAGTGCTGGATATCTTCTACGAAGAGCATAAAGAAGCAGAAGTATAACTATTTGGCGAAATGGAGTGTCTGAGTTATGGAGCGTTTCGCCTTGGCAGCGGCGGTGGTGCTGGGCTTTGCCCTTACGGCAGCCCTGTGCAGCCTGTTTGTGCCGCTGCGGCGGGTGCTGGAACGCCGCGAACAAAACCAGCAGCCGGTACAGCCTGAGCAGCCCCGGCCTGTACCCCTGCGCGCCCCGCTGTGGGGCGGGCTGTGTGCGGCGGCGGGCACGGTGGCTGCGGTGGGCGTGGGCTGGCTTGCCGCCTGCGTAGGCCAGCCGGAGCTGCTGGGCAGCGAGGGCCGGTTGATGACACGGCTGCTCACGGCGCTGGCCGGAAGCCTTGCCTTTGGGGCAGTGGGTCTTGCAGAGGACCTTGCCCGGATGCGCAGCCCGGCGGCGCTGGGGCTGCGGCGGGACGTGCGGCTTTTGCTGGAGGCACTGGCCGCGGCATTCGTTCTTTTGCTGCTGCAGGCAGCGGGCTGTCTGCCCCGGGGACTGGACGTGCCTGGGGCGGGGTATGTGCTGCTGGGCAGCGCCGTGCCCTTTTTGTGGGCGGTGCTCATGGTGGCGCTGGCTGAGTGTGCCCGCATCGCCGAGCGGGACGAGGGTACGGTGTGCGGCGCGGCCTTTGTGGCTATGCTGGCGCTGATGATGGCAGAGGCCGGCTTGGGCGTGCCCGGGCTGGCGGTGCTGCCCGCCGCGCTTGCCGGGGCACTGGTGGCACTGCTGCTGTGGGCGTTCCCCCCGGCAAGGCTGGGGGTGGGCTGCTGCGGCAGCCTGCTGGCGGCGGGTGCCATCGGCTGCATCCCGCTCAGTCTGGATATGACCAGCCTGACTGTGCCGCTGGCGCTGCCCTTCTGGGCGGCGGGCGGTCTTTGGGCAGCGCAGCTGCTGGGTGCAAAACGCACCGGCAAGCCCTTGCGCTGCTGGGTAAAAAAGCATAAAATGAGCCCGGAGACGGTGTTCCTGTGCAGCTTTGCGCTGAGCGCTGTCGGCTATGTACTGGCGCTGGCGCTGCTGCGCTGGTGCTGACCGGGCACAGAGAGGGAAGGGAGCGCAGATGGCGACTAACCGCAAAAAACACAGAGCGCCGGTGCCGGTGTTCCAGCGAGACCCGGGCCCGTGGTCCCGGCTGCTGATCGACTGGCTGGCCACGCTGGCCGTTATTATGATCTTTGGGTTGGTGATGCTGTTCAGCGCCAGCTACACCACCGGTTACCTGCGCATGGGCGACAGCTTCCACTACATCAAGCAGCAGGCGCTGTGCATGATACTGGGGCTGGGCTGTATGTTCCTGATAAGCTATGTGGATCACCGTTTTCTGCGCAAGATGGTGGTGCCGGGGTACTTCATCGTGCTGGCCATGCTGGCCGTCACCCTGACTATGGCACCCCTGAACGGCTGCCGCCGCTGGATCCGTTTTGCAGGCCTTACGCTGCAATCCTCGGAGGTGGCAAAGTTTGAGATGATCCTGTTCAGTTCCCATCTTGCAGCCAAGGCACCGCAGGTGGAGCGGCTGGACCCGGAGCGCCGCATCCTGCTTACCCCCCGGGAGTGGCTGCGGGTGCGGGTATGGAAGCAGCTGGTGGTGCCGGTGCTGCCCCTTATACCGGTGGTCCTCCTGCTGGCGATGGAGCCGCACATGTCCGGCATCGTGCTGACGGTGGCGGTGGTGGGCACCATCCTGCTGCTGTCCGGCAGCGGCGGTGTGCTGACATGGGCGGGTGCCATCACGGCGGGCACCCTGCTGGAGACCCTGCTCTCCCATGTGGATTCTATCCCCTACCTGCAAAAGCGTCTGGACGGCTGGACGCAGGATCTGAGCCAGATGACCGACCAGACCGTGCAGAGCCTTTATGCTATCGGCTCCGGCGGACTGAAGGGGCTGGGGCTGGGCAACAGCGTGGAAAAGCAGCTCTGGCTGCCGGAAAGCACCAACGACTTCATTTTCAGCGTGGTGTGCGAGGAACTGGGCTTCATTGGCGCAGTGCTCATCATCGTGCTGTTCGTGCTGTTCATCGTGCAGGGGTTGCTCATCGCCTATAAGGCGGAAAATCTGTACTGCACCATGGTAGGCATCGGCATTATGGCGCAGATCGCGTGGCAGGTGTTCTGCAACATCGCCGTGGTCACCAATACCCTGCCCAACACCGGCATCAGCCTGCCCTTCTTCTCCTCCGGCGGTACCAGCCTGATCCTGCTGCTGGCAGAGATGGGCGTGATGGTGAACATTGGCCGCAACGGCGAGCGGGCAGCGCAGCAGCGGGAGCAGATGCGTGCCCAGCGGGAGGCCGCCCGCGCCGAGCGCGAGGCAGAGCTTGCCCGCAAGACCATTGATCTGGCCTCTGCCCGCGCAGCCCGTACAGAACAGTAAAACAAACCGCAAGCCCGCCCGGCCTGTAGCCGGGCGTTTATAAGGAGGAATCACCATGCGTGTTCTCATCGCAGCCGGCGGCACCGCCGGACATATCAACCCTGCACTGGCCATTGCCGGTGCTCTGAAAAAGGCCGACCCTACCGCCGAGATCCACTTTGCAGGCCGTAAGGAGGGCATGGAGTACCGTTTGGTCACACAGGCGGGCTACCCCTTCCACCATATCGAGATCACCGGTTTTCAGCGCAAGCTCAGCCTGCACAACATCAAACGCAACATCATTACCCTGTGGAATCTGGCGCTTTCCGGCCCCAAGGCCAAGGCCATGATGAAGGAAGTAAAGCCGGATCTCGTCATCGGCTGCGGCGGCTATGTGTCCGGCCCGGTGGTGCGCTGCGCCGCCAAAATGGGCATCCACACCGCCCTGCACGAGCAGAACGCTTTCCCCGGTGTGACCAACAAGCTGCTGGCCCCGGATGTGGATATCGTGTTTGCCGCCGTGCCCGCCGCCGTGGAAAAGCTGGGTGCACCGGACAAGACCCTTGTGGTAGGCAACCCCGTGCGGCCGGAGGTGTTTGTACAGGCCGCCAACCGCGAGGCCATCCGCGCACAGCTGGGTGCGGGCGACCGCACGGTCATCCTGTCCTTCGGCGGCAGCCTGGGCGCACGCCGGGTCAACGAGGTGGTGGCAGACCTGTGCGCCTGGGAACAGCACGAGCACAAGCCGGTGCTGCACCTGCACGCCACCGGCCAGTACGGCGTGCAGCTGTTTGAGCAGCTGCAAAAGCAGAAGGATTTTGCCCCCGGCGACAGCCTTGTGGTAAAGGAATACATCAACAATATGCCGGAGCTGCTGGCTGCGGCAGACCTCGTTATCAGCCGCGCCGGTGCGCTGACGCTGGCCGAACTGGAGGCTGTGGGACGCGCCGCTGTGCTGATCCCCAGCCCCAACGTGGCGGAGAACCACCAGTACTACAACGCCATGGAACTGCAGAAGGCCGGGGCGGCTGTGGTCATTGAAGAAAAAGACCTGACCGGTGAAAAGCTGGTGCAGACTGTTTCTGCCATGCTGGCACAGCCCGGCAAGCTGGCCGAGATGGGCAAAAACGCCCGCAGCCTGTCTGTGGACGACAGTCTGGACCGCATCACTGCGGCGCTGCTCAAGCTGGTAAAGACCCCGTGATGCAGCCCCGGAATAAACAGGAAAGAAGGTGCGAATGATGCAGCAGAACCGTGACCGCAACGGCAGACCCCGGAACGCCAGACCCTATGATCTGAACCGGGATGTGGCGCGCACCTCTGCGCCTTCGCAGGATCATACGCCCCGGAGCACCGGCAGCAGCCGCTACGGCTACAACGGCGAGCCGCTCAGCCGCCCGCCCTCTCGCAGCGCCAACGGCAGCGTGCGCTCCTCCCGGGCAGATAACAGCATCCAGTTCCCCACCCAGACCCAATCTCAGCCCCGCCGCCCGGCGCAGGGGCAGGGGAGCAATACCACCCAGTACCCCGCCGGTAACCGTCCGGCGGGCAGCAGACCCCAAAACGCGAAGTCCGGCGGCAAGCAGCGTCGCCCGGCAAACAATGCCCGCAGCGGGCAGAGCAGCCGGAAAAACCAGAACGCGCAAAACCGCCCGAACCGGCAGCACCCGGCAGGCGACCAGAGCCAGCGTCTGCGCCCGGCGCAGAGCGCCCCGCAGCAAAGCCCTGCCCGGCGGGAAATGCGCAAAAAGCGCAAGGTGACCCGCGCCACGCTGCGCCGCCGACGGATACTACGCCGTCTGACCGCCTTTGCCATGCTGCTGTGCGTCATTGGCGCGGGCATCTACCTGACCATGACCATGCTGTTCCGCATCAACTCCATTCAGGTGCAGACCCCGGACGGCAAGCAGGTGACCGAGATCGCGGGCTACTCCGCAGACAGCATTTTGCAGCGGATGGGCGTGCAGCTGGAGGAAAACATCTTCAGCTTTGAGCCCGGCGAAAAGGCCGCGGTGCTGGAGCAGAACTTCCCGCTGCTGGGCTCCATCAAGGTGATCCGGGACTACCCCAACACCGTGGTGGTGCAGGTGACCGAGGCTGTGCCCGCCTACGCGGTGCAAAACGGCAATAAATGGCTTGTGATCTCGGACAAATGGAAGATTTTGTCCGAGGAAAGCACCCAGCCTGAGGGGCTTTGCACCCTGTACGGCGGCAAGCTGCAGGACACCACCCCGGGACAGGGCTTCTGGTTCGTGGACGATGCGGACGCGGCAAGCGCCTCCGGGTCGGAAACCGCCGAAAGTGAAAGCACGGTGAGCACCGAGACCGCCCGCATGGAAGCGCTGCGCACACTGCGCAGCAAGCTGGAGGAATACGGCCTGTCGCAGGACGTGACACGGCTGGAAGTGGCAGACACCGAGCAGCTCGCATTTTTGTATCAGGACCGCATCAGCGTGCTGCTGGGCACGCTGAACGATCTGGATTATAAGCTGGACCGCGCCCGCTATGTGCTGACCAACGCCGACGGTAAGGGCTGCGGCCCCACCGATACCGGGCGGCTGGATTTCAGCCATACCAGCGCCAGCAGCACACGCAAGATCTATTTTGCACAGGGCGAGCCCACTCTGCCTTCCGGCTATGTGGTGCCGCCCAAGGCTGAGGAACCCGCCCCGGCAGAGGACACCGCCGACAGCACCGACAGTGCAGAAAGCACGGATACTGCCGACACCACCGAACCGGCGGCTGAAACGGACACCGAGCAGCTGCCCCTGACCCACCCTGACCGCATGACGGCCAACGAAGAAGAAAACCCCATGTAAAGAAGCTCTTTGGAGGAGACTGTATGAAGCTGGAACAACTGATGGAAGGCGTGCCCTTTACCCTTGTGCAGGGCAGTCTGGATACTGAGATCGCGGATATCATCTACGACAGCCGCAAGGCTGCCCCGGGGCTTTTGTTCGTGTGCATCGTGGGCACCCAGCGGGACAGCCACACGTTTGCCGCTGACTGCGCCGCCAAGGGGGTCAGCGCGCTGGTCATCCAGCACGACATCGACCTTTCTACCCTGCCCGGGGTGACCGTGGTCAAGGTGGAGAGCAGCCGCTATGCCATGGCGCTGATGAGCGCCAACCTCTTCGGCAACCCTGCCCGGCAGATGACCATGATCGGCGTCACCGGCACCAAGGGCAAGACCACCACCACCCACATGATCAAAAGCGTACTGGAGGCCGCAGGCCGCAAGGTGGGCATGATCGGCACCAACGGCATCTACTATATGGGACGCCACAAGGACACCGCCAACACTACCCCGGAAAGCTACGAGCTGCAAAAGACCTTCCGGGAGTTTCTGGATGCCGGCTGCGATACCGCGCTGATGGAGGTATCCAGTCAGGGCCTGATGATGGACCGCGTGGCGGGCGTGCACTACGATGTGGGTGTGTTCACCAACCTTTCGCCGGATCACATCGGCCCCGGCGAGCACAAGACCTTTGAGGAGTACCGCAGCTGGAAGGGACAGCTGTTCAAGCGCTGCGATGTGGGCGTGGTGAATATCGATGACGAGAACACCGCCGCCCTGCTGGAAGGCCACACCTGCAAGCTGGTCACCTATGGCCGCGATGAAAAGGCCGACTACCGCGAGACCGGCTACAAACTGCTGCGCACCCACGATTTTCTGGGCGTTGCCTTCCACGTTACCGGCAAGGACGAGATGGACGTCAAGGTGAATATGCCCGGCGAGTTCAGCGTGTACAACGCGCTGGCAGCGCTGGCCGTGGGCAAGGTGCTGGGTCTGCCGGATGCCGCCATCCACGATGGTCTGGGCAAGTGCGTGGTGAAGGGCCGTGTGGAGCTGGTGCCCATCAGCAAAAAGTTCACCATCCTGCTGGACTACGCCCACAACGAGGTCTCCACCGAGAGCCTGCTCACCACCCTGCGGGCCTATCACCCCCACCGGCTGGTGGTGGTGTTCGGCTGCGGCGGCAACCGCTCCAAGCTGCGCCGCTACGGCATGGGCGAGATCTGCGCCAAGATGGCTGATTTCTCCATCCTCACCGAGGATAACAACCGCTTTGAAAAGGTAGAGGATATTATTGCGAACATCCGCGAGGGCATGAACAAGGGCAACCCGGACGCGAAGTTCGTGGAGATCCCCGACCGTCTGGACGCGCTGCACTACGCAGTGGATCACGCACAGGAGGGCGATCTGATCGCCGTCATCGGCAAGGGTCACGAGACCTACCGCGACCGCGAGGGCGTCAAGACCCCCTTCCTTGAGCGGGAACTGCTGGAGGAATACGCCCAGCAGATCGGGCTGGAATAAGAAAATAATATTATTATTGCGGGAAAGGCCGCTGCACAAAGTACTGTGCAGCGGCCTTTTTGCGCCCTGTGGGTGCCCCTATATAAAAAGGAAGCAAACTGTGTCGAAAATGTAAAAGATAAAAATATTTAACTAAAACCATTGACTTATCCAACGGTTTGATTATAATGGTCGTGTTCGATACCTCATAAATTTTAGGTAAATAATTTAAAACAAACAGTAAACATAAAGGAGAATACTACCATGACTTTCGAGGAAATGAAGAAGATCGTTGTCGATACCCTGAGCTGCGATGAGGACAAGGTGACCATGGAGGCCAGCCTGACCGAGGATCTGGAGGCCGACAGCCTGGACGCTGTGGAGCTGAACATGGCGCTGGAAGAGGCCTGCGGCGTATCCATCCCCGATGAGGAACTGGCAAACCTCAAGACCGTGGGCGATATCTTCAACTACATCAATGCCCATGTCTGAGGCTGACCGAGGCGAAACGAGATGAACAGTATCAAAGACCTGCTGCCGGGCAGCATGCGGGAGCGCACCTTCCAGCTGAAAGCCCGGCGGGATGCGGGTGCCGTGTGGAACGACCCGCAGTTCGTGGAATGCAAAAAGTGCGGACGCCGCGCCACCCGCCAGATCTGGAACAAGGCACAGTACGTCTGTCCCAACTGCGGGGTACACCTGCCCATCGGCGGGTACTACCGCCTGAGCCTCGTCCTTGACAAGGGCAGCTTCCGGGAACTGGATGCCGACCTTGCACCGCAGGATGTGCTGCAGTTTCCCGGCTACCCGGAAAAGCTGGAAGCACAGACCGGCAAGACCGGCCTGAAGGAGGCTGTGATTACCGCCACGGGGCGCATTGAGGGCACCCCGGTGGTAGTTGCAGTGCTGGACAGCCGGTTCTTTATGGGCAGCATGAGCACCACCGTGGGCGAAAAGATCACCCGCGCCGTGGAGCACGCCGCTGCAAAGCACCTGCCGCTGATCATCTTTTCGGCCAGCGGCGGCGCCCGGATGCAGGAGGGCATTTTCAGCCTGATGCAGATGGCCAAGACCAGCGCCGCCA
>ERZ827496.4918-NODE-4918-length-9919-cov-3.093268_pt1 | contig 9919 bp, 8 predicted proteins | sample MGYA00519769_ERZ827496 | MGnify/ENA primary metagenome ERZ827496 (study PRJEB31778, sample SAMEA3449327) | human gut metagenome | biome: human gut; feature: human-associated habitat; material: faeces | place: United Kingdom | collected 2010/2012 ...
GTTATCTCATCGACATAGTATGAGCTCACATTCAATAAAGAGCACCAATCAATAAATGGAACAAGAATCTCTAATAGAATACAGACTGGAGCAAAAATGAGTATCATCAAAAAATATGTAGTTGATACTAGGGATTTTCCTTTTCCCCAATCTGTCTGAGCAATTGCTTCTGCTAATTTATTCTTAAGTCCTTGAGAGAAACCTATATCTAAAAATGTTAACCAGGTTAGGATCGAAGATAGTGTTAGCCATACACCATACAAATCAGAAGAAACATAACCAATAGTAAGAGGTACTAGCATAAAAGAAATTATCATACTAACTCCTTTTATAATAATTGATCCTAGTACATTCTTTTTAACATTAATAGATCTTTTATCTCCTGATACTAGTATTGATGGTAGTTTCATTATTAATCAAGTAATGAACATTATTATACTTACTCTTTTACTACTTTATCAAAAAATGTATCTGGTCTATTGGAATCAAAGATTTCGTTACAATACATAACAGTAACCAAATTCTCTGTATCTGACAGATTGATGATATTATGGGTATAACCAGGCAGCATAATGACAGACTGTATCTTGTCTCCAGAAACCTCATAATTCAACACTTCATCGGTTCCCTCCTTACGCATCCGAATGAGCCCATGACCTGAAACCACTATGAACTGTTCCCACTTTGTATGGTGCCAGTGTTCTCCTTTAGTGATTCCAGGTTTACTGATATTGATGGAAACCTGACCACATTTGAGCGTATGGACTAGTTCGGTAAACGACCCTCTATTGTCGCAATTCATCTTAAGGTCAAAGATTGCGTTTTCTTTGGGCAAGTAGCTAAGGTATGTACTATAAAGGCGCTTTGCGAACGAGTCTGCTGGAATCTCTGGAATCATAAGGGTTCGAGGCATCTCCTCGAACCGATGAAGGAGATTTACAATTTCTCCTAATGTAGTCTTATGCGTTACGGGACAATAGCAATAACGGCCTACGGCAGAAGGTATAACCTCCAAGCCCTCAAATTCGCAATGATGTTCCTCTCCCTTGAGAACACAAATCATCTCCTCTACTAGATCATCAATATAGAGTAGCTCAAGCTCTACGGATGGATCATTTACAGTTATGGGAAGGTTATTTGCAATATTGTTACAGAAGGTTGCTACAGCAGAGTTGTAGTTGGGACGACACCATTTGCCATACAAGTTTGGAAAACGATATACGCATACCTTCACATCATTCTCTTTACCATAGTCGAGAAAGAGGTCTTCACCTGCCTTTTTACTACGACCGTACTCAGAGTTGCCAAAGCGTTCTGATAAAGAAGCCTGAGCAGAACTAGAAAGCATGACCGTAGCTTTGTTTCTATGCTTCTTAAGAGTATTCAGAAGTACTGATGCAAAGCCAAAATTTCCCTCCATGAAATCCTTAGGATCTTGAGGACGGTTTACTCCTGCAAGATTGAATACAAAGTCACAATCCTTACACCATTCATCCAACTGCTCAGGAGTAGAATCAAGGTCAAACTCGAAAACTTCTTCGATAACAAGATTTCCATAGCACTTAGCTTTACCCTCCTTTATATTTTTTAGTTGAGAACATAGGTTTTTGCCTACAAAACCTTTGGCTCCGGTAACCAATATCTTCATAATAATAGTAAAAATATATGTTAAACATAGAACTGGCAGGCAGTATTGAACTGCGAAATTTTATTCCACCTGTGCTGCCAGTTATTATCATGATTTATTCTGAACGAATCTCCTTAGCTTTAGCGCGAGCTTGGAGCCCAAGATCTTCACGGATGAAGGTTAGTTTATGAAGGAGTTTTTTCATGCCTAATACATCAAGACGAGCTGTATTGTGACTATGATATTCCTCCATCTTTTCAATATCAGGATTACCACGTTCAATCTTATCATAGTTTAGGTCGCGTGCGTCACAAGGAATACGATAGTATTCACCGCAGTCGATAGCGCGAGCCATCTCCTCTCGGGTTACGAGAGTCTCATAGAGTTTTTCACCATGACGAGTACCAATAACCTTAACTTCAGTGTCGAGATACTTAGGATCAAGTTCTGCATATGTCTCTTTGAGTGCCTGAGCGAGGACATCAAGAGTTGCAGCAGGAGCCTTTTGAACAAAGAGGTCACCATTCTGACCATGTTCAAAAGCATAGATTACGAGATCCACAGCATCGTTTAAAGTCATCATGAAGCGGGTCATGTTGGGATCGGTAATAGTGATTGGCTTGCCATCCATCATTTGCTCTACCCAAAGGGGAATAACTGATCCACGACTTGCCATCACATTTCCATAACGAGTGCAACAAATAGTGGTTTGTGCATTCTGACCAAGTTGGCGACCTTTCGCAGTTGCGACCTTCTCCATCATTGCTTTTGAAATACCCATAGCATTAATAGGATATGCAGCCTTGTCCGTTGAAAGAACTACAATATTCTTTACTCCATGAGCAATTGCAGACTCCAGCACGTTATTTGTTCCATAAACGTTAGTTTCAACAGCTTGCATAGGGAAGAACTCACAAGAAGGAACCTGCTTGAGAGCAGCAGCAGAAAAGATATAATCTACGCCACCACGCATTACAATATCTACACTTTGGCGGTCACGAACATCGCCAATATAAAATTTCACCTTGTTAGCTATATTGGCAGGATATTGCTCCTGAAGATGGTGACGCATATCATCCTGCTTCTTTTCATCACGCGAGAAGATACGAATTTCTTTAATATCACTCTCGAGGAAACGCTTAAGCACCATATTACCAAACGAACCAGTACCACCTGTAATCAACAGGGTTTTGTCTTTGAAAATACTCATGTTACTATATATTATTAATTTATTGTTTATTAATTGTTTGGAGAAGACTCTATTCTTGTGGTTTTGAAGATATTTGTGGTTATTATAGAATCCCATATCACATGAGTTCTGGGTGTATAAGTCAAATAGTAAAGTTGCTATTGAAGTACGTGAGAGTATCGAACTCTAACTTTTGTCCACCTGTGCACGCACTTGAATTATTGTAATGTTAGTTCCTACTTCACATCATAACGATTCGTTTCCTTGTTAGCAAGCACATCAGCAATGCGGCGGCATGCCTGACCGTCACCATAAGGATTGACTGCTTTAGACATCTTATCGTATGCAACGGCATCATCAAGAAGAGTGCTGACTTCGTTCACAATCTTATCGTAATCGGTACCCACAAGATGAACCGTACCAAAGGCGAGAGCTTCCGGACGTTCAGTGGTATCGCGCATCACGAGTACTGGTTTGCCAAGTCCTGGGGCTTCCTCCTGAATGCCGCCAGAGTCAGTTAAAACAATAGTAGCCTTGCTCATAAGGTGTACAAACTCGAGGTACTGGAGAGGCTCGATGAAAAAGAAGTTAGGACGGGTGAGATCTTCACTAAAGACTTCGTGGATAGGTTTGCGCACGTTTGGATTGAGGTGCATTGGATATACGAAATCTACCTCTGGGTACTTCTCTGAGAGATCCTTCATAGCTGTCACCATACGGATAAAGCCATCACCAAAGTTTTCCCTTCTGTGGCCTGTGATGAGGACGAGCTTGCGGCCTTCGTTCAAGCGGGTGACATCGTAGCCTGCTTCGAGGAGGACTTTGTTCTGCTCCTCGGCAAGGGCGGCATCGGTCTTGAGCTTATCAACTACCATGTGGAGGGCATCGATAACAGTATTGCCTGTTACATATAGATGATCTGTATTAATGTTTTCTTTTTTAAGATTGCTTTCAGAACTAGCTGTTGGTGCAAAATGATAGGTTGCAATAGAACCAGTCAATTTACGGTTCATTTCTTCTGGGAACGGAGAGTAAATATCACCGGTACGAAGGCCCGCTTCTACATGGCCTACAGGAATCTCTTGATAGAAGGACGCCAAAGCACCTGCAAAGGTTGTTGTGGTATCACCATGTACAAGAACTACATCAGGTTTAGCTTCTTCTAACACATCTTTAAGGCCCATCAATGCACGGTTTGTTACATCGTACAAGGTTTGACCTTGGCTCATAATATTTAAGTCGTAATCAGGGGTAATATTGAACAAGTTTAGTACTTGATCGAGCATATCGCGATGTTGTGCCGTAACGGTTACAATCGGCTCCATATCTGGTGCTGCTTCTAGTGCTTTTACAAGGGGAGCCATCTTGATAGCTTCAGGTCTTGTACCAAAGATTGTCATAACTTTTAACATAGTTGCCTCCAACATAGTAGGATAGAAAAAATGGGGCGCCGTGCGCCCCACATATGGTTATTTCTTATGGGAATCGTCAGGTTCCTCTAATGCTTTTGCCAATTCTTCACGATCAAAGGAAATCGTTTCATCTGAATCGCTGCGTTCAATTGTAGGACGTGGTAATGGATGTCCAGCCGCATCACTATGGGTAATAACACCAAGGCGACGAGCCACAAAAATACTGCCTAAGAAGATAACGAGTACCAATGCAATACCAATCCAAGCATTGACCTCTGCTACGATGACAGACACGCCACCAAACAGAGCTGTTACAGCATACATCATTAGCACCGCTTGTTTTTGAGATAAACCTTGAGCTAACAAACGATGATGCACATGGCCTTTATCAGGCTTAAAAATTGGACGACCGCTAATTTTACGGCGTACGATAGCAAATAATGTATCCAGAATTGGTAAGCCAAGTACGATTGCAGGAACTACTAATGCAATAGTAGCTGCCGTTTTAACAGCACCCATTACAGAAATAGCTGCTAAAGTATAACCGAGGAGCATGGAACCCGTATCACCCATGAAAATTTTCGCTGGGTTAAAGTTATACCGCAAGAACCCTACTGTTGCACCTGCAAGTGCAAGAGATATACATGCTAAGTCAGTTTGGCCAAGTTGTAATGTCATAGCGCAAACAGCAATACAAGCAATGAAGGAAATCCCTGCTGCCAAGCCATCAAGGCCATCGATAAGATTTACGATATTCGTAAATCCTACGATCCAGAAAATAGTCAATGGAGCAGCCCAATATTTAAGGTACACTACACCACCCCAAGGAAGGTTGATAAAGTCCACCCGAATATCATAAGCCACCAAAATTGCAGCTGCTATGATTTGGCCCATTAACTTAGTCTTTGGCTCAATCTGTTTAATATCATCCCAAATGCCAACGAGCACAAGAATAACTGTACCAAGTACAAAGCCAAATAGTTTATGGTCATGTGGGATAGAGCCATTAAAGAGGACCGATCCTACATAACCGAGAAAGATTGCTAACCCACCAAGTCGTGGAATAGCACCATGATGCACCTTTCGGGCATCAGGTTTATCTATTGCCCCAACAGCAACGGCAAAGCGTTTTACCAAAGGGGTTAGTGCAAAGGTTATGATGAGCGCCAGAGCAAAGGCCCACACATAATCGAGCACATAATCACTCATAAGACACCTCCAACAACTGGGTTATAAACACAATTAATTAGTCAAGCTACGAATAGGTGCTGGAATACGACCACCACGGGCGATGAACTCAGCTGCACTATATGGACTCACTTCAATAATTGGAGCGTAACCTAAAAGGCCACCAAATTCAACAACCTCACCTACGGTTTTGCCAGGTACAGGAATTACACGAACCGCAGTTGTCTTATTATTAATCATACCAATAGCAGATTCATCAGCAATAATTGCAGAAATCGTATCCGCTGTTGTGTCTCCAGGAATAGCAATCATGTCAAGGCCAACAGAACATACGCATGTCATAGCCTCTAATTTATCAAGGGATAAACTGCCACAAGATACGGCATCAATCATACCAGCATCTTCAGATACTGGAATAAATGCACCACTGAGACCACCTACGTGAGAGGATGCCATAAGACCACCTTTTTTCACCGCATCATTAAGTAATGCAAGTGCCGCAGTCGTACCATGACAACCACAAGATGATAAGCCCATTTCTTCAAGAACGTGAGCAACAGAATCGCCTACCGCTGGTGTTGGCGCCAAGGACAAATCGATAATGCCAAATGGTTTACCAAGACGGCGAGATGCCTCTTGTGCTACTAATTGGCCTACACGAGTAATTTTGAAAGCAGTACGTTTAATCGTTTCTGCTACAACGTCAAAGGACTGACCACGCACAGACTCAAGTGCGTGTTTTACAACGCCTGGGCCAGATACGCCTACAGAAATAGCACTATCACCTTCAGTGACGCCAAAGAAAGCGCCTGCCATGAATGGATTATCCTCTACAGGATTACAGAAAATAACGAGCTTAGCACAGCCAAGAGCATCATTATCCTTTGTAAGTTCTGCCGTTTTCTTAACGATAATCCCCATGTCGCGAACTGCGTCCATGTTGATACCAGTTTTAGTTGAACCAACACCTACAGAGCTACATACGATATCTGTAGTTGCCAATGCTTCTGGGATAGAATCAATCAAGATGCGATCAGCTCGTGTAGCACCTTTTGTTACAAGAGCGGAGTAACCACCGATAAAGTTAACACCTACTGTTTTAGCAGCACGATCCATCGCTTCTGCAATTGGTACATAGGATGTTAAATCACTACCACCTGCAACAAGAGAGATAGGAGTTACAGAGATGCGTTTATTAATGATAGGAATACCAAACTCGCGCTCAATATCCTCACCAGTAGACACAAGATGTTCAGCTTCTTTTGTAATGCGATCATAAATGCGATCACATAGTTCTTTACCAGAACTAGATGCGCATTCTAGCAAGCTAATGCCCATCGTAATAGTACGAACATCAAGCTTGTTGTCATGAATCATCTGATTCGTTTCTAAAATATTGTCGATAGATAACATAGTGCCTCCTATCCTACACGGTGCATGCTTAAGAAAATATCAGCATGTTGTGCACGGATTTCAACACCTAGTTCTTTACCTTGAGTCGTCAAAGCCTCTTGGATAGCTGTAAGATTTTTCATATCTTCAGACTTGGTTTCACACATCATAATCATATTGAAAACGCCATCGAGGATGGTCTGATTAATGGACATAATATTTACACCGTAGTTAGCGAGTACAGTACTAACTCCAGCAATGATACCAACGCGGTCTACGCCGACAACGGTAACAACTAATTTCATAACATCACCTTCTCTAAGCACTACAAACTATATAGCCAGTATAGGGCATTCAATAAACTATATTAATATATTATAACACATTTATTATTTTTCATGAGTGAAATCTTTATGAGTTTTCTAGTGAAAACAACATGTTACACTTCGTCAGACAAAGCACTTGTTACAATCTCTTCACCAGCAGTTAACAATGCGATAAGACCTTTATCCCCTTTATAGCTTTCACCATAAATTTTATATAAATCTTCAGTACCAGATGGACGTGCTACAAACCAGCCCGTTTCCGTTTCCACACGAACGCCATCGATAGGCATATCTTTATACAGAGAAGTAGTGCGAACATTAGTAATCGCATCACCATCTACTTCGGTAGCCGTAATGGAGCTTGCATTTAATTGTTTCAACTTAGCCTTGGCCGCCTTTGTACAAGGTGCATCAATACGACCAAATCGAGGATCGCCACACCCTACAACAAGATTATTATAGAGACGGTCAACAGTAGCCCCCATAACGGCATACATTTCCATCGCAAGGAGAGCCATTACCATGCCATCTTTATCAGTAGTCCATACGGTACCGTCTTTTTTAAGGAACGATGCACCAGCAGATTCTTCACCGCCAATACCAATCTCACCATCGAATAATAGGGAACTAAAATATTTAAAACCTACTGGAACCTCATAAACAGGAACCTCTTTACTAGCAGCCCATTTATCAATCATAGTGGTACAAACAACGGTTTTACCGACCCCTTTATTTGTCCAACCACGAGTCGTAAACAAATAATCCGCCGCAGTCACAAGGAATGCGTTTGGAGAAGCTAGCCCATGCGGACTAACGATACCATAGCGATCATAATCAGGGTCATTCCCAACAGCGAGATCATAATTACCAATTTGTTTAATTACGTCAGCCATGGCATATTCAGATGAACAATCCATACGTACCTTACCATCATGGTCATAGGTCATAAAGCTAAAGGTTGGATCATACTCATCATTAATAATATCTAGGTTTAGATTATACCGCTCTTTAATAGCACGCCAATAACCTAGCCCACTACCACCGAGAGCATTAACGAGGACCTTAGGTTTTGCACTTTGGATTGCCTCCATATTAATGATAGAAGATAGTTCTTCTACATATAGACCTTTATAGTCATATGGAACCTGTTGGTCGGGTTCAATATTGTCGATACTAATACGTTTAAATCCTTCTAATTCACAATATGCGTGAACATATTCATTGGCACGTGTTTCAATCCATTTAGTAATCAACGTATCCGCTGGACCACCATTGGTAGCGTTATACTTAATGCCACCATTATCTGGAGGATTATGAGACGGCGTAATCACGATACCATCAGCCTTATCATCGTGGCTTTCATTATAACGAATAATAGCACGAGATATAGATGGTGTCGGCACGAAATCCATATCGGAATCAACCATTGCCGTTACACCATTGCCAGCAAGGACCTCTAGAACCGTCACAAGGGCTGGCTGAGATAAAGCATGTGTATCTTGACCGACGAAAATCGGACCTGTAGCGCCGAATTGACCACGGCCATCACAAATAGCCTGTGTAATAGCGGCCACATGTAAATCTGTAAACGTACTATTTAAAGATGTACCGCGATGGCCAGATGTGCCAAAGGATACGAGTTGTGTCGGATCTGTAATATCCGGAGCATTATCAAAATATGCATCCACAAGGGTTTGCACATCGATAATATCTTGTTCTTGTACAGGCGTACCTGCTAATTTGTGAGTCATAGAAACCTCTAATCTTATCTTGAGGGCAAGCCCTCTCATTTTACAACCTTGATATTCGATCAATTACATTAAATTATTTTCAAAATGTATGTATCATTCATAAAATATTATATTTACACATAATTAATATAAGATGACAACAGCCAGAGATTTTATCATAATTCTTTATTTTGATTTATTACAACTATTTTCATCTATATCTATTACAACATTATTGTTCGCTTCGGTAGTTCTATCTTTTGATTTCAGCTGTTTAGATATTTCCGCAGGAACAATAGGTTGAGTAAAACCTTGCCCGATAACCTCTTGGGCATCAGTAATCAAGATAAACACATTTGGGTCCGCTTCTTGAATAACCTCTTTCAATTTATTTACCTGCAGCAAGTTGACTGCAACCATCACAATTTGCTTAGGCGTCCGTGTATAGGCACCAATACCATTAATAATAGTGGCACCACGACCAACCTTATTGATAATACACTCACATACTTCATCGGTGCGATAGGTAATGATAAAAGCAACTTTACGTTGATTAAAGCCGATTACCACCTTATTTGTAATAATAGTATACACATACACACTGATAAGAGTTACAGCTACCGCTTCAAGTCCAACAACGCCGACAGCAACTAAGAGGATAGCACAGTTGATGGCACTATTAATAGATCCCATTTGAAGACCATAATATTTGCGAACGATAAGTGCAATTGGATCAAGGCCTCCTGTATTACCACCTACACGGTAGACGATACCAAGCCCTAGTCCAGTTGTGATACCTGCCATCATAGAACTGAGTAGTGGATCCTTAATAATCATGTCATATTGCAAGAAACTAAACAGATCAATCATCCACGATAACATGAGCGTACCATACAAGGTATTAAGCACTACACGTTTACCAAGCCACTTCCAAGCAGCCCAAAATATAGGGACGTTCAAAATAACGTTCCAAGAACCAACGGATAATCCCGTTAGATAATACAAAATCAACCCTACCCCACTAATACCAGTACTAACTAGTTTATGAGGTAGTA
>ERZ827496.4919-NODE-4919-length-9916-cov-3.732786_pt1 | contig 9916 bp, 9 predicted proteins | sample MGYA00519769_ERZ827496 | MGnify/ENA primary metagenome ERZ827496 (study PRJEB31778, sample SAMEA3449327) | human gut metagenome | biome: human gut; feature: human-associated habitat; material: faeces | place: United Kingdom | collected 2010/2012 ...
TACCACCTCCCCCTACGGGTACTCCTCCTTCCCGAAGGAGGAGAATGAAGATACTACCGACTTTTTAGCCAGCCCCATAAATCCATAAAAGAACATTAAGCAGGCTCTCTTCTTAAATCTTCCTTCTTCCCAAACTCAACGAATTGAGCACTACACTCACACTGGAGAATGCCATGGCGGCACTTGCCAGCATCGGATTCAGCAACAATCCGTTTATAGGGAACAATACTCCGGCAGCGATAGGAATACCGATCAGGTTGTAGATAAATGCCCAGAAAAGGTTTTGATGAATCAGTCGTACAGTCTGCCTGGACAGTTCGAAGGCTTTGGGAAGTAACAGCAAGTCGGATGTCATCAGCGTTACCATAGCGACATCCATAGCAATATCCGTACCCTTTCCCATAGCAATGCTGACGTCAGCCAACGCCAGTGCCTGTGAGTCATTGATACCATCGCCCACCATTGCCACTTTCTTTCCCTGCATTTGCTGCTCACGCACAAATTCGGCTTTATCGTCCGGCAAGGCATCTGCCACAAATCGCTCGATACCCAGACGGGAAGAGACTGCCAGAGCTGTCCGCTGACCGTCACCGGTAAGCATACAGATATCGATGCCCTGACGTTTCAGTTCTTTCACTGCTTCGGCAGAAGTAGCCTTGATCGGGTCGGAAACGGCAATGATAGCCAAAAGCTCATTCTCACGTCCGAAGTATATGATTCCGTCTCCGTCTGATTCGTAGTGTACCAGCATATCCGCCATGACATCGCTTACTGTAGCGCTGAAATCTTTCAGAAGTTTATGGCTGCCCACCCAGTAAGTCTTACCTTGATAAGACACCTTTATACCTTTGCCTGTGATGCTTTCAAAACTGCTCAAAGGAGCGGGAGTTATCTTTTCCTCGTCTTGGAGTACGGCTACAATCGCGCCTGCCAACGGGTGTTCCGATTTCAGCTCGGCAGCAAGAAGTACATCTTTGAAGTGTTCTTCCTGCGGCTGTGCCCACAACCATCCGGTAGCGGTAGGATGTCCTTCGGTCAAAGTACCGGTTTTATCCAGTACCACCACATCTACCTTACGCATCTGCTCCAGAGCGACGGCGTCTTTTATCAGAATATGCTGTCCGGCAGCTTTACCGATTCCCACCATCAGCGCAGTAGGTGTGGCAAGTCCCAGAGCACAGGGACAGGCTATGACCAGAACGGATACGGCAGAAAGAATACCATAAGAAATATACTCACTGCCACCGATAGCTACCCACAGCACAAACGTCAGAATGGCAATTCCCAACACGACAGGAACGAAGATGCCTGTAATACGGTCTACGATACGCTGCACAGGAGCTTTGCTGCCTTGTGCTTCCTGCACCATGTGAATGATGCGTGCCAGCACAGTATCGCTTCCCACCTGAGAAGCACGAATGATGAAGGAACCGCGCTGATTGATTGTTCCGGCAAGGACCTTATCGCCCTTTTTCTTCTCTACCGGAATCGGCTCACCGCTAATCATACTTTCATCCACATACGAATCGCCCTCCGAAAGCTGACCATCCACGGGAATCTGTTCGCCGGGACGGACTACCACCATATCGCCTACCTGCAACAGGTCTATTTGTATCTCTTCCTCTACCCCACCACGCAATACACGTGCCACTTTGGGCTGCATTCCCATCAGTTTGCGAATGGCATCCGAGGTATTTCCTTTGGCGCGTTCCTCCATCATCTTTCCGGTCAGAACGAAGGCAATGATCACTGCGGAAGCTTCGTAATAGACGTGCGGTTCCAGTCCGCGATCTGTCCAGAACTGCGGAAAGAAGGTGTTGAACAAACTGAAAAGGAAGGCTATCGAGGTACTCAACGCAACCAGCGTATCCATATTGCTACGACCGATCTTCGCCTGTTTCCATGCCCCCGTGAAGAAACTCCCTCCGAAGAGCACCATTACCGGAATAGCAAGCAACATTTGTATCTCGTTAGAGTATGGCATATGCATTAATAACATTGAAAAGATAAGCAACGGCACTACAAATATCCACGCACCGATCACTTTCCGTTTCAGACGAAGGTAGCGCTTATGCTGTTCTTCTTCCCGACGTTCTTCTTTATTCGCTTCTTCTACTATCAGATCGTAACCGGCAGCAAGTACCGCTGCACGGATTTCTCCGGGGGTGAGCTTGTCGTCCTCATAAGAAATCGTCAATGTATTTGAAGCAAAGTTGACGGAAGCATCAACGACTCCCGGCAACTTTTTCACTGTCTTTTCTACATTGTTAGCGCATCCCGCACAATGCATATTAAGCACGGGAAACGCTTTTTTTGCTATATTACCCATATAATCCTTTACTCTTTAATTAATTAGTATTTATAAAACAAGCAAATACGGGTATTTGTTCGATTACTTCTTATCGGCCTTCTTATCCTCTTTCTTAGATTCTTGTTTGCCATCTTTCTTGCCGTCCTGCTTGGTTTCCTTCACAAACTCGGCCTCATAATTGAACTTTTTGAATCCTGCCTGCAACTTCTTCACATCTGTCTTTTCGGCATCGTAGGTGATGGACACGGTTTTGTTCTTCAGTTCGGTGGAAAGTTCCTTCACGCCTTTCTCGAAGCGCATGTTATTTTTCACTTTCTTCTCGCAGTTCTCGCAGTGCATCTGAGAGACTTTGAATATGACTACACGGATATCCTTTGCCAACACGGCTGCTACGCTCAAAAGAGCCACCACGCAAGTGGCCATCCATCTTTTTGTTCTCATTTTTCTTATTCGTTTAATGGTTATTATTCATTTCTTGCCAGATTGAAACGTATTCCGATATAGGCTTTTGCCCCGTGCACAGGTCCCCATATCATCGTTGAGTCGAAGTTTCCTCCCCACGGGTTTGCGGCGTCGATGATCGGATTCTTCTGTTTGAAGTTTGTCAGGTTCTCCCCTCCTACGTAGACAGACCAGCGGCGGAAATAGCGGGTAATCTGGGCACTCAGTTGCTCGAAGCTGCCATAGCGGCGCTCCCAAGATAGCTGACCGTCTGCCAACTCGTAAGGGGAAGGCATTCTTCCTCCGCCATTGAGCTGGAGCGTAGCGTCAAACTGCCATATTCCGAGCGGAGTCTGGTACGAAGCAGTCAGCAGTCCTTTGTATTTGCTGGTCAACGGTTTCTCCATCCGCTGGCCTTTGTAGGTGGTCTGAGCATCCGTCAGACGGTAAGCTCCCGTCAAGGTAAATCCTTTAAAAAAAGGATAGCTTGCCTCTACTTGGAATACATGCGAATAGGAACGCCCGTCCAGATTGTAAAAAGCTACTTCGTGAGGATTACTGTCCATATCCACCACGACTTGCTTCAGAAAGTCTGTGTAATAATATTCGGCATTGATATTCAACGTTTTGCCAAATACAGGTACGTAGGTGGATACACTGGCACCATAGTTCCATGCTTCTTCCATGTCCAGTCCTTTCGCTATTTCGACCTTTCGGCTGCTGGAAAGCAGGTAGTTGTTTTCTGCCAGTACATGATTCGTACGGTAACCTTTTCCGGCAGAGAGGCGGAAGTGTACGTACTCATTCGGATTGTATTTAAGATGTGCACGGGGAGTCACGAAGAAACCGTGCTCACTGCTATAGTCACCACGCAGACCTGCCATCAACATCCACTGATCATTCAGATTCAGCGTGTATTGCGCATAAGCTCCGGGAACCGCTTCTTTGGCAAAAGCCTTGATAAGCGGCAATTCCGTTTGATTCTCCAACCGATAATGCTGGTCATAAGCGTCATAGTTGAAACTCAGCCCCGCCGAGAAACTGTTCTGCTTATTAAACTCTGTTTCAAACATCAAAGAGGCATACACGTTTGTCTGGTCTACATTATAGAGTTTTCGTCCGTATATGGCATCCTGATTGTGCCAGCTGGCAGAAAGAATCAGTGCCAGATTCGTATTCTTCTCCTTATTAAATATATAAGCATTCTTGGTGAAAAGTTCGTAACGTTCGGTATCGATTCCTACTTTATAAAGATCGCCCGTCTGCATATCCGTATGATGTGCCTGTCCGCTAGTGCGACTTTCGGAAAGGGCCTTGAAGCCTGCCTGAAAGACATAATGATCTCCCATATAGGCCCATCGGTTCCACAGGTTATACTGCTCTACTTGGGGGATATCCACGAAGCCGTCATCATTGCCGTCGTGCGCTTTGGTTTCGTTTTCATAATGCGCCAGTAAAGAGGTACTCCAACGTTTTGACAACTTTAAGGTGGCGTCCGCATTCGCCTCATACCGGTTGGTACTGCTTGCGAAAAGATTGGCGGATACCCAGTCAGCCTCCGGCAACTGCGGCTTTTTGAACTCTACATTAATCTGCCCCGTGATAGCTTCGTAGCCATTCTTCACCGATGAGATTCCTTTGGAAACCTGTATGCTTTGCATCCACGGACCGGGGACATATCCCAAACCATAAGGAGATGCCGCACCGCGATAGTTCGGGATATTCTCCGTGAGCATCTGTACATAAGTTCCGGACAATCCGAGCAGTTTGATCTGCTTGGCTCCCGTTGCCGCATCCGAATAGCTCACGTCCACCGAAGGGTTGGTCACGAAACTTTCTCCCAGATTACAGCAGGCAGCCCTGCTCAATTCGGCACTGCTTATCATCTCTTCGTTCATCACGCTGCTGCGCAACTTCATCGTTCCCATTCTGCGGCTGACTACATTTACTTCATTCAGTTCTACACCTTCTCGAAGGGTAATGTCCAGTTCCTGATTCTTCTTGCTGACATGAATCGTGTCATTCTGAAAACCGATAAAACTGATTACCAGCATGTGACTCTTCGAAGGTTTGGAGATAGAAAAGCTGCCATCTTCCTTGGTAGTTACACCCTGACCCGTATTCACCCAGAATACATTAGCACCCGGAACAGGCTCTCCGGTATTATCTTTGACTATTCCCCGCACCTGCGCTTGTGTCGTAACTGCAAGTAATGAGAACAGTCCCATTATTATATATTTCATTCTTTCTTGGACTTAGTTTTGCGATACAAAATTAATTCATTTCTCTTGCAACTGAGTTGCATTCATTCTCCTTGTTTTCATACCCTGCAAAGGCTGAAAACAAAGTACAATCGGACAAAAAAGATGAAATAACAGCTAAATCAGAAAAACGGAATGTAACGCCAGCTTCTGCCTCGGACAGGGAGATGGCGGAGAAGGAAGACTGGAAAAGTCCACCGTCCGGTCTATAGAAGTGAAAGCAAATAGCTGACAATACTGTTCACAGAAAAGTGTTATCACCGGAACGGAAACTGTCAGTTCGGAAATATGCTTCATCAAATCGGGTTTATAGATAGTTGCCGTACAGCCCTTTTCTCTACAATCTTTCTTTGAATCGCAAGTATGAGACTTCTTACATTTGGGACAGCCATCGGCACAACAGCCCTGCACAGTCTCACAACGGGAACAGCAATAATGAACAATAGATACTCCCGCCCCTGAATAGATAATCAGGAGAGAAAGGATCACTGCTGTTATGTAGGCTAGTCTCTTCATTTCGGGAGACAAAGATAAGGTATTCCGGCAACAATATCAAATTAAATAATTCTCCATTTTTATTCGTACTACTGATATTATCCGTATATTTGACCGCATATTAGTTCTTTTAAATACATCATGTCATGGAATATCATCGTATATCTTTCATCCACAACGATACAGAGTATTCGTTCATTAAAGCTATAAACGGGAACTTAACAGGATACGCTTTAATGTCAGCTTGCCGGATAGAAGTAGTCAATTATATGAAAGAAAATAACTTGAAAGGCAGCTATATACTAACCGGAATGTCAAAGGCTTAATCACATGAAAGCTAAAAGAGAGCAGATATTAATCAGAACTTCCTGGATTAGTACTATTGGTAATGCCATACTTTCCACATCAAAAATCATCGTAGGTTTATGGGCCGGCAGTCTTGCCGTGCTAGGCGACGGTATTGATTCGGCAACGGATGTGATCATCTCCATTGTCATGATTTTCACAGCACGCATTATCAGCCAGCCGCCTTCCAAGAAGTACGTATTCGGCTATGAGAAAGCCGAAGGGATTGCGACTAAAATTCTTTCGCTTGTGATATTCTATGCAGGGGTGCAAATGTTGATATCATCTATCGGAAGTATCTTTTCCGAAGAAGCAAAAGAAATTCCGTCAGCCATTGCTATATACGTCACGATCTTTTCGATTATCGGCAAACTTCTCCTGGCTTTATATCAGTACAAACAAGGGAAAAAGATAGATAGCTCCATGCTGACGGCCAATGCCATCAATATGCGCAATGATGTTATCATTTCCTCCGGTGTGCTGCTGGGACTGATATTCACGTTCATATTCAAACTGCCTATACTCGACTCCATCACAGGACTAATCATCAGCCTCTTTATCATAAAATCTTCGATTGGCATTTTCATCGATTCGAATGTGGAATTGATGGATGGCGTCAAAGATGTCAATGTGTACAATAAGATATTCGAAGCAGTAGAAACAGTTCCCGGTGCGAGCAACCCACACCGGGTAAGATCAAGAATGATCGGGAATCTTTATATGATTACCCTCGATATCGAGGTAAATCCGCAGATAACCATCACACAGGCCCATCAGATAGCCGACGCTGTGGAGAAAAGCATAAAAAGCTCTATAGACAATGTCTATGATATCTTAGTACACGTGGAACCTGCCGGCGAATGTCAGACAGACGAGAAATTTGGTATTGACAAGGGTATGGTGAATTGACGGAAGGCATTAAGGAGCAAGTATATGCTCCCCCGAAGCTGTTATGATTACTCCACCACAATCACTGACCACCGTCTCGTGCTTTCCATCCGGAGTGACTATGATGGAACCAGTCTGTATGATATGCTTTCCGTCCGTCGTCACACGTATGCGGGCGCTTGTTTCTTCTTTTTCTTTCTTTTCCTTCTTTGCAGATTCCTCCTCTTCCTTATCCTCTATGGCTCTGTTCCGGTCCATACAGCCATTGGTATGATAACTTTTCATCTTAGTCACCCGGTCATCAACGAACCAGATATTAACGACTCCTGCAATACTTGACTCGGAAGTACGAAATTCCAGCATCTCACTCTCTTCGTCAAAACTTCGATAGCTCGGTTTACCCATAATAGCTATTACTTCTTTTGAAGACATCCCACGTTGGATAATACTCAAATTCTCATAAGTAATTCTGCTTGCATAACAACTGCTGAGCAATATCACCAGCAGCAAAGACATAAGGATCTGACTCTTTTTCATAATAGGTATAGTTTAGTAGTTTTTTGAATACCCAAATGTAGTCTGAGAAAATTCCCTTCGCAAAGACTTCTTCCTACTTGCAAATAGGGATTTCCCTATCTATGAAAAACGACAGGTATAACCTATGACTACTAACATTTCTTCTCTCAACTATCCTATTGGCTTATCTATCATACCGTCCGCCACAGAGAATCAATGACTGCATACCTTACTGATATCGACCGTAAATTCCTCACCGGCAGGCATGAACTTCCCTTTTCGTTTAAGAAATCCGATCAGTTCATCCACTTCCATATTATCTGCCGAACAAGTATAAAAACGCTGATGTTCGCCAAACTTCTCTACGATTGCAGCCCTCAGAGATGCCTCAGTATAACTATTTCCCTCCATCATGTGAAGGACTTCGTGTGCATGTAACTGTTCCATAATCTATTTTTTCTGCAAAGATAAATACGGCGTACAGATTAAAACTGTAACATATGATACAGAAGCAAGAAAAAAAGAATCATTAACAATGGCATCCCCTATATACATTGCCGGAGAAAGTAGCTGAATATTTTTCCTTTTTTATTCGCAGTATTCGGTAATTTCATTTATATTTGTCGATAGTGATAGATATGATCAATGTTGAATTTATAGAAAAAACGAGTATGAAAAAACAATATGTCAGTCTGCTTGCGGTTATACTTTCGGTAAGCGGCTTTTTGTTTTCTTGTCATGACAAGATGAACAAAAACACGGGAGCATTACAATTCGATAGTATACAGGTTAACGAGACGGCACACCTCTTTAATGACACCGCCAAACCCGCGTGCAATATTATCATCAACTTCGCCTATCCCGTCAAGTCATCGGATGATATGCTGAAAGACAGTCTGAACGCTTACTTCATCTCCGTCTGCTTCGGAGACAAATATATCGGCGAAAAGCCAGAAGCGGTAGTGAAGCAATACGCCAAGAATTACATTGACGAGTATCGCCACGACCAAGAGCCGATGTACGCCGAAGACGAAAAGAATAAAGAAAGCGATGCAGTGGTAGGCGCATGGTACTCCTATTACAAGAGCATCGAAAGCCACGTGCAACTTTATGAGAAAGACCTGCTAGTATATCGCGTTGACTACAACGAATATACCGGAGGCGCACACGGTATGTATATGTCGACTTTCCTGAACATGGATCTCACTCTGATGCGTCCGCTCCGCCTCGATGATATTTTTGTAGGCGACTTCCAGGAAGCCCTGACAGATCTGATCTGGAACCAGCTGATGGCCGACAACAAAGTGACTACGCACGAAGCGCTGGAAGACATGGGGTATGCTTCGACCGGAGACATCGCCCCGACAGAGAACTTTTATCTGAGTAAAGAAGGTATCACCTTCTACTATAATATATACGACATCACGCCGTATTCGATGGGCCCTGTCAAAGTCACCATTCCATACTCTATGATGGAACATCTGCTGGGCAGCAACCCAATTCTCGGAGATCTGAAAGATTAAACAGCTATTAAAAGATTGAACACCAATGAATATCCTGTTGTTATTGCCCCGTGTGATGCAGAAGGATATTCATTTCACTTATAAATCAAAATTCACCATTCAAAATACTTAAAGTGGAAATCATACTGAAATATTTTCCGGATCTGACGGAAGAGCAGCGTAAACAGTTTGCCGCTCTATACGACCTCTACATCGACTGGAATGCGAAAATCAACGTTATCTCCCGCAAAGACATCGAAAATCTGTACGAGCATCATGTGCTCCATTCATTAGGCATCGCCAAAGTGATTCAATTCCGTCCCGGAACCAAGGTCATGGATTTGGGTACAGGAGGAGGATTTCCCGGCATTCCGCTCGCCATCCTGTTCCCCGAAACCAAGTTTCATCTGGTAGACAGCATCGGCAAGAAAGTACGTGTGGCGACAGAAGTGGCCAATGCCATCGGACTGAAAAACGTCACTTTCCGTCATGCCCGTGCCGAAGAGGAAAAACAATTATTCGACTTTGTCGTGAGTCGTGCCGTCATGCCGCTGGCCGATCTGGTAAAAATCGCCCGTAAGAATATAAAGAAGGAACAACAAAATGCACTTCCTAACGGTTTGATTTGTCTGAAAGGAGGAGAGTTGCAGCATGAAATATTGCCATTCCACAAGCAAGCTGTCAGCCTCAACCTGAGTGATCATTTTAAAGAAGAATTTTTCCAAACTAAAAAAGTTGTTTACGTACCGTTATGATTACAATAAAATCGTTTGAGTTCAATTATTTCCAAGAAAACACATTCCTGCTGTATGATGATACACGCGAGGCCGTACTGATCGATTGTGGTTGCTGTCGCAAGGAAGAGGAAAAGGAGTTAACCGACTTTATCCTCGAAAACAAGTTGACATTAAAGCATTTGCTCTGTACTCATCTGCACGTGGATCACGTATTTGGAAACGGTTTTATATATAAGACATACGGTTTGAAACCCGAAGCGAACAAGCAGGATGTCGAGAAACTGCCCTCTCCGGACGAACAGGCCAAGTTGTTCGGACTCCGTCAGCATGTCGAGAATGTCCCGGTTGAAAAATATATCGTAGGAGGCGAGACCATCAAGTTCGGTACATCCGAACTTCAAGTGCTGACAGTTCCCGGAC
>ERZ827496.4930-NODE-4930-length-9894-cov-7.355016_pt1 | contig 9894 bp, 10 predicted proteins | sample MGYA00519769_ERZ827496 | MGnify/ENA primary metagenome ERZ827496 (study PRJEB31778, sample SAMEA3449327) | human gut metagenome | biome: human gut; feature: human-associated habitat; material: faeces | place: United Kingdom | collected 2010/2012 ...
ATGATGTGCCACTTGCCCGCACCCAGACCCAGCGCACCCTCACGGTAGCCCTGCGGCACCGTTTTGAGGGATTCCTGCGTGGTGCGGATGATGGTGGGCAGGTTCATCACCACCAGCGTCAGACTGCCGGACAGCAGACAGGTCTGGAAGCCCAGTGCCTGACTGAACACCAGCATACCCACCAAGCCGTAGATGATGCTGGGGATACCCGCCAGCGTTTCGTTGGTGAACTCGATGACCTCGATGAGCCGCCGGTTGGAGGCGTATTCAGTCAGGTAGACCGCCGCACCCACGCCCAGCGGCAATACGATGAGTAATGTCAGCACAATGACATACAGGGTGTTGAGGATGGCGGGCAGGATGCCGTCCGTCTTTTTCAGCACACTGGCGGTGGTAGAAAGGAAGTTCCAGCTGATGTGGGGGATGCCCCGCACCAGCACCATGCCGATGATCCCGGCCACCAGAATCATCACCAGCACTGCGCTTGCCCAGACCAAAATGGTCATTACCCGGTTCCATGCCCGGCGGGAGGGCGAAAAGCCGTTATTCATCGCGGTTTCCTCCCTTCAGTACCACGTTCAGCACCACGTTGATAAGCATGATGAACACGAACAGCACCAGCGCGATGCTGAACAGTGCCTGCCGCTGCAAGCCGCCGGCGTAACTCATTTCCTTGGCAATGGCGGTGGTCAGCAAAGTGACGCTGCGGAACAGGCTGTCCGGCATATTGGGGCTGTTGCCCGCCACCATCATCACAGCCATGGCCTCGCCGATGGCGCGGCCGATGCCCAGCACAACGCCTGCGGCAATGCCGCTTTTGGCCGCCGGGATGCTGATCTTGAACCATGTTTCGGTGTCGGTAGCGCCCAGCGCCAGACTGCCCTGCTCATACTCCGGCGGCACGGCGTTGAGCGCCGTCACCGACACGGACACGATGCTGGGCAGGATCATGATGGAAAGCACCACGATGGCGCTGAGCAGGCAGGCACCGGAAGCCTTGCCGAAGGTCTTTGCCACGGCGGGCACCAGCACCTGCATACCCAAAAGGCCGAACACCACGCTGGGGATGCCGGACAGCAGCTCGATGGCGGTGACCACCACGGTGCGCAGCTTGGGGTCTGCGGCCTTGGAGAGGAACACCGCCGTCAGCAGGCCGATGGGCACGCCGATGATGGTAGCGCCCAGCGTGCCGTAGACACTGGACAGGATGAAGGGCAGGATGCCGAACAGCGGCTCTGCCGCGGTGGACGCCCATTTTGTGCCGAACAGGAACTTGAACAGGCCGATTTTATGGATAGCCGGCACGCCGGAGACCACCATGTACACCGAGATGAGCACCACGCAGCACACCGCCAGCATTCCGCACAGGAAGAAGATGAAATTCATCACCGCTTCCAGCCAGTCGGCGGGGGTGCGGGGCAGCCGTACCCGGCGCAGAGAAGAGGTTGTATTTTTCATAACGCGATCCTATAAAAAGCCGCACCAGCCCAGCCTTTTAGGGCAGGCCGACGCGGCAGTTCTCTTGTTCAGATGCAGGGCAGGCGGTTCACCGGGGAGCTTTCCCCGCGAAATTCGGGGCTTCCAGCTCCCGCCCTATTGCCTGCGGCAACAGGGTCCCACCCTCGGATCATTCGCTGGGGAAACTCCCCGGCAAACCACCCGGCAATTACTCGTTCACGGGCACAGCGCCTGCGGTGCGGATGAGGTCGGCAGCGTCCTTGCTGGTGGCAAAGTCCACAAAGGCCTGTGCCTGCTCAGACAGGGCAGCGCTCTTGTTGGTGACGAACACGAAGGGACGCTGGATCTTGTAGCTGCCGTCCTTGACGGTGTCCTCGCTGCACTCCACACCCTCCACGGTGACCATGGCAACGGTGTCGCCCACGGCGGACAGAGAAGCGTAGCCGATGGCCAGCGGGTTTGCCTCCACAGCGCTGATGACAGCGCCGGTAGCGGTCAGCTCCTGTGCGTACTTGCAGCTGTCCTTCACGTCCACGATGCTCTCAAAGCCATCGCGGGTGCCGGAACCGGCCTCACGGCCCACCAGAACGATCTCGCCGTCATCGCCGCCGACATCCTTCCAGTTGCTGATCTCGCCGGTGAACATCTTCTTGAGCTGCTCCACAGTCAGGTCAGCGACCTTGCTGTCCTTGTTCACGATGATGGCGATGCCGTCCAGCGCCACGATGGTGCCGTCCACATCGTTCTTCTCATCGTCCTTCAGGGCGCGGGAGGACAGGCCGATGTCCAGCGTCTTGTCGGTAGCGCCGGTGATGCCTGCGCCGGAGCCGGTGGGGTCGTAGCTGACGGTAACGCCCGGCTCGACCTCGGCAAAGCCCTCGGTCAGGGCGGCGATGACGTTCTTCATGGAAGTAGAACCGCCGGTCGCAACGTTGCCGCTCAGGGTGCCTGCTGCGCTCTCCGCAGCAGAAGAAGCGGTGGTGGAAGCAGAAGCAGCGGTGCTGGATGCGGAAGAAGCAGAGCCGCCGCAGGCGGTCAGGGCAGCAGCCGCAGCAGCTGCACCGCAAACGGTCAGAAACGAACGACGAGAGATCTTTTTCATGATAGAATTTCCTCCATTAAAAACCCGGGCTCCCGCCCGGCACTGTCTTTTTGTGTTTTCCTTGGGAACGGCCTTATTCTACCGCTTTGCCGCCCTTGCTGCGACCATGGACGTGCAAAAAGTGCGTAAAACTTTGTGCACACTGCCAGCCCCAATGTAAAGAACAGGTAACGCGGCACAAAACAAAAAAGCCACCGGGCACTCCTGTTTCCAAGAGTGCCCGGCGGCAAAATGTTGTCCGAATCTTATTCTTTGCTGGGGGTAATAGTTTTTCCATCGTAACGGAATACGGCAGTTTGATTATGATAGGCTACCCGCATTATGAACGTACCATTGCTGTATTCTGCAGGAACCCGATTTTCACTTTCCAGACAGAACTTTGCTGAACTGCCATATTCCTGATAACTATGCGGCTCCACTGTCAGTTCATTGCGAATAAATTCCAGTGGATACATATTATTTTCCATATCCGTAAAGGTGCCAGTAATATCTTTCGGCTCCAATATTACCCGCTCGCCGGTATCATTCTGAATCGCGAACAGCGGACAATAGCGCACAGCATAGCCGCTGCCACCGGTTATAACTGGAGCTTCGCACATAAACACCACTCCGTCGATCGTCACCTTCGGACGGTCATTCATCCCTCCGCAGCCGGTCAAAGCCCCTGCGGCGGTCAGCACCAGAGCCCCGGCGCTGAGCTTGAGAAATGTTCTGCGGTCGATCATAGCAATGCACCTCCTGTATCGGGCAGTTTGCGTTCAATTACACAAGGGCGTTATCCTTTTTAAGGGGAAGTCCATCGCTATAAAGAGCAGTATAGGTATCGGTAGCCTTTTTCGTGCCGATGCTGAACTTTACGATAGCTTCCTTATTGACGATCGCGTCGTACAGTTTCTTCTGCTTATAGTTCAGTTTAAAGTTGACCCAGTCCTCATTTGCCTTGTGCTTGCGGCTGAATTGAAGAACCATATCATTCGTCAGCAGACCGCCGCCCTGCATTGCAACAACAACGCCATCGACTGTAAGTTCCATAACGGCATCGCCCGCAATATTCCAGTCGGAATCCTTCGTGTTGATGGTACGCACCCACACCATCACATCTGCCGTCCACTTGCTCTGATCTTCACTGAGCGCAGGGGGATTCTGCTTTACATCCCACTTTACGGCAGATGCAGTAAAACCACCCAGATCAGTGCCACCGGCACCATCACTGCAGCCGCCCAGCAGCCCGGTCATAGATACTGCCACTGCCATTGCGGCAGAAGTCTTTAAAAACGCACGACGATTTATTTTCATAGCCATATTATAAGCCCTCCTCAAAAGCTTTTTTGCACCCTAAGAGTACCACATTTTACCACATTGTCAACTATCCGAATTCAGGTTTCACCATTTTATCGTTCCTTTATAAAAGGCCGCATAGAACGGCAGCGGGCGCGGTGTTTGCTGCCGGTCCGGGGCTGCGGTGGAAAAATTTACTTTTTTCAAACAAAATCAAAATTTGCTGTTGACAAAGGGCACCCGGTATGCTAAAATAGCCAAGTCGGGTGCGAACACCTGATGCAAAATGGACGTATGGCCCGTTGGTCAAGCGGTTAAGACAGAGGCCTCTCACGCCTTTAACATCGGTTCGATTCCGGTACGGGTCACCATTTTATAGTAGTAAAACGGCTGTATGCCGTTTTATATAGATGCCTCTTTAGCTCAGTCGGTTAGAGCACCTGACTGTTAATCAGGGTGTCGCCTGTTCGAGTCAGGCAAGAGGCGCCAGCAAAGCGATGGAAATTTTCCATCGCTTTTTTCTTTTTCCGGCGGCCTTGTTGACAGCACCGCCCCGGGGGGCTATACTTAACACACTATAAAGTATAAAAGGAACCTCTTGCCACGCAGCTTTACGGTGCAGTAAGGCGAAAAGGCGCTCCCTTGGGGGAGCTGGCAATGCCGCAAGGCTTGTCGGAGGGGGTCAAATCCTTGACAAAGGAGAACATCATGAAAAAAGTTATTCTGACCGGCGACCGTCCCACCGGCCGCCTGCACGTTGGCCACTATGTCGGCTCTCTGAAGGAGCGGGTGCGGCTGCAGAATACCGGCGAATATGACGAGATCTTTATCATGATCGCCGACGCGCAGGCGCTGACCGATAACGCCGACAACCCGGAGAAGGTGCGCCAGAACATCCTGCAGGTGGCGCTGGACTATCTGGCCTGCGGTCTGGACCCCAACAAGGTGCACATCTTCATCCAGTCCATGGTGCCGCAGCTGACCGAGCTGAGCTTCTACTACCAGAATCTGGTCACCGTCAGCCGTTTGCAGCGCAACCCCACCGTGAAGAGCGAGATCCAGATGCGCAACTTCGAAGCCAGCATCCCGGTGGGCTTCTTCTGCTACCCCATCAGTCAGGCTGCCGATATCACCGCCTTTAAGGCTACCACCGTGCCCGCCGGTGAGGATCAGAAACCCATGATCGAGCAGTGCTGCGAGATCGTGCACAAGTTCAACTCTGTCTACGGCGAAACGCTGGTAGAGCCCGAGATCGTTCTGCCCCAGAACGCCGCCTGCCTGCGTCTGCCCGGCATTGACGGCAAGGCCAAGATGAGCAAGAGCCTTGGCAACTGCATCTATCTGTCCGAGGAGCCGGAGGATATCGAGAAGAAGGTCAAGTCCATGTTTACCGACCCCAACCACCTGCGCGTGCAGGACCCCGGTAAGGTGGAGGGCAACCCGGTGTTCATCTATCTGGACGCTTTCTGCCGCCCCGAGCACTTTGCCGAGTTCTGGCCGGAGTACCAGAATCTGGACGAGGTCAAGGCGCACTATCAGCGCGGCGGTCTGGGCGATATGAAGGTGAAAAAGTTCCTGAACAGCGTCATGCAGGCTGAGCTGGAGCCCATCCGCACCCGCCGCAAGGAGTGGGAGCAGCGCCTGCCCGAGGTGGTGGAGATCCTGAAGGAGGGCAGCGCTTACGCCGAAAAGACCGCTGCCGCCACGCTGGACGAGGTGCGCAAGGCCATGCGCATCGACTACTTCGACAACGATAACCTGTTGAAGTAAAATTTATGAGAGAACCCGAAACGCCTGCGGCGTTTCGGGTTCTCTTTTGCATCGTTTACGAAAATTGCATAGAAAGCACGGGCAAACTATGCTAAAATAAGGGCAACAAGTACAGAAAGCCCCGTTTTGGGGCGAAAAAAAGGAGAACCACCATGCAAAAGACCATCTGGATCACCGGAGCAAGCTCCGGCATCGGCCGGGAGTTCGCCCGCCGGTATGCCGCTATGGGCTGTCGGCTCATCCTGACTGCCCGCCGCGCCGACCGTTTGCAGGCTCTTGCCAAGGAGCTGCACGCAGCCCACGGCACGGAATGCCGCATCGAGACCGCCGACCTCTCCCGCGCCGAGGCGTGCAGCCGCCTGTGCGAAGTGCTGGCCGAGGAGCACATCGACATCTTCATCAACAACGCCGGTTTCGGCGTCTGCGGCAGCATTCTGGAAACGGAGGAAGCCCGCGAGGAAGAGATGATCCAAGTGAATGTTGCCGCCATGGCGCGGCTGTTCCGCGCCGTGGTGCGCAAGATGCACGCGCAGGGCGGCGGCACCATCCTGAATGTGGCATCCTCTGCGGGGCTGCTGCCCGGCGGGCCCTATATGGCGGGCTACTACGCCAGCAAAGCCTATGTGGTCAGCATGACCCGCGGCGTGGCTGAGGAGCTGCGGGAGATGCACAGCCCGGTCTACGTCTGCGCCCTCTGCCCCGGCCCGGTGGACACCGAGTTCAACGACCACGCCGGGGTGGTGTTTGCCTTGCGGGGCATTACCCCCGAGCTGTGCGTAGAGGAGGCCCTGCTGGGCATGATGCACCGCAAGACCATCATCGTGCCTTCTGCCTTTATGCGGCTGTGCACCAGCGCCCAGCGCCTTGTACCCATCCCCCTGCTGATGCCCATCGTGGCACGCCAGCAGAAGAAAAAGCTGGGGTAAAAGACAAAGGTCGTCCAAACTTGTCAACAAGCCCAAAGATCGTCGGAATATCTTGTGCACCGTGACAAGGCGCGTCAGTCTGCGCAAACTATTGCGCTAAAAAGCAACGGTTCTGCGTATTGTTTTTTGGCAGAAAAGCAAAAATCTAAAGAAAGTACAACAAAACTTCACAAGAATGTGCCTTGACACTTCCTGCAAAGGATGCTAGACTGGTATACAAGTAAGAGCGCACTCCGGCACGGCCGGATACGACGCGCTTTGCAAAGTAGCACGGCTGCAATTTGCGCCGTGTAGAATACGATTTTTGACAGGAGGACTTTATTATGGCACAGTGCACTCCCAAATCTTTTGACCTGACCGGCAAGGTGGCGCTGATCACCGGCGCATCCTACGGCATCGGCATGGCAATTGCAAAGGCTATGGCAGCCAACGGCGCTACCATCGTGTTCAATGATATCAAGCAGGAGCTGGTGGACAAGGGTCTGGCTTCCTATGCAGAGGCAGGCATCAAGGCTCACGGCTACGTCTGCGACGTCACCGACGAGGATGCCGTCAATGCAATGGTGGCAAAGATCACCGAGGAAGTCGGCCACATCAACATTCTGGTCAACAACGCCGGTATCATCAAGCGCATCCCCATGACCGAGATGAGCGCTGCCCAGTTCCGTCAGGTCATCGACGTCGACCTGAACGCTCCCTTCATCGTGGCAAAGGCCATCATCCCCGATATGATCGCACAGGGCGGCGGCAAGATCATCAACATCTGCTCCATGATGAGCGAGCTGGGCCGTGAGACCGTCTCCGCCTACGCTGCAGCCAAGGGCGGCCTGAAGATGCTGACCAAGAATATCGCCTCCGAGTATGGCGAGTACAACATCCAGTGCAACGGCATCGGACCCGGCTACATCGCTACCCCGCAGACCGCACCGCTGCGCGAGATCCAGCCCGACGGCAGCCGTCACCCCTTCGACCAGTTCATCGTTGCCAAGACCCCCGCAGGCCGCTGGGGCGAGGCCGAGGATCTGGGCGGACCCGCTGTGTTCCTGGCATCTGAGGCCTCTGACTTTGTCAACGGCCTGATCCTGTATGTGGACGGCGGCATTCTGGCCTACATCGGCAAGCAGCCCCAGTAAACGCTGAGGGCACTCCGCAGTTCTGACCCCGGGGACTGCCGCACAGCGTTGTGTGGCAGTCCCCTTTTGCATTTGTACGGGAAAGGATGTTATGCTATAATGGAAAAAGCACATCAGGATATCCCTTGGGTGCCCCATGCCGAGATTGCTCCGGAACCCTGCGGCCCCGGGGTGCAGCGCCGCGTGCTGGCTTACAGCAAGGACGCCATGTGCGTGGAAAACACCTTTGAGACCGGCGGCGTGGGTGCCATGCACTGCCACCCCCACACCCAGATCACCTATATCGTCTCCGGGCGGTACCGCTTTACCATCGGGGACGAGACCCGGGAGGTAGGCCCCGGCGATACCCTGCTCAAGCAGAACGGCGTCATGCACGGCTGTGTCTGTCTGGAGGGCGGCGTGATGCTGGATTTCTTTACCCCCATGCGGGAGGACTTTGTATAATCCCTGCGCACAGCAGGGAAAAATAAGAAGGAGAACCATTGTTATGAAGATCGCACTTATCAACGAGAACAGTCAGGCCGCCAAGAACGGCATCATCGAAGCCGCCCTGAAGAAGGTGGTGGAGCCCATGGGCCACGAGGTGGTCAACTACGGCATGTACGCCGCCGACGATGCTGCACAGCTGACCTATGTGCAGTGCGGCATTCTGGCTGCTATCCTGCTGAACAGCGGCGCTGCGGACTACGTTGTTACCGGCTGCGGCACCGGCGAGGGCGCCATGCTGGCACTGAACAGCTTCCCCGGCGTTATCTGCGGCCATGTGGAGGACCCCGTGGATGCCTACACCTTTGCCCATGTCAACGACGGCAACGCCGTTGCCATGCCCTTTGCCAAGGGCTTCGGCTGGGGCGGCGAGCTGAACCTCGAGTACTGCTTCGAGAAGCTGTTCGGCTTCGGCCACGGTCAGGGCTACCCCAAGGAGCGCGTTGTGCCCGAGCAGCGCAACAAGAAGATTTTGGACGGTGTGCGCGCCGCCACCTTCAAGCCCCTCATCGAGTGCCTGAAGAGCATCGACCAAGATCTGCTGAAGGGCGCTGTGGCGGGTGCCAAGTTCTCTGAGCTGTTCTTCGCCTCCTGCAAGGACGAGGAGCTGGCAGCTTACGTCAAGACCCTGCTGTAAGCTGCGGAGGAGATCATGCAAGGACTGACCCTGTTCAACCTGAACCTCACCCACCTGCTGGATGCCTTTCTGGAAACTGCAGTGCCCATGATCGCCGGTCTTGCCGAGGTGGTGGGTCTGTTCATCATCATCACCAGTCTGGCCAAGGCCACTTTCTACTATGTCCGCGCCACCTTCTTCAACGACCACCGGGACTTCCACCATGAAATGAGCAGCGGCCTGACCACCGCGCTGGAATTTCTGATGTCGGCAGAGATCGCCAAGACCTTTTTGCTGCAAAATCTGGAGTCCGTGGTGCCGCTGGCGGCTACCTTTGCGCTGCGCGCTTTGATGAGTATGCTGCTGCACTGGGAGATGGAGGGCGGCCACCGCCCGGCCAACGCCAAGGAAAAGGACAAGTCCGGATCTCCGAAGGACGGCAAAAACGGCTGACAGGCAAAAGATTTGCCAAACTTTAGCACGGCAGAGTTTCACCGTGTTGTGAAAAACGTAAAACCTTGAGATGAATACTTGACAGGTTTGCACAAAGAGACTATACTCGTGCCATCGAAAGCAAAGGCGCTGACGGAAGCAATTCCGCCAGCGCCTTTTGTGTTTTCGGGTGGATCTTGCCTTCGGGGGAAATAGAGGGTCCTCTGAGGGAAATGCATCGTTCCTGCGTGCATCCGGTACGGGGAACGGCACACGGCCGCAGGGGCTGGTGCCCTGCGGCATCACACGACTTGTGGGGAGGTATGACTGTTATGTTCAGTTCCGTCAACACCTGTTGGACGCTGGTGGCAGCGTTCCTGGTCTACTTCATGCAGGCGGGTTTTGCCCTGTGTGAAGCCGGCTTTACCCGTGCCAAGAACACGGGCAACATCCTGATGAAAAACATGATGGACTTCTGCATCGGCACCCCGTGCTACTGGGTCATCGGCTTCGGCCTGATGTTCGGCGGCACCGGTGCCCTGATCGGCGGCTTTGATCCGTTCATCCAGGGCGACTACAGCCACCTGGGTCTGGACATCCCGCTGTGGGTGTACATCGTGTTCCAGACCGTGTTCTGCGCCACGGCAGCCACCATCGTGTCCGGCTCCATGGCCGAGCGCACCAACTTCAAGG
>ERZ827496.4945-NODE-4945-length-9869-cov-1.855614_pt1 | contig 9869 bp, 10 predicted proteins | sample MGYA00519769_ERZ827496 | MGnify/ENA primary metagenome ERZ827496 (study PRJEB31778, sample SAMEA3449327) | human gut metagenome | biome: human gut; feature: human-associated habitat; material: faeces | place: United Kingdom | collected 2010/2012 ...
GTTCAAAGCCTTTTATAATAGCACGATAAGCTTTCTCGTTATGCGGGTAAAGTTCTACATGTCTGCCGGAATTAAGGCTTCTGAGGTAGTTGTCGTCAGAAACAGTCAAACCATGCAACTCATAAGCCAACGCCTCTTTCAGAAATCCACCATGAGCTACAATCCGAAAATAAAGACTCCCTTTACCTTGGGTTAATACTGTAAACTCCTCATAATATCTCTCAACATCCGTTCGGGTCAAGGGGCGAATATTCCAAACCTCTTTAGCAATAAAATGTACCATTCCCGGCTTGAATCCGACCCATAGGAAGCCGTCCGATTCTATTACGTGATAAGCAAGTTTTCGATAATAAACCGATAACGAAGAAACCATGTTATACAATCAATGTTTTCAAGATATCAAAAGAACAAAAAGTGATGTACAAGACGCAGTTTGTTCCAACACTTCTTGTTCTTTCTTCATTCCCATACGAAATAGCATAAGATAAATTCTTAATGGATTAACACCGGAATATTTTGATACTATCCACTGAACATTTGCATTTTTGGAATGCAATATAAATTTTGATTCTCCCATAAACTCGATTTTCATAATCAATGGAAGAATCACAAAAGCCCTTGCCTTTTATAATACTGAATTTTGTGTAAAATATTTAATCGGATTTGATTATCTGAAAGTTCTAGCCAAACTTTGTATCTACTTTTGCCAATTCCAATCAAACAATTCCACATCATCTTCAAGAAGATCGCTTCCGGTTTGCGTTTCTATCAGGGTCAAGTCATTTATGGCTTTTAGACCGTGGCGCATATCTTGAAGGATACAAACAGTATCTCCCCGTTTAACTGGGGTAATTTTTCCTTCTATAGCCAACAGTCCCTCTCCGTCAACAACCGTCCATACCTCTTTCCGTAGATGATGAGCTTGATATGTGAGACTTTTTCCTGCCTTTATAATCAATTGCTTCGTCAACGACTGAAAGCCATCTGAATATTGAACATTATGAATAATCTTGTATTCTCCCCAATGTCTTTCCTCATACATTGGACAACACTGTAGCCGGTCTGCATATTTTTTTATGTTCTCGCTCTTGTTCTTTTCGGAAATTAAAATACCGTCATTCGATGCTGCAATCACCAAATCTTTGGTTCCTATACACATAATCGGAAGATCCAATTCATTAATGATATGTGTATTTTCCGCCTCTCCATCTGTGATAACATTACCTATTACATGGTCTTCCAACTCATCTGTAAGTGTATTCCAAGTCCCTAAATCTTTCCATTTGCCAGAGAAAGGAACTACTGCTACCAATTTGGCCTTTTCTGCCACCTCATAATCGAAACTGATTTTGGGGAATTCACTATATCTGTTACGGATTTCCGAAAAAGAAACAGTCCGGATATATTGCTCCACAATATTCATCATATATCCCAACTTAAAAGCAAATACGCCACCGCTCCAAAATGCATTTTCTTTTATAAGATATTCCGCTGTAGCTACATTTGGTTTTTCCGTAAACCGTTTGACCGAAAAGATTCCACCTTTCAGTTTCGATTCATCAGGCACTACATATCCATATTTAGCAGATGGATAGGTTGGAGTAATCCCCATAAGAACCAGCTCGGCTACATTGTCCATCCACCGCATGCACCATCTGCTCAATAACTTTGAAATATCCAGCTTCCGTAAAAGGGTCACAAGGCATAACAACAACTACTTCTTCATCGGCACATGATTTCTCATATTTCAGATATGAAGCTGCCAAAGCAATGGCTGGAAATGTATCACGTCTTTCCGGCTCCACCACTACATCGATGTATTCACCCAGCTGATTGTAAATAACATCAGCCTGAGACAAGCTGGTAGCCACGGTTACATGACCTTTTAAATCGGATTCTCCCAATTGACGAATAACCCGTTGTACCATCGACTCTTTTTGACCATCGGGAGAATTGAGTAATTTTATAAACTGTTTGGAACGGCTGTTATTTGACAGAGGCCAAAGGCGTTTCCCAGAGCCTCCGGATAATAAAAGAATTTGCATAAATAATGTTTTAAATCGTTACCTTTCTGCACGCATGGGATTATGCAAGAAATCATCATAAGCCAATCGGATACCATCTTCCAATTCAGTTTGGTAAGACCACCCCAAAGCCATGGCTTTCGATACATCCAAAAGCTTTCGGGGTGTACCATTCGGACGTGTCGTATCCCACTTGATTTCGCCTGTAAATCCTACAACCTTAGCCACCAATTCTGTAAGATCTTTAATGGTCAATTCTTTACCGGTTCCTGCATTCACAGTTTCATTCCCCGAATAGTTGTTCATCAAGAACACGCACAGATTAGCCAAATCATCTACATATAGAAACTCCCGGAGCGGGCTGCCGTCACCCCAGCAAGTCACTTCATCCAGACCCGCCTCTTTCGCCTCATGGAAACGGCGAATCAAAGCAGGAAGTACATGACTATGTTCAGGATGATAGTTGTCATTGGGACCATAGAGGTTAGTCGGCATCACGCTGATGAAGTCTGTGCCATACTGTCGGTTCAAAAATTCGCAATACTTCAACCCCGATATTTTAGCCAAGGCATACGCCTCATTCGTTTTCTCCAGTTCTGATGTCAGTAAACAAGATTCCGGCATGGGCTGAGGGGCTAAACGCGGGTAGATACATGAAGAACCTAAGAACTCCAATTTTTTACATCCGTTCTTCCAAGCTGCGTGAATCACGTTCATCTCCAGTATCATGTTGTCATACATGAAATCAGCCAATGCAGATTGGTTGGCAATGATGCCACCTACTTTGGCAGCAGCCAAAAAGACATATTCCGGTTTTTCTTCCGCAAAAAACTTTTCCACAGCTTCTTGCCGTGTCAAATCCAATTCTGCATGAGTACGAGTGGTAATATTCATATACCCTTGCCGATGCAACTCACGGACAATGGCAGAACCCACCATTCCACGGTGTCCTGCCACATATATTTTTGCGTTCTTATCCATCATTTTACAATCCCTTTCTCCAGGTATTCAGCTAAGTTGGTATGCATTACACTGGCTACATGCTCCGCTGCCACCTTCCGCATATCATGTGCGACCATAATTTTCACCAGTTCCTCGAAAGAAGTAGATTGCGGATTCCAACCCAATTCATTCTTAGCTTTCGTAGGATCGCCCCACAAATTAACAACATCCGTAGGACGATAGAAATCTTCACTGACAGCTACCAGTACTTTTCCTGTTTTCACATCAATACCTTTCTCTTCTATACCTTCACCTTCCCAACGCAGTTCAATGCCGGCATAGTGGAATGCCAATGTAGCAAATTCGCGAACGGTATGCTGTACACCTGTTGCAATAACGAAATCCTGCGGTTTGTCCTGTTGAAGAATCAACCACATACATTCTACATAATCTTTAGCATATCCCCAATCACGTAGGGAATCCAGATTACCCAAATACAGACAATCCTGTTTCCCTTGTGCAATACGGGAAGCAGCTAATGTAATCTTGCGCGTTACAAAGGTTTCGCCTCTGCGTTCCGATTCATGGTTGAACAGGATACCCGAGCAGCAGAACATATTATAAGCCTCGCGGTACTCTTTTACAATCCAAAAACCATAAAGTTTAGCGATAGCATAAGGACTATAAGGATGAAACGGTGTATTTTCATTTTGAGGAACTTCTTCTACCTTGCCATAAAGTTCGGAAGTTGAAGCCTGATAAATCTTACAGGTTTTCTCCAGATGATTGGTACGAACCGCCTCCAATATGCGGAGCACTCCTACAGCGTCCACATCAGCTGTAAATTCAGGTGCATCAAACGACACCTGTACATGGCTTTGAGCAGCCAAATTGTAAATCTCAGTAGGCTGTACTTTACCCACTAATTTCACTAAAGACATAGAGTCCCCCATATCCGCATAGTGCAAGTGAAAATGAGGTTTCCCCTCTAAATGAGCAATACGCTCCCGATAATCAACTGATGAACGACGGATGATACCATGAACATCATATCCTTTGTCCAATAGAAATTCTGCAAGAAACGAACCGTCTTGCCCGGTAATTCCGGTGATTAAAGCTGTTTTCATCTTGTTATTTTTGTTAGTAATACTTCATGAATTTTATAAATATACCTCAATGATTCCAAAAAGGCATTACTGTATATGCCATTACGTTTGAATGCTTTTTGATGATCGGATATAATTTGTTTATGGCTGGCAAAGCCACTGGTGGAAGTCCCTCCTGTGCGCATGGTTACAAAATCCATTGGGATATATGTTGTCTGTATTTTATGTACGAAAATAAACCGTAAAAGACATTCAAAGTCGGAAGCAATCTTATAAGACAAATCAAAGCCACCATACTTATCATATATAATTTTGCGGCAGTAGAAACTTGGGTGTGCAGGCATAAAGCCAAGTCGCATCCAGCTACGGTGGAAAAGTCTTGACGAATAATAACGGACACATTTACCCAGGTCATTGCCATCCACGAAATGAATATCTCCATATACTGCATCCACTCGGTTGGTAGCAAGCTCTTTCTCTAATTTTTCCACTACATCCGAAGAAGTATAAAAATCATCCGAATTCAAGATACCAACCACCTCCCCCGTGGACATCCGAATCCCCTTGTTCATAGCATCATAAAGACCTTTGTCCGGTTCACTTATAAACCGCAATCGTCCATTATAACGAGGTTCATACTCCCGGACTATTTCCATCGTATTGTCTGTACTTCCCCCGTCCACGATGATATGCTCTATGTCGGGATAACTTTGGCTGAGTACACTATCCAAGGTCGTGCAAAGTGTTTTACCGCTGTTCCATGTAGCGGTAATAACTGATACTTTCATGTAAGTTATAATGTAATGTTATGTTTTGGGCTTCTATGCGTTCTCTCTTCTATATTGTTAAGTATAACTAACAATGTCGGTATATTTGCCATAATTTATAAATCATACTTAATAATAGAATACATGAAACTGCCCCAAATATGTCGTCAGCCTTGATGAATGGACGATAGGCAGCAATTACGAAGGAATCCACCACATTCATTTGCTCGATTTCCTGCAACGGCAGGAGTTATAAACCTATATTACTCCAAAGATATGCCATAATGATCTTTCAAATATTGGCATATCTTTTTCTTGTCATTTCCACAAGCTCTTTTTATTTCAAAGATCTTAGCATCCACCAAAGTACGGTACCACCAACCTTGCAAGAAGTCCCAGAGGAATCCTTCCTTGCCATCTAAGAACCCCAACTTTATGATATAACGATAAACAAAGTAGCCGAAAGCCCTCCAAAATAAAGGCATCTTCGCATATCGGTTTTTCTGTGCCCGCTTTCGTTCAACCTCTTTCCCATGATCTTGTGATACGATTTGAGAACCCGTCAAATGAAACTCTGCATCCAGCAACAAAGCCGCTTCCCGCGAAGCATAATTATTATGCTTATCTGTAAACTGCCCGAAAGTCATTCGGTTGTCATCCACAAATTGATGTTTCAATTCTGCCGTCTCGCCGTCCAATATCTCCAAATGCTCATCCATCAACCGCTGCTCATAACGAGCCATTCCTTTCCGGAAAACACGCACGATCTTGACATTATTTACAATGCCATGATGTAAGATCTTACCACAATAAGCGCGCGAGCGAGAGAGAGAGAGGGCTGAAACGCCCTCCGGCATTACAGGTAATCTCTCTTTTAATTCTTCAACCAATTCGGGTAACAAATACTCATCCGCATCCAGACGAAGAATCCATTCGGTCTCTATCTGCAATGTATCCAACGCCCAGTTGAACTGTTCGGCTTGATTACCCGGATACTTATGTACCACTACCTCCACATTCTCAAACTCCCGGCAAATCTCTACTGTCCTGTCAGTTGAAGGCGAGTCAACCACAAATACCTTCTTGGCAAAAGGTGTTACATTCTCCAAGCACCTACGGATATGTATTTCCTCATTATAGGTGAGGATAATTACCGTAATATCCAATGTCTTATTCAACATAACTACATTTACATGTTACAATTTTTCTTTTGTTCTTATGGATTCTATAACCAGGGAAACGCTTTTTTCGATACTTCCTGTATTATCTATTTTTATGACTTCTGGCTTTTGAGCTATCTTTTGATATAACCTAAACCGATAATCAAAAGCCTCATTAAAGGTGTTTTCAATTCTGCAATTCAAAACATCTTCTCGATTACGGCTTATCACAAACTGAAAGCTATCATTAGGCAAAAGCCGTTGGTATAATTTATACCATTTGCCGTCAAGTATGTCGAGGTTATGAGTTTCACTTCCCATATCAATGATTATGTCATTTACCCATCTGTCACAGATTACATAATCAGTTCTTAACTTAGTTGGTTTTTTGCGAGCAAACCAACTATCTATATAAGAACTATATAAGTAGAACCAGCAAAACAAAGGGCTTTTATAGAAATAGTGCAACCACATTTCTCCCATTGCGGTATTCTCCTTTTTACTTAATCCTGTAAGTTTAGCTATGGCATGCATTATTTTTATCAATTTATGATGATAACGCATCCAAATATATCCAACAGTCTTACCTTCTGCTTCCAATTGGGCACGCACACCTTCGATGACTGTAGTTTTTCCACTGCCATCCACGCCTGATATGATGATGTATTTAGTCATTTTGTTTCAATAAGTTAATCCATTCCATCCCCACTTGACTCCATGTAGGATGCGCATTCATTATTATTTTACCCTTATCAGACCTTGAATTTCTCAAAGCAACATCGTTCCAAGCCTTTTCGATTGTAATGGCCAATCCTTTGATTGACTTATCAGCAGTCAGCAGTCCATACTTAAGATATTCCGTAGTACCTCCATTGACAAAGGTGATTACAGGTGTACCGCAACTCAGCAACTCAAAATATGTCAAAGGCACCTCACTTGGAATCACGATGAAAGGCAGAATTGCATACCAAGCAGAGCCAAAAAAAGCCCTAAGCTGTTCTCTCGTCAGTCTATCCTTGATAATCTTTACTCGTTCCGGATGTTTCAGTCCGGACAATGTCTTTTCAAACCGCTTATATTGGGAACCCACATCCGTACGCATCAACATGACAAGCCGGACACCATCATCCTTCACGCTGTCTAAAGCCTCCAGCAACACCTCTGCCCCACGAGTAGGTGCAGGAGCGCCACTAAATAGTAGCCATTTTCTTCCCTTCAAATCATATTTATCCAAGACACTGTTGTCTGGTACAATTTCATCAAACGAATCCTTGCCAGGGTATATGGTTGTCACATTTTTAAAGCCGCCTCTCTTCACTGCTTTGGCACTCACATCGGTCAAACCAATCACATGGCTCACACCAATATTTTTCAATGTATGAGCAAAAATGCACTTGGACGTTATAGCCTCCATCAGGTAAGGCTTTGCAGCGGCTAAACCACCGTTCTTCTTCAGCAGCATTCCACTCTTCAGGTCATACACCCCTCCTGTCATGTAACCAATCTTCTTGCAGTTGATTTGAGCAATCCACTTGGCTGGTGTCAGCCCATCACGAAAAGTAAAAGGGATGAAAAGTATCTCCGGTTTTAGTTCCGTGCATTGGACAAAGATTGCCTCATTATTCTTTATCACGGAACACACATGGACAGGTTTCGACGAATCGCTTCCTGCCCAATCATAATCAATGACATCCTCACTGTTGCTGCAAGCATTCAAAATGCTTGCCTCATAGCCGTATTCCACCATCACCTTGGCAACCTCCAATATTGTTCGCCAAGGCATGAGATGTTCCCTTCCCTTAAAACAGTCAATCGTAAAGAATATAATTTTCATTTTCTCATTCTGATTACATTTGCAGGATTACCTCCTACAATGGCGTAATCGGGAACATCATACGTTACAACGGCACCAGCAGCCAAAATAGATCCAGTACCAATGTGCCTACGTTTCGAAATGATGACATTTGCTCCAATCCACACATCGTCTCCTATGATGATGTTCGAGTCCTTGGTTTTTTCCACGTGACCTTGGAAGCACATCGGGGTTGATGTATCAGACACCTCATGTCCAAAAGTAATGCAATACAGGAACGGCCCCATCATTACATATTTACCTATATGGATGTCATTGGGAATGCTACAATTGGCACCAATACCACTATAATCACCTATCACGATATCCTTTCCGTTCCCAAAATAAATATTTCTGTTTATTGTTGATACTTTCCCGCACTCCTTAAATATGCGCTTGCACAGGAAAATACGGATTCGATTACTTACCCCCCCCAATACAGGAGTGTACGAATCTGGCAAATGGTTTGCGAAACCATAAAACAAGACCAGCCAAAACTTTCTCATCATATTTTGTTTTGATTTATTGTTGCATTCTTTAATACCTCACACAACTTCTTTTTCATTATATCCTCCGTAAAGTTTCTGAGGAATCTTTCACGTGCATCATGTCCCATCTTCTTTCGTAGGGATTCCGATTCGATAAGTTTCACAAGAGCATCAGCAATAGCTTCCGAATTCCTCGCCGGCACAACAAGAGCTTCCTTCCCATCCTCGACCGTTTCAGGGTTGCCACCTACAGAGGTACATACAATAGCCTTTCCTGCCCGCATTGCTTCCAGTAATGCAATGGAATGATTTTCTTGAAGAGAAGGCAGACAGAATATGTCCCATGCTTTTAACCAAGCAGGTACATTATCCTGATATCCCTCGAAACAGATTAACTCCTCAACTCCAAGTTCTCTTGCCAAATTGCGCAAAGCCTCCTCCTCTGGACCGTCACCAATGATATAGATGTGGAATTTTTCATCCACACGCTTCCTGACTTCCGGGATAGCTTTTATTAAGAAATTCAATCCCTTGATAGCGTCCAGTCGTCCGGCCATTCCGATGCTGACCCCATCGGATTTTAGCACAACAGGTTCTAGGGCAGGCTCGTTTTCCACAATACCATTATACACCACTTCCAGTTTGCTTTTGGGCACTTTGCGCTCCAACAGGTACAGTCCGCTATATTCCGCCACCAGAACCACCGTTCGTGCAAATCTTTTATACATCCAGGCTTGCAATTTATTAATGGCGTCTGCAATATACCGCCTGCCCTCAGTCGGAGGATTGTACAGACCATGGTAAGTACATACCATCGGCACCCGAAGAGACCGCTCCAAACATGCTACCAGCTTGATGACCACAGGCCCGTTAAAACCATGACAGAACACAACATCAGGCTTTACTTCGCGGGCAATGCCGCCCAAACGTTTCACCCAACTCATATCTTTTCTGTTTTTTATGGCAATTACCCGTATTCCGGCCTCAGTCAGAGGTTTTCGGTCATACTCACAATTCTGTAGGTCAATGCACACAGAAGAAATCTGCAATTCGAGGTCATATTCTCCCAGTGCAGCATAGGTCAGAAACAACTTGCCTATACCACCCGTACCAAATGCCCAAATAACGTTTAAAACTTTCATCCTTTATAATCTTTTCTATATGTTAAAGGATTTGCTTTCAAGGCTTCGTATGAATCACCTTTCATATCATAAAAACTGTCATACTTATTATATGCTATTATTGGATGCTCATCCTCGCGCATCTCCTTACGCAGATAATCCTGGCTGTCAACAATCTTCAAATCCATTGGAATTTTGTACTTCCAGATACCGACAGCCCTCAATTTGATACCTATTAAATACGTTTTCAAGCTTGAATAATCCTGTACAATGCGCAGGTCAAAATCACTACGGTCATGGTACATGTGTCGGCAGATACTTCCGTATATAGTAACAGCACCGATGTTATCACAATCTTTCAGTTCCTCAACAGCCCAATCTACATAATCTATTACTGACTGTATGCCCT
>ERZ827496.4947-NODE-4947-length-9864-cov-4.345499_pt1 | contig 9864 bp, 8 predicted proteins | sample MGYA00519769_ERZ827496 | MGnify/ENA primary metagenome ERZ827496 (study PRJEB31778, sample SAMEA3449327) | human gut metagenome | biome: human gut; feature: human-associated habitat; material: faeces | place: United Kingdom | collected 2010/2012 ...
CCATATTCTTTCTTTGTTCTATTCTATTTTTACTATTTTATCTTTGTTTCTTATCCGTCTGCCTTTTCAACTCTTCTCTGCCCCATTTCACTATTGCTAATATCACAATCTCACAGTAAAATATAATAATCGAAAACGATCCTGCACCATGTTATTCATCAGAAATTTCCGGTTTGCACAGATTTACCGGGAATAAACAGAAGGAGACCAGCATGAAGGAAATATAACATTTAATTCTGCAATACAAGGATTTATCTGCGCCGTTTCAGTCCGTGTTCCTTATAATACCTGTCTTTATCCTCATACATCAGGCGCTCCGATTCGTTTAAAAGCAGATCAATATCCTTAGGACCGCGTTCTTTCCATATCATGCCAACCGCCATCGTAACCTGATGTTCTTTCATATCCATGCGCAGTTTCTCAACGTGTTCCCTCAGGTCTTTTTCCTCAATTCCAAGACAAAGTACTAAAAATTCATCGCCGCCGATCCGATACAGACCATACCCCTTAAATACACCCGCTAAGCACTCACATGCCCTGATGATCAACCGGTCTCCGGCTTCATGCCCCTGCTCATCATTGACCTTTTTCAACCCTGTGATATCGCAGTACACTACACCGATCTGTTCCCCATTCCACTCATGCTCCACAAACCAGTCGACCGCATAACGATTGCCAAACTGAGTGAGCTGGTCACGATAACTCATGCGTTCTAACTGACGGAGCAGATTTCTTCTCCGAATGGAGGAAACAATAAAAGATCCCATGATATGAAGCATATCGGAAACATAATCTAATGATTCTGCCGGTGGATTATCCACTCCGTAAAATCCAATGATCTTTTTCTCCCAATAAAGTGGAACAACCACCAGTGAATGGATATCCTGACGTTTCAGATTCTTATACTGTTCCGAATCTTCCTCTCTGATGTTCTCCAGATTTTCAATTACAATGTTTTTATCTTCTTGAAAATTCCGATACCAGTTGGCACATAATTCTGGTGGAAGGTTCTGTAAATTATCTTTCTCCGGCTTGATTCCATTTGCAACCCACTCGTAAGTGTTGTCATCGTACCCATTCTCATTATGCTCAAAAATATATGTTCTCTCTCCATCTAATGCCTTTCCTATATATTCCAGAATGATGTCCAGCGATTTATCCGCAGAAGATGTTCCAAGGGCAAGACGCAGTCCCTCATTAACGATTTTTTCCAGTTTTTCGTAGCGGCGTACCACATTTTTCTGATGTTCCTGAGAACTTATATTCAGAGCAATCTCTATTCTATATCGTCTGCCATTGTCCTCCACAACAGTATCCTTAATTTTAAAGTATTTATTTAAAAGCGGGTTAAAATACCGCCACTCCTTAAACTGTCCCTCCTGCAGTTCATCATTATTGCAGATCGTACAGGGCAGGCTTGAATTCTGAAGCAATTCATAACATTTTTTGCCGGCAAGTTCTTCTTTTGAATGTATCCCATAAGTATCTCTCATCTTTTTATTCATATAAACCAGTTCATGGGTATCCGCATCTGCAACATATACATATTCATTCATATTTTCAAAAAAATTCCAGATTCTTTCCATACCATTCCCCATTTCGTGCTTTTTTATAAAAACAATATTCTCATTCCTGACAAGCCTGAATACAAACTTATTATCTATTATAACTCAAAATTCGACAATATACAGTATATTTTTTCATTTAACCAGAAAAAGGAAGTATGAAAAATAAAAAATCATTTTTCACACCCCCTTTTCTCATTCAGGGCGACAGAAAGGAACCCAAAACATTCATTTTATTGATTTATCCAAGGATCTCTGCTAAATCTGCTTCCGGTGTCGTAATCGGTGCAATGCCGTAATTTTCTACCAGATAATTTAAAATATTCGGTGAGATAAATGCCGGCAGTGTCGGTCCGAGTTTTATATTTTTGATACCAAGGTGGAGCAGTGTCAGTAAAATACAGACTGCTTTCTGCTCATACCAGGAAAGAACCATGGAAAGCGGCAGTTCATTGACTCCACATTCAAATGCCTCGGCAAGTGCTACTGCAACACGGATCGCACTGTAAGCATCGTTACACTGTCCCATATCAAGGATTCTTGGCAATCCGCCGATCGTTCCAAGATCAAGATCGTTAAAGCGGTATTTTCCACATGCAAGTGTTAAGATCATGGTATCCTTTGGCGTCTGTTTTACAAACTCTGTATAATAATTTCTTCCCACACGGGCGCCATCACAGCCTCCTACCAGGAAGAAATGGCGGATATCACCGGATTTTACGGCTGCGATCACCTGATCTGCCACGCCGAGTACCGTTCCGTGTCCAAATCCTGTCATAACCTTTGTTCCACCGTTGATTCCGGTAAATGCAGTATCCTCTTTGTAACCGCCAAGCTCTAACGCTTTTTTGATGACCGGTGTAAAATCCTTATCCTCTCCAATGTGAACCATTTCAGGATAAGATACTACCTCCGTTGTAAACACGCGGTCCGCATAACTCTCTTTGACCGGCATCAGACAGTTTGTCGTATAAAGAACCGGTGCAGGGATATTTGCAAACTCCTTCTGCTGATTCTGCCATGCAGTACCAAAGTTGCCTTTTAAATGTGGGTATTTCTTTAATTCCGGGTAGGCATGTGCCGGCAGCATCTCGCCGTGGGTATAAATGTTGATTCCCTTATCTTTTGTCTGCTCTAACAACAGTTTTAAGTCATAAAGGTCATGACCGGTAATGACGATAAACGGTCCCTTTTCCACCATCAGAGGAACTTCCGTCGGTACCGGGGTTCCAAAAGTTTCTGTGTTGGCACGGTCTAACATTTCCATGCAGGTAAGGTTTACTTTTCCTGTCTCAAGCACGAGTGGAAGCAGATCTTCCATCTCGAAATCTTCTCCGACTGCAAATAATGCACGGTAGAAAAAGTCGTTTACTTTCTCATTTGTATAGCCGAGTACCATGGCATGATAAGCGTATGCTGCCATACCGCGGATTCCGAATAAGATCAGGGATTTTAAGGAACGGATATCCTCATCTGCCTCCCACATCCGCTTCATATCATAATCGCTGGTATTGCCGCACGGTGACATGCAGGCTGCACATCCCGGCACCACTCTTCCTTTTTCTTCCCGGACACGGGCGATCATCTCACGCAGTGTCTCATCATTAAAATTCACATTCGTGATCGTTGTGAATAAACCTTCTATTATAATGCGGTCTGTCTGCTCTGTCTTTGGATTATTCATGCAGGCATGTGCAAGTCCCACAAGTGCTCCTGTCAGTTCATCCTGTAAATCCGCTGTCACGCTTTTCTTTCCACACACGCCGGCTGCCCCTGTACATCCACTGCATCCCGCTGTCTGCTCACACTGAAAACAAAACATATGATTCTCCCTTCTACTATCCTTCTTTTTAATCTAAAATTTTTCCGTCAATTGAGATCGTTACAACATTCCATGGAATGAATTTTCCACTGTTCTTTAATGCGGTCACTGCTGCATGTTCCAGTCCGCCACAGCAAGGCACTTCCATTCGAACGACCGTCACGCTCTTGATATCATTATTTCTGATGATCTCCGTCAGCTTCTCACTGTAATCCACGTCATCTAATTTCGGGCATCCGATCAGTGTCACTTTTCCACGGATAAAATCCTGGTGGAAACTGCCGTATGCGTATGCGGTACAGTCTGCCGCGATCAGAAGTTTTGCCCCGTCAAAATAAGGCGCATTGACCGGTGCAAGTTTGATCTGTACCGGCCACTGACGCAATTGGGAGATGACCGGTGAACCTGCATTCTGATTTTCTTCTGCAGGTTTTCTTTCAAGCTGGCGCATTCTTGAACCCGGGCATCCGCCAACCGGTGCCTGTCCCATCGCCTGCATTTGTTTCTTTTTATTTTCCTGTACGGCTGCCTCATCATAAGCTGCTGCCTCACGCTCGATAAAAGAGATCGCTCCGACCGGACAGTTTGGCAGACAGTCGCCAAGTCCGTCACAGTAATCATCACGGAGCAGTTTTGCCTTTCCGTCCACGATGCCGATCGCGCCCTCGTGGCATGCCTCCGCACAAATTCCACAACCGTTACATTTTTCTTCGTCTATCTGGATCACTCTGCGTACCATATGAATTCCTCCTGTTTTCCGCTTCCATTTTCTTTCGTTCTGTTCACAGGTTACTGTTCACAGATTCAGGCTACTCATCCTGTCATCTGTGCCCTTGACATTACTCGTACACTATACTAGAATTTTCTTCAAAAGTATGTTGTCATAACAACATTTTTAAAAATTTTTGAAAAAAGAAGGTTTTCTTTTATGGATTATCAGTTTTTAAGTCAGACAATGCTGTTTTCGGGCGAATCGCCGGAAGAAATCAAAGAAATGCTCTCCTGCCTCGGTGCAGTCACAAGAAGCTACGGAAAAGGTGAGATCATCTATCATGCCGGAGAATGTGTACATTCGATGGGACTGGTGCTCTCCGGAAATGTTCAGATTGAAAGTGATGATGTCTGGGGAAATCACAGTGTACTAGATGACATAACTCCCGGCTTTTTCTTCGCCGAAACTTATGCGAGTCTGTTAAAAGAACCTCTGATGGTCAATGTGGTCTCTGCGGCTGCAAAGACCGAAGTGTTATTTTTAAATATAGGACGGCTGCTTACCACCTGCACAAACAGCTGCACACATCACAACCGCCTGATCCACAATTTGTTTTTTATTTCGGCACGGAAAAATCTGCTGCTTTCGCGCAGAATCTTCCACACCACACCAAAGTCAATCCGCGGGCGGCTGCTCTCTTATCTGTCTGCGCAGTCTGCTGCCGCAAACAGTCTTGATTTTACAATTCCGTTTAACAGACAGCAGCTCGCAGACTACCTGAATGTAGACCGCAGTGCACTTTCTGCAGAACTCTCAAAAATGCAGCGGGAGGGTCTCCTTACAACGGAGCGCAATCATTTTACCCTCTGCGAAAATCCTTTAGAATCTTAAACCATATGTACGCAGTACCAGTCTTCATCCACCTGTCTCACTTCTTCTCCGACAGAAACGATCGGATGATCCATATCGTTTAATGGGATATATTCCACGCACCCTTCCCTGCCGTCTGACATGATGACCTGCTGTTGTCTGTATACTTTTACCATATTTTTGATAAATATATTGAGAAGATTCTGGTCAATTCCTTTGCTGCCCTCGGTTACAAACCATTGCAGTACATCAAACGGAATCTTCTCTTTTTTGTAACTGCGTGCAGAAAGCATCGCATCATAAATATCAGAAATCGTTGTAATCCTTGCAAAATAAGAAATAGATTCTGCCTTTAAGCCGTCCGGATAACCTTTTCCATCCAGCTTTTCATGATGCCAGCGTACTGCATAGCGTACATCCTCGCTGATATCATCCCCAAGCAGTTCAAAAGAATATAGCGGATGTCTTTTCATAACCTCAAATTCTTCCGGTGTCAGTTTCCGCGGTGCATTTAATATTTCTTCCGGGATCTTCGTCTTTCCGATATCATGAAGCACACCTGTTAAAATCAGACTCCGGATATCTTTTTCATCGAGTCCTAACCACTGTCCCATGATCCCGTTTAAAAGTGCAACGTTTAGGGAATGTCTCTGTAATGCCTCGTCAACCGGTCTTGGCACGGTAATACACTGGAAAATCTCCCCGGCATCCACGGATACCATTCTGCCATATACTTTCTCCATCATGCCTTCCACTTCAGCATGATTGACAAACATCGCATTTTTACTCATCTGAAGCACATGGTCGATGCCTTTGCGCAGTTCTGTATACCCGGTCCTGTTTTCCAACATTTTCTGCTGTATTTCAGCCGGACGGTCTTTTCCCTTCATGATATACTCATAAGATCCGCGGAATGTTGTAATATAATTGTTGCCATCACTGAAATTGATCAGTTTATCAAGTTTGCTTTTCGTGATAACTTCTCCGCTTGGCACTAAAAGTACGCTTCCATTATAATTGTAAAGATTATCTGATAAAACAAGTCCCTCCCACAAATACTCCATCGGTACTTTTTCGAGACGTTCTGTTTTTTCGTATTTTGCCATAACCGGTACTAGACCTCCTTGTCAACCTTGATTCCTTTTAAATCTGCCTCTAAAACCTTCATGCTGCTTTTAATGTCATCAAGTCCCTGCTCCACACCGTTCATCTGCTTATGATCTGTCGTGAGTGTCAGCATCTCATCTAACTTCATATCCGGTGCCTCATGTCTCTGCTGTTTTTCCTTTGCACGGTCCACAGCCTCTTTGGTGCCCTCGATCAGAGCTTTTTCTACCGCACGTTTTTCCTCTAAGGCATCTAAACGTTCCTGACGCTTTTCTTTTTCGTCTGCGACATCCTTTGCATCCTCTTTTGCCTCTTCCATCTTCTCATCAATGCCATCTTTCACATCAGAGACAAGCATGGAGACCACATCATCGTTTGCAGCATCCATGATAACATCGGCAGCATTTTTCGCATCCACCATTCCATGCGTCTTTAATTTTTCGATCATAATACGCTTCACATTGCCGACGGCAGCCTGCATTCCACTGGTTGTATCGCGGATCGTAACCTTTTCTTCTACCGCCTGGGCATGGATCTCAAGTGCCCGTTTCTGGTACTCTGTGAGTGGCTGCTTATCGATCTCATTTAACTTTTTCCACTCATCCCTAGTCAGTTTCTCACCCACACCGCGCCTGTATTCCTGTCTCTTTTCCAACAGGTTTAAATCCTGCTGTTCTTTGGAATCATCTGCTACGTTGCACTGTTCCTTCAATGTTTTTTCCTGGTCTTCATAACCGGCAAGTGCCTTCTTTGCCTCCGTCCGCTGTGCGTCTAATTCCGCATAGCGTTGTCTTTGCGATGCGACCGTTTTTTCCACAGCCTGGTCGTTATCCCACGCATCTTTCACCAGTTTTAAGGCACTTTTCTGTGCCATCTTTTTTCGCTGTTCGATCTGATTTTTTGTTGTCAGTACCGGACTTCCCGCAAAAAATGCGCTTTTTCCCTGTTTATTTGCCTGCTCTGCTTTGTGCCCTGCCGCTGTATTCTGTACATTTGAAAAACCGTTTGCATTGATCGATAAATTCATAAACTCATTCCCCATTTATTGCATCCGTGAAAATCGATTCCTTTATAAATGTATCGGCATTTTTTTCTGTCACATTAATCAGAAATCAGGATCTGCCGCACTTTTGCCAGATCCATCTGCATCAGCACATGATCTGCGTCCGGTTTCTTCTCTGTGTCCGGTGAAATATTTGAATGAATGTAGAATGTATGCAGTCCGACCTCTTTTGCTCCTTTGATATCACTGACCGCATCGTTTCCGATCATAATACTCTCTTCCGGCAAAATGTGATGTTTATCCAGCAAAAGATGAAAGAAACGCGTATCCGGCTTTTTCACTTTGCACGAGGATGACAGAAAGATATCATCAAAATAAGGCTCCAGTCCCAAAAGTTTCAATTCATACGCCGTAAAAATACGCTGTGCATTCGAAAGCAGATATACTTTTTTTCCTGTTTCACGCAATGCCGCAAGAAGTTCCTTTGCCCCGTCATAAAGTCTGATATATTCTGTGGAAAGGATCCGGAAAAACTGTCCAGCATGAATGGCAAGTTCTATGTCTGCCTGTACCCCTTTTTTCTGAAACAATGCAAGAAAAACCTCCTCGATCTCGATCTCTGGATGTGCTTCATGTGCATCGTCTTTTTTCATGGCTGCATCAGATCCCATCTCCTGCCGCAATGCATCCTCTTTCTGCCCCGTGAGGCACGCATACGCGTTTTTCAGTTCCTCTGCAGTATAAACCGCACCATAATAACCGTAAAACTGCGCCAGTTTCTCCCAGAGTTCCGTTTTTTCTTCATCTGTGTGGATATCCACCAGAGTTCCATATAAATCAAATATGTAATTTTCGTATTTCATGTCAATCCTCTCTTTTGTACAAAAGTCTTATTTTTCATAAAATTCTTATTTTTTCATGCTGTTTTCCACTTTACACAGCTTTGCTGCACACAATCCTGTGCATTTTATAAAATTTAACATGTTTATCTGGGAAAATCAACCGGATACATCACGAATCACACGATCCTAAATTTTTTCTGAGACACAACAGGATCTTTTTTTCAAGCCTGCTGACCTGCACCTGTGTCATTCCCAGTTCTTTTGCCGTTTCACTCTGTGTCCTGTTTTCAAAATAACGGCACCGGATGAGATTCTGTTCCCGCTCATCCAGCGGTTCCATGAGCTGCTCGATCACCATCCGGTTTAATACTGCCTCTTTTTCCGGTTCATCCTTTCCGTTTTCTTCCTTTTCACACAACTGATCGACCATCAGTAACTCGTCCCCGTCTTTCTCATAGACCGGCTGATAGATGGATTCCACATCTCTTGCCGACTCCATTGCCATAATGATCTCACCGCTGCTCAACCCAGTCCGCTCTGCGATCTCAAGCAATCCCGGTTCTCTTCCAAGTTCCCCCCACAGTTCTTCCTTTGCCCTCCCTGCCTTATAAGCGTTTTCTTTTAATGTCCGGCTTACTTTTACCATACCGTCATCTCTTAAAAATCTGCGGATTTCCCCCATGATCACCGGAACTGCATAAGTGGAAAATGCAAGATTTAACGAGAGATCAAATTTATCAACCGCCTTCATCAATCCAATACATCCAATCTGAAACAATTCTTCCCTCTCATGTCCCCGGTGTTCAAACCGGTTTGCGATAGTATGTACCAGTCCCAGATTTCCTGCAATCAGCGTATCCCTTGCACCTTTATCTCCTCCATGTGCCTGCTGCATCAGTTCCTTAAAACCCTCCATATCAGACGCCCATCCCTGCACCGATCTTTTTTTTCATCGTAACAGTTGTTCCTTTTCCGGGTGCTGAATGTACCTCGACTTCATCCATAAATGCTTCCATAAAAGCAAATCCCATGCCGGAACGCTCCAGTTCCGGTCTCGTCGTAAAAAAAGGTTCCATGGCTTTTTGTACATCCGCAATCCCGTGACCATGATCTTTCACTGTGATCTCTGCATGGTTTCCGCACAGTTTACAGGACACCTCCACCTTCTCCTCCGGACTGTCATACCCGTGGATGATCGCATTTGTTACTGCCTCTGAAACTGCTGTCTTAATGTCAGAAATCTCATCCAGTGTCGGGTTTAATTCCGCCACAAACGCAGCCACCGCCATTCTGGCAAATCCTTCATTCACGGACCGCGCATCAAATTCCAGTTTCATTTCGTTTTCATTAATCTGATCTGCCTGCATATCGATTCTCCATTTCCTCTTTTTATTCTTATTTTCTTCCAAAATCCCACATATCCCATTTCTCTTACCGGACATTCCCTTGTCTGGTCTATTTCAACTGTTCGCGTAAATTCGCTGATTTCATCTTTTCCTGGCGGATATTCCCTGCCTGGCCCATTTCCAAGCCAATTACATGTGTCTATTTTTATACCGTATCGACCCGGATCAGCTTTTGCAGGCCTGACACCATAAAAATCTTTTTTACGCGCTCATTCATATTGGTTGCTGCCACTTCGCCGCCGGAAAACCCCATGCTCTTGCATCTTCCAATGATCACACCGATCCCGGAACTGTCCATAAACTCTGTTTCCGAGAAATCAAACACCAGCCGTCTCACATGATATGCCCCGATCAGCATATCGGTTTCCGCCTTTAGTCCCAGCGCGCTGTGATGATCCAGTTCCTTTGGCATTGCCACCGTAAGGCAGCCGTCCTTTACCCTGTATTTTCCTTCCATATCATCCCTCCTTGTCGGTAAATTTTATAAAAAAGACGCCAGGATCTCTTTCCTGACGTCTTTTGTAACTTCCTTCTTTT